>Ga0302134_10000252_pt1 | contig 21927 bp, 21 predicted proteins | sample CB9_SCM_MG_FD_203123 | JGI IMG/M metagenome (GOLD analysis project Ga0302134, IMG submission 203123) | Marine microbial communities from Western Arctic Ocean, Canada - CB9_SCM | ecosystem: Environmental > Aquatic > Marine > Oceanic | place: Canada: Western Arctic Ocean | collected 2017-09-19
TGCTTCCCTTGCTGCTCGCCATCGTGCTCTGTGTGCTCGCAATCGCGCTGGCAAACCCGCTGCTGTGCGGTCCACTCATCATTGCGTCCTGCTTCATGCCGGGGATTCTATCCGACTGGCGCGTATACTCAACATTTCTAGTAGCATGTCTAGGTTACGGGCTCGCATTGATGCGGCTGTGGGTGGGCTGAAAACCTTGTACCGAGACAAAGGCGCTAGTGGAGTGCGTAGTATAACGTACTTAAACCTGTCACGCGCATGAAACGAATGAGGACAATCTCGACCACAAATCACACAAAAGTACACGATGACGTGGACGATCTCGAAATCGACTTCGCCACCGCTGCGCTGTACCTGACAGGCCTCCAGACCGTCGTGGCGACAGTTGTGACCTCCTCCGTATCGATCGCGTGTTGCTCGCTTCTGCCAGAGGCTGCCGTGAGCGCGATTCGGACACTTGTGCTGTCGTCCGCTTCAGGGGGGCTGTTGGTCAGGAAACCATTAAGGCTTGGCAGAGTGCGCGGAATCCGACTGATATTCGACAGCCTGCGACCGTGCGTCGCCCTCTACGTCGTGTCCCTCGTGTTAGAACAGCTCGTCCATTCGTGCGCTCGCGATGTTAGCACACCGAGCTGGAGGCGGTTCGTCTTCCATTCCATGGTGCTGGTGCAGATCGGAGCCGGTTTTGCAAGGGCGCGATGGCCTCTGCAGGAGACCGACGTTCCGTTCCTCGTGACGGCGTGTTCACTGGTCGTGATCGCTCTTCTCCCCCCACCGGCCGTTGTTCTGGCCGGACCGCTGTGCGCGTCGCCCACCTTGGGCATGGCGGCGGAACGAGTCGTGCGGTCGTTTGTGTTCTCCCTGCTGTTCTCCATCTTTGTGTACGCCTCCGCCCCAACGACGCAGGCCTCCTGTGACTCGCTCGTTTGCGTCTGCCGCGCGTCGGCGGCGACACTCTGGACGCTCGGATGCAATGTGTATTTTCTGCCACTCGCGCTCCTGCAAGGCGCACTCGTAATCTTCGTACGAATTGGCCTCGAGGACGGTGACTCCATCTTTGGAAACAGTGCAAACAAGAACAGCAGCAGCAGCAGCAATCCGACATCAGGCTCGTACTCACCAGTAGGCAAAGAGGTCGAGATAATCGTCGACGGAAGCGGCGGGCTATCCGACGACGAAGATTTTATTACTCGAAACGGAGCGAGCGCTTCGGCGGCGGCGGCGGCGATCGCCGACGACGAAGACGGCGAGAGCGCGGCGACTGCCGTGTCGTTTGGGGAAAACATTGTAGCGCCCAGCTTTGGCTCCATCGGGCCAAGGAAATTTGCACAGATTGGAGGCATTGGTGCTGGTGGGGTAAGCCCGAGCGAGCTTTCCCCTGAACAATTGGCAGAAATTGCGTCTAGGATCTCGGCATAAGATCGGGCGCGTATAGAAGAAGCATATAACGACATTTTACTCAAATAAAACTCGTTTTCTGCTGCCCCAGACAATTTTAATGTCGTTCCGGCCACATCGCGCCCAGTCAACATGTAATGTTGGCCACAATCGTATAAATGCCATACTCCGCGCGGGAGTGGACGCACCGACGAGCGTCCCGTTCAACCTAATTTCTCGAATCCCAACGGATTTGATAGACGAAATCGTTCGTGCGGTCACCAATTACGACCCTGTTACCTTGTGTGACCTCATCGATACTGTGGCCTTGACGGAAAAGAAAATGAAAAACGACAGCGACTGGTGGATCGCTTTGAAGAAGGAGATGTTCCGTCAGGTACCTCATTCTGTTGCGTACTTCCAACTCCGCCCGGCCGAGATCATGGACGCGTCAAAAATACGCAAGTTTTTGATGAATATGTGTAAAATGCACGTTGATGAAATGCTGGAAGACACCTTCGACGATTACGTGGAAAAGATTATGGGAACAAAACCCATACCAGAAGTGGATGTTGGTGACGAGGACGATGATGACGACATTTTTACAGTTGGAAACGTCGATGAAATTGGACAATGGGAGGATGATAAATGGTTTTACGAGTCAAAAAAAGACGTGATCATGAGTCGGCTGCGCTCCCGATTCCACAAACAACGTGTGCGGGGCCGCGAAGCATTGTTATTGGCACTTAAAGAGATCGACGAGAGTATGAACCCAAGCAATCTGTCACCCTAACAACTTGAAGCGATGCATCATACTTTTGTCATAGAACTCTAACGATGTATAGATGTTAAAAAGTGTTAAGAAAATGAAAGTTTCCGTCACCAACAAGGCCGTTGACAACCACCTGGCGAAGCTGGGCCGTGTCAAGGGGTTCTCGACCTCCTGAGGGAGGATGGCGCCAACCCCTGCCGACGAGAAGGCGAAGAGGGACGCGCTCGATGGGATCATTCCGAAAGGAGTGGAAAAGAAGGACGAGGAGGAGGACGCGTAGCCCCGCTTCTTAAAATACAAACAACAACACACACAACAACACATCGATCTACCAAATGACGCACACTTTCGCTCAAAATACACATTCGCGGGGTGTGCCGAGAAAGCGTAGACTGTGTCATTGCGAAATCACATCCACAAGGCGTTTGCCGCGACGCCGCCACCAATCATCCAATTTAAACAAGCTAGACGCGGTGTCGTTCACGTAGAGTAGAGCTGCGTCGATTTCCGGTTGGACGCCCAGCTTTTTAAGGCGTGTGCGTAACTCGGCCTCACACGAAAGCAAATGATGAGTAACCGTGAGTTGTGCCAGGTGCCGGTTCAAAAGGCAGTCGTCCGACTTCGAACACGGGCTAGCCAGCTTCTGCTTGTTCCCCATGCCGTCGACGGCGGGAAGAGTACGGTTCCCAGAAAAACCCGACTTCAACTCGACGCAGACCAACCGATTGGCCAGGGGCGAGTAACAAACGACATCGCATGCAGTCCCGATGCGTTTTGCGGCACTGAGAACGACTCTCTGGCCGCATACAGGCTCCAAGCCGGCCTTGGCCAAGGCTATGAAACACATGCGAGACAGCTTGAACGAGGCGTTTTCTGTCCGCTTTTTTACACCCACGCCCGCCAGTTTGGAGACTTGTTTGTCGATTGCAACCCCGCGCTTTCGCCCGCCATCTCTCCCCTTCCAGACAGTCCCCCGAAATTCCGTGCTCGCGGTTGCCGCCGCGTGAAAGACTCCGTCCGAGAACAAGTGTTTGTTCAGCAGTTTTGTGATACCACGCATCTTTTTTCCATCTTGCGTTTCATAGTGGGCCCATTTCCCTTTCACAAACTTCCCAGGCTCGGTGTCGCCTACGAGCTTTTTCAGACCACGCGGAAGCACCATCCCTTGCACACACCAACACACACACCCCACGCCTCTTCATAGCGCCTCTATACTCGTCGTCGGGACACCCGACTGTGCATGTCGAGTGAAAACCCCAAAATCCGATCGATTTCTGTTTTGTCATGTGGTTGTCAGGTGGTTGTACCTGTACCGTCCCACATTTGGTGCTCGGTTTCCAATGCGCCTCTTTTCGTCAATTAGCATATTCATATGTGATTGATTAATTGATTGCCTTTACTGTAATTGACGAAAAGAGGCGCATTGGAAACCGAGCACCAAATGTGGGACGCTACAGGTACAACCACATGACAACCACATGACAATGTCTATCGAGTATACACATGCATGTGTCTGTCAAGCGATTGTCCAGCGCTTGTCCAGCGCTTGCAATCTCCTTCTCATCACACCACGTTCCCGTGCTGGATGCAGTGGGTGGGCTTCTCTCCCAAGGCGTTTGCAATGGCCTCTTGGTGGCAGTCGGCGCATGCGACTAGGTACTTTCCGCTGACGCGCACGGCGCGGTACGGCTTGTAGTCGGTATCCTTGGTAACGTGCCAGTAGACGGTTTCGGTATCGGCGTCGGACGCCTTTGCGGGCGCGCGCGGCAATCCGGCAAGGCTGGGCGTCGTCTTCACCGCCAGCTCGTACCGCCGCGTCATCTCCGCCTCGAACGTAGCCTTCATCTTCTTGCGGAGGACTTTGAGCGCGGCGACGGCGTCGGCCTCGTCGGCAAAGCTCGACGTGACGAAGCACTTCCCGGTCAGCTTGTCGTAGCGTCCGGCAATCCACTTGCTAATTCGGGTGTGCCAAATTACACCCGGCGTCGACGACTGCTTCGCGGCCTTGGTCACCACTTTCGCCTTCGGAACGCCGTCGACATCGAGTTTGGCCTCGATCTCCTCTCTCCACGCCACGAGCACAGCCACGTCCTTGCTATACATTGAATACTCATTCCCGCCGCGGGTGAACAAAAGACGGTACTGTCCCGTCTTCTCGTTCACCAACCGCACGTTGGGCGGGAGGTCCATGGTTGGTTTTTCTCCTATTCCTTCCGTGCCCGGGAGGGTGGAGACTGGTGGTGGGCAGCAGTCAACCCCCAGGATTTTTGTCAGGGGAATATACCAACTATGAGTTGTAGAGATGGCACACAACAATGTCTATTGTCGTCTTCGATCTCGAGACCGACTCTACGATCCGCGACGCGCCCGGAAACACACGGGAGGAGCAAGTTCGCAACTTGCAGTTCAGCTGTTGCTCTTGCCTGTTTGTCAACGTCGAGGCGATCAAAAGGGGTGATTCCCCCGATGTGATCGTCGAATCCGGTAAGATGACGACATACTGGAGGGACAATCAAAACGACATTGACGCGATGATGGCGGCGTTTGAGGAGGCGACGGTCATAGTTGGCTACAATATATTTGGGTTTGATTTTCCGGTTCTTCGCCGCTTTTACACTGATAAGAATCAATACCATCGTCACCTCTGCAAAAGTCTCGATTTGTTTTCGAGAGTTCGTGATGTCGTGGGTTTCTGGCCCAAGCTCGATTGTCTGCTCAAGCGCAATTCCATGCCGACCAAGACGGCCGACGGTTTGGTCGCAATCAGGTGGTTTGCAGAGGGTCGTTTGGACGAGTTGAAACGTTACTGTGAATCAGACGTGCTATGCTGTGCAAAGCTTGCGCTTTCCTCCGAAATGCTTGTCGATGTACCCTCTGTTGGAACAGTCACCGTCCCCGGGAGTGTTTTCAACGTACAAGCTTTTCTAAAATCTATGAGTGTGTGAAGATCGCCGCGGATTTCTAAAGTAACATTTGCACGTTTTACACACATACAGACAGACAAGCGATACAGAACAATGGAATCGGGAACCGTAACCATCATAATCTTCATCTCAGTCTTGGTTGGCATCCTTTTGTTGTTTTGTCTTTACAAGACGATAGGGATTTCTTGTTTGGACAATTGTTGCGGATCCTGTCGTTTTGACTGGTGCTGTGATTGGGACTGGCTGTTTTGCTGCTGCGAACCTAGGCAGTCGCGGCGCCGCTACGACCGCGCCCCCCCTCGTCCATACCCGTTTCCTCCTTCAAACAATCTCCCGATCATCATTTTGCCGCAGCAGCAGCCCGTCAACTACAACACAAACGATGATGACACTTCGTCGAGCAGCGACGACGACGACCTCAACAGGCCAAAAAGGCAGATCACCGTCGTTCGACAGGGTGGTGGAGAAAACGTCCCCGTAGTGGTCTGATAGAACTAAAATTGTCCGTATCGGTGCTCAAATTCAAAGTTAATTTTCTCCTCGATCTTTTCCATTCTCGTCAGGTATTCGTTTTCCATGATTCTGTAGTAGTTCAAATATTCCTTCATTTCCACGGCGGGCGGTAGCTTTTCCGTGCTTGTCGAGTACGTTTTGTGGAACTCAAGGAACTCACGTGTTGTGTGAAGAAACATGTTCGTCTCGTAGTGGAAGAGGTCGTCCGGAAGCCCGTCCAGAGGCTTGGCTCCACAGCAAACGTCCGCCAGCTTGGGATCCTCCGCCTCCTCTTCGCGGCCGATGAGGTATCTTGCTCCGAACGCGAGCGACGCGTCAATCTCCGAAGATGGGAGGATGTTGGACGATTCCATCCAGTCCTGAACGTACGGCAGCTCGTCGAGGTGAATGCGTGGAACTGTTGGGAACGACTCTGGGCTTCTGACGTTGTTTCGTTGGAGGAATCGCGAGACGCACGCGTGCACTCGAATTATGTTGTCGACGATTCGGTTGTCGCCGCAGAGGATTGTATTGAAGAGGTAGGCACCCGAGAGGAGCTGCTTGTCGGTTAGGTCGGCGTGCATGCGTGACGAGGGGACGAAGACGTAATCGTCTGTTCCCAATTCGTCGACGTGCTTGGTGGGGTCGATCAGCTTGCCTTCCGGCGTGCGAACGACAATGTGGCCGATTGCTTTAAAAGTGAACTTGACGTTGTCGCACTCTGGCAGACACATCATTTTGTACCCTCGAACGGGTGTGTTTTCGTCTCCCGCACTCTTGATGAAAAGACGGACGTTTCGCGGCGCCGCGAACGCGCACCCACGCCCCGGAACTAATATTCGCGGCGGGTTGGCCTTGTCATCTTTCGAACACAAGGCCTTCCAGATTACTTTCTTGTACTTGGTGTAGACCGCTGGTGGCATCAGTTTGTCGTCAAACATACCATCATATTCTTCTTCGTCGTCGTCGTCGTATGGGGGTCGTGGGACGAGGTTTGGACTTTCGCAGGTACAATCTTCACAGCAGGTTGTTGTTGTCGACTTCTTCTGCGTCTGCATGTGCATCAGCCACAACTCTACACTGGTACCATTTACAAGAAGTCGACGGCGCTTCGCAAGCCGGCGTCGAGAACAACCTCTTTGATCGACGAGTTTTCGAGCTCGTCGATGATGATGCGGACCAGATCGGGTGGTGCGTAAAGGAGCACATCGTCCTCGTGTCCGGACGATGTAGAGCCGCTTCGAAGCGCGTTGAACGCGCTGCGCGCCTGCCGACGCAGCAATCCGTCATCCTTCGTGTCGAAGGCGACCGATCGGACGATCATTGTGAACACGCGGTCGTTTACAGACGTCCACGTGGCGTGCGGACGCTGGCGGAAGTAGGCCGCTTCGGAAGTTTCGAGCGCCCACGTGGCGAGGGCGAAGACGGATGCTTCGTCGATCAAGTAGCTTCCCATCTCGTAGTTAGAAATCGCGACCACGAGCTGCACGGCCGATCTCACAACGAGGGTGGAAGCGCATGGACTTCGCTCCACACTTGCGCTCACGTATTTCAACGACTTTGAGAGGGCGCGAACGAGACTGGCCACGTCGTCTGCGGAGATAGGCGGTGACATTGCCGTTCGAGGAGTAATCGATGGATCGCTTGACAGAGTCGTCGTCGATTTTTCCGACGGCGACGATCTTGGGGTCTGCTGATGCTCCGCGTCTTCCTCTCGTCTGCGTTTTTTTAACAACAGACAATTCACGAGCGACTCCACTTCGGGGTCCATTCGTTACATGTGGGCTGACTGTTGCCCACCACCTACTAACGAGACGGACCTGCCCATAGCGCCCTCCCAACCACAGAAGAAACATGGCTCGAAACTACGAATTCCTCCGCAACGAGAACTCAATCGCAGGGCTCGACGATCGCATCGTCTTCGACGAAGCCAAACACTCATACCACGTAGACGGCCAACGGATTCCGAAGAGCGTCACGGCGTTCGTCAAGCAGGTGGCAGCTGATAACTTCAACGGCCCATTGATCATCGAAAAAAACCTTGCCTCGTGGCGGGCCAAGAAAACCTCAAAGTATTTTCCGATTGTTGAAGGCAAGACCGACGAGGAAGCCAAGACGGCCATTCTCGCCGAGTGGAACGACACGGGACGCCTAGGTACTGCTCTTCACAAGAGAATGGAGGGCTTGCTCAACGGCGTTCCGGACGCCCCCGACGGCGAGACCGACGCCGAATTCGCGACGGCCAAGGACTACGTTGCCAAACTGACGGGCTTGACGCCGCTGCGTACCGAACTGAGCCTTTTCTATGTGCGCACGGACGGCACGGTGCCGTGCGCCGGGCAGGCGGACGCGCTGTTCGTCGACGAGGATAATGAGATTGTGTTGGTCGATTGGAAACGCACGGACAAGGACCTCACGTCCGAGGCGGTGCCCTTCAAGGGGAAGCGCTGCAAGGCTCCCCTCGCCGATTACTTTGCGAACGAGCACACCAAGTACTCGCTGCAGCAGTCTATGTACGCCGTAATGATCGAGCAGCGGCTTGGCATCCCCATCCCTCCAGAGAAGCGTTTCCTCCTCAAAGTCCCACCTGGCGGAGCAGCGTGCGAGCTCATCCCGTGCGCGTGTTTTGATGCGCAAGCAAAAGCTCTCTTAGAGGAATGTGTGTAAAGACAAAGTCTACAACGACATTTTACTCGAATACTTGTCCACGCACGTTTTGTCATGTGGTTGTCGGGTGGTTGTACCTGTAGCGTCCCACATTTGGTGCTCGGTTTCCAATGCGCCTCTTTTCGTCAATTAGCATATTCCTATGTGATTGATTAACTGAGTGCATTTACAGTAATTGACGAAAAGAGGCGCATTGGAATGCGAGCACCAAATGTGGGACGGTACAGGTACAACCACATGACAACCACACGACAAAAACCAACCGTCAAACATACTCGAAAACCCACCCGTATCGCACCGCTTTCTTTCCCTCCGATGCGGCATGCGCGCTCTTCCCGATGGCGGAGTTGTCAAACGTCTTCTCCGGGAACCGCGACGACGAGTAGAGAGGCGCGTCTAGATGGCGGCGTGTAAGAGGCGAGGTTATAATCTCACATGGCCACAGCTTTATCAGGAGACGTTGGCTATACATGAGCCTGCCGTGTCTAACGATGCGGTTTGTGACGGACGGTCAGCAACCACAGCCTCGACACGTCCTCCGAGACATCGAACGAGTTTTAAAGTCGCTTGAAGTGGTTCAAGCGGTTTTGCGGCATCTTGTAGAAATAGGGTTTCAAAGCTTTGAAAAAATCTCAATTGATGTCGATAAAATCTCAAAGGCGGCTAGCTTGAACACACGCGTGACCATTGCCTGTCTGTCGTTGGCAATGATTCTTGAGAATTGGATTGCTTCATTCAATCCAACAAAGCAGTATTTCCAAACTCCAGAGCTGCTCAATGCGTTCCGCGAAGTCGACGACGCGGTCGGCGAGACGACTCCCGATAATATTGACCTCGCGGCCGCTTGGAGACTCTCAACAAACTTGTCGGTTTCCGAGCTTTCGTTGGAGGAGAATGCCGCGAGTCGAAAGCTCGGTTCGGTTAAGTCGGACGACGACGACGATTCCGTAGAAACGCCAATTTCTGGTTCGTCGGAGGTTGAAGAAGTGCATGTCGAGAGAAAAGAAATTGACATGAAAGCCGCGGAATTCTACGAGGCAAGGCAGCACATGCGCGCAAGAATCAAAAGACAACGCGATGGGATGTCTCCGTACAACAAATAAAAACACACACGGCTACATCGGTGTCAACATCGAATGTGACAGTGGAGGGAACACACACACCCGTTAGCAGACAAACCAGAGAAGGATGGTTCGTAATCTTTTCACTCTATACGCTGAAAACGAGTCCGGTAATTATGGCATTACGGTGATCAAAATTCGTGCGTGTGGACCTGGGTTCGAGGTCGTGTCGAAACGACAATACAATGATGTATCGGCCGATTTGCTGAAGCTAGTCAAGGGGCGTGGGAAGTCCATGGAGTATAACCGTTTTTACACATATTTGGAAGCTCAGCATGGTATTGCACTTTCGCCGTATTCCGAACTAACTTTTGACGTTGAGTCGCTTATACGAGTGTCGTCGTCCACAGCTGATGATGTCTACGGCGTCTGGGAATTTAAGTCAATGGTCAGTTTGTTTCACAAGTACTGTGCGGGCACGATGCTGATACGAGATGTATGCAAATGGCACGAAAACGCCCGCAAGCGGAAATGGCTCAAAATTAACGGTCAACGTGCTCTCAAGCATCGGATGGGGGTCTGCTTTGCGGCGTGGACCTCGCAGACCTTGGCTGTGGACATTCGACTGGACACTGATTCAACCCAGACATGGTTTCCAAAGATGATTCACCGAGAGGGCGAGTTTACTACTAGGATCCGGATCCAAACATTTGCGGTCGACAACGCATACCGACGCGGAACGAGGCTCATTTTGAAAGAGGGCTGCGAGTCCACCGGTCCGGCCATTATCGTCCTACTGAAGCAGGATGTTCACGCTGGAGGGGTCGTCTCATGCTACGTTCCTATGAACTGGAACGACCTTGTCGATGAAGAAGTCAACAAAATGAATTTGGAGAATTTTGCTGATGCGCGCCTCGTTCCAAAGCCCAAGCCCAAGACACGCCGAGCCGGCGTCAAAAAACGAAATAAAAAGTCAGCCGTGGCGTCGCCGCTGCCAATAGTAGACGAAGACAATGAGCTCGTCCTCGAAGCCAACGATCCACCACGGATTGTCCAGAATTTGTCCGAGCTTTCCATTTCGGTCGACGCGGCGCTCGACGGCGACGACGACACCACGTCAGTCGTGCAAAGCTCTGTGGCCTCTGCCCTGGCCTGTGTCGTCTGCTTTGAGCGGCCGCGAGAGAGGGCGGCGATCCCGTGTGGACACAAGTGCTTCTGTGGCATCTGTGCCGACCGGTTCGCATGCCCAGGGGCGAAATGCCCAATGTGTAGAGCCAGCATCATGCTCGTTTGCGAGATCTTTGGCTAGTGTGTGTGGGGAATCCGAAAAGAAAGCACTTGGCTAAGGTTAGCGGCTAATCTTAGCGGCTAACCTTATCGGCTAACCTTAGCCGCCAACCTTAGCCGCTAACCTTAGCCGCTAAGGTTAGTGGCGAACCTTAGTCACTAAGGAAAGTGTAGAATGGAGGCGTTGGCACCGGTACCGTACGAATGGAGGTTGGATTGGTTTCCGCCGGACCATACGATTCGGTTCCATTTGCCGACTAGATGCGTCGACGTGGGCGATGCACTCCTCTGTGCTAGTGCTACGTCAGGTGCACGTGACGTAGCTAAGAACAAGTATTTCGGTGATAAAAACATCGAATCGGTGGCACGTAGTCTGGGGTTCAACGCGTCCGAAGTGAGGTTGATTACATGGCATGGAAAACGCGGGGTACGCAAAATTGCACCCGTGAGCGTTATGATTCTTGTTCTTGAGAAGATCAAGAATGCACACGCAGAAAAGCTACTTCCAGACTTCAAAACGGTGGTGGATAAGATCACAGACGGTGCAATCGTCGTTCATACGCCTGTCGTGCAGACGCCACCGGATACAGCGGTCGACCAACTTGGTGCGCCATCTGGCATCGTCTCCATTCTTACCCCCGATCAACCCATCTTGACAATCCCACCGGTCGATCAAACCTTGTTGAGCACCAATCCTTACAATTCAAGCACCCAGAACACGTTAAACCTCATAGAGAGGGCAAAAGCGCAACTGGAGTTGACAACCGTGGCAGCCGAAACCTTGAAGCTACAGAACGACTTTGTGAATTCAGCAAACATTGAAAAGGCTACCACCGACGCAACAAAACGCAAGATTGAGCTAGTTACAGAAAGGGAAGAATGGACATGCAAACTCCTCAAACTCAACGACAAATTTGAATGGGCCGAGACACACGGGCGCACCGAACTCATGGCTGCCATAGAAGAGCAAATCAAGGACACGTAACAAATGCTGTTGCACGTCGACGGTGGCGAGCGGCAGCTGCCGCTGGCAGCGTGTCCTTGTCGTCGCTTGTTGACAACGAATGAATGTCAGGCATGGTGTGCATGTTCCCCGTACCAAGCAACCCCCCGGTGGTCTCGAGGTTCGAGTGAACATTGAGGGAACTCACAGAAACTTTCTGCGGGAACCACAAGAGTCGAACGTTTGAATGTAAAAGTATGTTGGTGTGGATTCACGCATGTTGGGATTGCGTACCGAAGGGAACGAACGAATGATGCTGACGCCGCCTGCAAAACTTTTGATTCGCGCTTGTTCCTGCGACTCGCGTGCGAGCAAGTGGTTAGAAAGTGATGTTTAAAGGCCATGGAAACGAGTTTGATGCGCGCCTGGTTGTATTCCACCAACCGATCTCCGCAATCGAGAAGCCTGACAAATTCAATAATGCCTAAGAACAACACAGAAGCTACACTCGTCAGTAGGTTTTCATGCGTACACTGTGTGCTTCGAGCTCCACCCACGTTCTAGGAGCTTCCTCGAAGCGCGGCGAGCCGGCGAGAATATGACAATCTCCGTTTTCATCGAGAGGGCCGCCGCAGCCGCAAAGATGGCGATGCTGCGTACAAACGATCGCAACTGGTTGGACTGGGGTTGTGAACACCAGGAAAAGAGGGCATGCACTCACGAAAACGTCTTGCCGAATCGTCGAGGTGTTGAAATCAGGACTTCCGAAGGCGTATTTTTCCATCCAACTCGCCGCACGATGTCGGGTTTACTTGATTGCCAATCCGATTTATATCTAGGAGTGGAAGAAGACAGCCGGTTACTCAGGGCATCATCATCAATGGGGGTTTGAGACGTTTGTTACGCACAGAACGCGTGCGATCGCCGCCTCAAACGACTTGTGAAACCGCAGCTGGTGGGGCGAACGAGCAAATCCACGATCGTCAATCATTGCCAAGAGACGTCGGAGCGTGCGAAGGTGCACATCCCCGTCGTAGACATCTCCGGCGAGTCGAGTGCCCATCGTTTCTTGTTCCGCATTCTCGCATTCCCCGCACTGCGCGGCGGCATCACCGGCAACGACATTTCTAACCGTGTATCGTTCGACTCGTTTGCGCTTTAGTTCACGGAGCGAATCCTCGTGGCTTTGAAAAAGTGTCAGCATTTCGTCGTCGGTGTTAAAATATCGAGAATATACGCGAATAAACGCGGGAATCGACCCCCGTTTAGCGCTTTTGGCTCAAAATAACCTTGTTTTGTGAATGGGCGGTCGCTATGTGACCTGTGATTATTAACACCTTGGGGTGACAGAGCCGGACAGTCCGTGAACAGAACAAACACAGAACAACTTAACGTATGAACTCCGTTATAATCCTAAAGAAGCGCACGCCGACCACGACGCTCGCCAGCAGCCAGGCGTCCGCGAGTTTGGCGATGTGTGCGCTTGCAAACCAAGACGACGACGACGAGGAGGAGGTGTGCATGCCACACCCGCAGCAAAAGCAACAACAACATGCAGAACAGATTCGGCGGACTGGTTCGTTTTCGTCGGCATCGACGGCCACGCTTGGGAGCTCCGCAAGCGCGCAGCAGCAGCAGAATCGTAAACGACCCTTGTCGGAGGACGAATGCGCGGCGCCGCCACCGAGGCCCCATTCGCGCGCATCCTCTATTGGAACGTCGTCTTCACACGATGGCCGCGCCCGCCCGGCGCCGACATCTGCAAAGCGCTCAAAAGGGCTGCGCGGGGCGCCAAAGCCGTTCACAAGGGCCGTTTCGTGGTGTTGAATCACAAGGATGATCGGCTAATTATTACTACTGTGTATTTGTATTTCAACGTCTGCATGCAAGAGTTTCGCCAATGTTTAAAAAATCCTGGGGTCTGACAGTAGACCAGAGGCCGTCTCCACCTCGTATGGGCGAGTTCGCTATAGAAAGTAGTTCGTATTGAACTCACACGCCATTAAACCACATCACAACCAAAACAGCCCGGACAGTTCCGAGTGCAGACAAATACAATAACGACTTTGAGAATGTCGGCATGCACCGACAATGTCGAGTTGATCGAGGCGTTTACTGCCGTGTGCGAGGATAACACTCTGCTGTCGTTTGAGTTGGACGCGGTGGGTGTCGTCCAAGAGTTCGCATTGTCGGCTGGGTTCCCACAACAGCAGCAACAATCGATCACTTCCTACTTTAGATCGTCCAAAAGCGGAGCAACGTTCACCCACGAGGACGACATGACGCTGCTCCGCTGTTACAAAGAACGCGGTGCGTTGGACGGCGTCGTGCGGCGCCGCTTCAAAACCCACAAGATGTCGCAGCTCCGCAAGCGTCTTGACGAGCTGGTCAAAGAGCTTGTCGATGACCGTCTTTCAGTAGACGAGACTGGTCTTCCGATGGACGCTGCCCCGACAACGCCTGTCCAGCTCGACACATACACAGAGCCGGTTACAATTTCCAGCAGCCGGCTCCGCGAAGCAGTAACGACGATGGGTACGAAATCTGCCGTAACGTCGCTTGAGGCTGAATCGACTCCGAAAAAGAGGAAGTCTAAGCCACGGCCCGCGAAGAAGATGAAAAAATCGACCCTCAATGTGAACGGAATGATCCCGCTGGAGTATTCACACGCATTTTGCGATCGTTCGGCCATTCGCTCAACGTTTGGGGACATCAACAAAATGCTCTCACTCCAAACAAACCAGGAGAAGCTTCCAATGACAATAGACGTCGTTTGCTGCGAATAAGAACTCGATTGATGAGCTCTTCAATGCGATCTAGTCGTACGCCAAGTTCGACCAAAAGCGGGGCTGTGGATGTTGCAGAGTAATAGGAAGATGATGATGAGGATGACGATGCTGATGAGGATGTTGAGGACAATTTCAAGTTCTCAAAGGTCGGGGGGCTGAATTTAGAGGAACTGTGTGCAAAACATGGCTTGAGTAATATTGCTGTTCGCCTGCCAGAAAGAGACATTTGGTAGTTTAAAACTAACATTTTAACAAAACATATAGCGACTCTGCAAAAATAATGGGGTCCAGACATCGACACTATACTACTAACGCGTACAGCCGCGCTACGGGGCTATTACGGGATCTTTGCTGAACTGCCCTCACTTCTATTGTGGCCTGTGAGTGGCCGAGCCTCTGATTCATCGAGAGTTCAATCCGCTCCCCTGGTCTGGGGAACACAAGTGCTGACACAAGTCGGGGTGTCTGTCGCGAAGCTTTTATTATTCCCACCTTTTCCTTATTTGGCATTTTGGGAAGCTTTGCGTCAAAAACGACGCGTTTGCCGGATGTCACGCGGGCAAAAACGGGCGCTGCCCCAAGATCATGATTGGAACCGTCAGTGACGACACGGTAACACCTCCCACCAAAGTCGGAAAAATGGCCCTTTCCGATCTCGTGCGACGAAAATGGCGAGAAAGGATCGGTTGTGGCCATCCGTACGCGACCGGCCGTGATCCCGGCGGGCCTCAACACGTCGTCGTCTTCTGGTAGCAAGAACGAAAATGGGGGCGAACCAATGACAGAACGAATCCGCGGCCAGAAGGTCGTCTTCGCACACCTCCCCAGGAAGACGCGCCTCTGCGTCGCTGGTTCCAACAGAAGCCAAAACGCTTCTCTTGCGTCAGAATCGCCGCGGATGGGTTTGTTGGGCTCGGGATTCTGGGTGGCAGCCAAACTAAGCTGGCGATCTAGTAATCCGTCGACAATTTCTATTGCCACTTGAGTTGTGGCCACTGACGCAAATTTGTGCTCACCAGGCATCCAACAGACGTTGGTGTCGCGCTTTTTCAATTCATTGTCGATCTAACGCAGATTATGTGGGTTTGCCGCAATCGAGTTTTTGGTCGTTTTGGAGCGGTTTGCCGGTCGCTATGCGGACATGTGCATGACAACTAATTGACAACCAATCCACGAAAAGAACCTACGGGATGCCGGACGTTGAGGAGGCAACGCTCTGCGACGCGTTCGAGAAAATGGCAACCAACCGACAAAACGAGGTTTCATTCGAGCGCGCTCATCGGTCCGCCCACTTGATGTGCCTCCACCACCGGCACGCCGAGTTGATTGAGATTACAAAGAACTGGTTGATTGCAGCAGCGTGCTATTGTCTAACGTCCCGTGCGACGAACACCGTACTGCTCGACCGAAGTCGTTACGACGAGGTGTGCAAAATGTTCAGGGATGTTTTGATGTTCTACAATTCGTGCCGCCCCCCGCATTGTCCAAAATTCGATGCAATGGTGGACGCTGCGTGGCGTCATGCTATCGTCGGGCTGCCGCGGCGCGTTCTTCGGCAGCGATGACAAATTCCGGACTCGACACACCCATACATAATTGATAGACATTGTCGTGTGGTTGTCAAGTGGTTGTACCTGTACCGTCCCACATTTGGTGCTCGGTTTCCAATGCGCCTCTTTTCGTCAATTCACACTAGACCAGAAATTCATTCATTTAGTATGTAAACCGCACAAGTGTGAATTGACGAAAAGAGGCGCATTGGAAACCGAGCACCAAATGTGGGACGGTACAGGTACAACCACTTGACAACCACTTGACAAAAGTCGAACGACATCGGAAAATCCTGGGGGTTGTCTGTGGCCCACCACCAGTGTCCACCAATCACACCACAGACATATACAAGCACGGAAAGAACCCTCCATCTACAAGCACGGAAAGAACACTCAATAAACGATGTACGGTGGCTACGACGACGATGACGGCTACGACTCGATCGACGACGAAATCGAGAGTTGCTATCCTGATGTAAAGGACCCGGAGGCGAAAAGAGCACTGCGCCTCAAGTTGATCGATGGGAATATGGCTGCTCTCCTGGTGGAGCAGCGGGAACGGGCGGAGTCCAAGAAACGGAAGGCAGAGTCGACGGAACCGCCCGCCAAGAGACAGAAGGGCAACCCAGAACCCGTCGAGTTCTACGCCCGCGCGGGCGTTGCAGCGCTTGGCACCGTCGTTAATGGCCCCGCGGGGTACGGCGAGTGGCGCACCGTCCCGGGGTTTTCGACCGACAAGCTGCGCGTGAGCAAGACGGGCTGCTACCAAACGTTTAGTCAAGGACGGTGGCTCAAGCCGTCTCGTGGAAGCGAGAATCGCATGGAAGACGGGACGATGCGGCACAGTGCATCCGTCGACGAGAATCGGTATTTCGTCTACCACTTTGTCCTGCGCGCCTTCACGGGACCACAGCCGCCAAAAACGACCGCCGAGCACGGCGACCGCAATACCAGCAACAACAACGCAGACAACCTCGAGTGGGAAACGCTCTCGAGGCAGATCGAGAACCGGCGCACCGACAAAAAGGCCCACTCGAACGGCAAGCCGGTGCGGATCCGGCACAGGGACTGGCCGATCGAGCGCGGGTGGGAAGACTTCGAGAACGGATATCACGCGGCCAAGAAATACGGGCTTTACGGAGGAGCCGTGGGCGGGGTCGTCAGGGGCGAATGCACGCACACGAAAGGCTTCTACGTCGAGTACCTCCCGGCCAAGGAGTCGCAGCAACCGCTTGCCATCGGCGACGACTCCAACCTCGCAGCACCGCCGCCTGACCCGCCACCCGCGGACAAGCTTGGCGCGGGGCCGTCGACGACAATCGAGGAGTGGAAGTTTGCGCCGGGCGTCACCAATCTGCGCGTCTCGACGCGCGGACTGGTGCAGACCAAGGAGCCACGCGGCAACGGGTGGAGCTACATGCACACACCCGTAGCCGTAGCCGGACAGGTCTACGCGACCGTCCGTTACAAAGGGAAGCTCATTGTCGTGCACCGCTTGGTGTGGATGACGTTCAATGGTGCCATTCCCAAAGGTATTACCATCGACCACATGATTCCCAGCCGCAAGTTCGACAACCGACTCTCGGCGCTCCGTCTGGCGACACAGAGCGAGCAGAACCTCAACCAAGACCGCAAACCGATTTCCGAGCGCAATAATTCCATGAAGACGGCCGTCCGCGGCCGCCCAGCAGACGGCGGCGACTGGGAGGAATTCGAGTCGTCACACGCCGCCGAGCGGGTGCTGCACGCGCGCTTTCCGGAGAAGACGTTTGACAACGCCAACATCGGTGCGAGCGCGCGTGCCGCATCAGAGGGAAAGAAAGCGGTGCGATACGGGTGGGTTTTCGAGTACGTTTGACGGTTGGTTTTTGTCGTGTGGTTGTCAGGTGGTTGTACCTGTACCGTCCCACATTTGGTGCTCGCATTCCAATGCGCCTCTTTTCGTCAATTATAGTAAATACACTCAGTTAATCAATCACATAGGAATATGCTAATTGACGAAAAGAGGAGCATTGGAAACCGAGCACCAAATGTGGGACGCTACAGGTACAACCACCCGACAACCACATGACAAAAACAGAACGACTTTAAAAACTCAAGCCCCAATCACCAGGTATGCACTCATCGTATTAACCGGCGGCATTGGCTTAGCAAAAGCACAGGAAGCAACGGTCACGCTCAAGAGGTCAAAGTTCGCATCGTCCATTGTGACAAGGCTTTTAGAGAAGTTTTCTGCGTCGGGAGCTTGGTGTAGTGTCCACAGGTCATACACAGTGTCCTGTGCGAAGTTCTGTCCATCTCGCAAGAACGTGTTCCCTTTTTTTAGAACGTGATCTCCTGACCTTGGATCTCCCTGCGGCCAGCCAAAGTAAGAGTACGTGGATCCTTCTGGAACATCAACAGAGTTCTCGTCATTAAGTGCTTTGGACGGCTTTGCCCCCTCTGTATATAGCAGGGAAAGATTGGCAAGGTCGTTGTGCCCTCTAATCATCATCCTCAGCCCGAATTTGTTAAGGTAAGTTGAGGTCTCTTGGGCGGACACGATCGGCCTGCCTTGTGTTGTTGATTTGGCGGCTTGTTGTTTGTTTACGTCTGAAATTTGAACATCCCCCCACTGCAGGACGTTACCGACGCGTCCACCAAACGTCTTGATCGTGTCGTCGCCTTCAAAGTTTACAAAGTGCTGGAAGCTGTGTGCATACGGTGTCGTGTCAAATTTTTCGAAGGATCCGTGGTTGAATTGGATGGTTCCCAGTGGCGTCTGTGCGATCAACGAAAACGGTAGCTTCCTCGTGACGCCTTGGATTCGTTCGAGCATCGACGTAGAATCGTCGGGACATTCGTTGGTGTGCTCGCCCTCGATCTCGTGTTGACTGCCATTGCCTTTTGCCCATTGCTCCTCCTCAGTTTCATGGTTTCCGGCGAGGACAACGACGTTCTTGGGATTTTCTCGGGCCAGCCTGAGCACCAAATACAGGCATTCCAAAGTATACGGTGAACGATCGAGCAAGTCTCCCAGACACACCACCGCGTGGCCTGGCGACAGCCTTCCCTTGGAATCAAGCGCCCCGCTGGCTCTCATATCCAGTAGCACATCCAACATGCTGTGCAGCGAGCCGTGAAAGTCGCCGAGAACGACGACCTTTTTACAAGACCAATCCCGTCTAACATACTTTCCATGTAACATGAAGCTTTTTGAGTCGCCAAGGATACGCGACGCCTGTTTCAATTCCATGCATATAACAGATGCATGGATCAAACGAGTTTGTTCCCACGTCTGGGCGGTCCAGGTTGTGAGATCCATTATCGTGTTCCACTTGGACGGGTGTTTCGTATTTTCTCTTAGAAACTGGACCGTCGATAGGAAGGACAGACCCTGCGGCATCGTACCCTTCGACCACGCGTTTACGTCCTTGCTCGCCTCGATTTTCAATAGTTTTGCGGACAGGGTCTTGGGCAGCGGCTCTGGCGGTGCACATGTGGAATCGGAGATTTCGGAATGTGCCCTCTTCATTTCAGTGGGCATCGAAGCATTTTTCAAAGTGAGGCGAGCAAGACTGGGTAGCATGGTTTTTTCAATTTATACACTGGCTACAAAACGTTATTTCAAAAGGCGGAATACACATCAAAGTGGTACATGTACGTATCGCCTTGGTCGTCGATGTAGGTCGTTGTCTTGCGACGGAAGACGTACTGGCAGAGCGGAGGCAGTACGATCTCATTCTCGGTCGGGTAGTGCGACAGCTGTTCCTTTTTGACGAAGAGTGGAATGGCCGGCAGTCCTTTCGTGAGCGTCAGGGACATCATGCAGCAGCGTGTGTTCGTGTTGAAAAACGTGCTCAATGGCTCGTCGAAATATGCGTCAGGCGAAACGATCGCCGTCGACACGAACGCTTGGTCTAAGAAGGCCATTCCTGGGACGAGGGATTCGTCGCTGATGCCTGCGAGTCTGTGAGGCAAGAACTGAGGGTCGTTGACGGCTCGAATAGCCGGTACGTTGATTGGCAGTCTCGGAGCGACGACGAAGATCCGCCAAAGTGAATGGATCTTGTAAAGAGCGAGTTTTTCGAATGTTTCGTAGCTTGTCATCTCTGGGCCTTTCTTTGCGAGTCCTGAGTAGATGTTGAGCATCCTTTCCTTTGCTTCTGCTAGACCGTAACTCTGTGTTGCCGGCCAGAACCATTTTGGGTCGATGTTTGAAGGGTCGGCTCTCAACGACCGGTTGAACCGCCCACTCCCATAGGTATAGTCTTTCACGTTGTTCATGTCCCCAAACATTTCTTGTTGGGTCACGCCGTAGCTCGCAATTTTGCCAAGGAACTCGTCGTACTGTCTAGTCAGAGCTGCCGCGGCAATGGTCATCTTTGCGTCGTTCAGAACACCAAAGTCCTCTCCGAGCGGTGACTCTGACGACATTGTGCCATCGGTAAACGCCATTTGAACCGTCTTGACGTAAAAGAAAATTTTTGAGCCACACGCCTCCGATGAGCTTCCAACGGCTTTGATCACACCCGCGTACTCTGGCATTGCATGTGGATCATCGATGTTCGTCGACGTAGAGGACGACTTTGAGGGGATGATGTCGTAGTTCATAGTGGGATCAGACCCCGTCACAAAGAGGCCATCGTCAGGCACCAAAAACGGCAAACTGAGAAGAAAGTCGAGGCGGTTTCCGCCATTGGCCAACAGCTCGTTGATTATGCCATCGGCCCATTGCTTCCTCCTCTTGTCCAGCTCCTTGGATACGTCTGGAACCTGTGTTTTGTTGCCCGGAGTCTTGTGTGACCAGAAACGAAGCTTGTTCTTCGTACCCTTCTTTTGGAAGTAAAATCGCAGCAGTGCACGGACCAGTTGCGTTTTTGTCGAGGCTTCGTCAAGCAAAAAGTTGGCGCCTGGCTTGGATATCAGCGCTTTCTTGCCTTCAAACTCGTCCTTGGCTTTCTGTTGCTCCAAATCATGAGCTTCCTCCGCTTTCGCCTGCTCCTCATCGTAGGCCACGTTGGCATTCTTCTTCTTTTCCTCGTAATCTTCGATGGCTTTGAGGACCTTTGCAAAGCGCATTGTGTACTTCATCTGCTCGACTGTAGCTTTGCGTTCCTCCTCTGGCATCGTCTTCCATGTTGGGCTCTCTTCGTCGAGTCGATCCGTAACACCCTTCCACGAGAGCCCACCCATCTTTTTTGTCACGAGATCGCGCAGTGCGTCTGGTGTGATGGTCGACGGGTTCGGCGGAGGGTCTAGGACGAATACGAATGGCTTTGGTACGAACGGGATCGGTACGAACGCTTCTGGCACGACCTTTGAAGACGAACCGGAGCTATCCGATGGTACCGGCGATGTGGCTGCAGGTCCAAGTTCAGCGTCTGTGACCATCTTTGCGGTCGCCTTGGCATTGTTCAGGTCCTCTGCTTCGGCCTTGTCGAAACCGGGTTCAGAATCTTTCAGTAGGACGCGGTTCCACGCTTTTCTCCCGGGAACATCGAGCCCGCCGTTTTTTGGCGCAGCTGGCAAGTCCGCGAATGTCCTCCAGGTGTCGTTCTTCCAGTGCTTCTCAAGCCATGCGCGTTGGATGGGTGTCGAGTCCCAGACACGACCTTTTTTGCCTTTCGAGACCTTCGGGCCAGTTTCCGCGCCAGCGTTCTGCAACGAGAGCCTTGAAAGTTTCGTGGGGACACCAGCGGCGAAGGACAACGCTTTTCCAATCGAAAGCACAGCCGAAAGCCTTGAGTCGGCGTCGTCTTTTACCGAGTGGGTAATCGAGGCGTGTGGCCTTAACGACATCAACACACACGGACGGCGTACCGCCTCTTACTTTAATTGGACCCATTATGAACAAATACCACGTCTCCGTGCAAGTGTTTCGTTCCACATTATGGGCCATGAGGGAGGTGATTTCGAAGTCGTTCTGTTTTTTGTCAAGTGGTTGTCAGGTGGTTGTACCTGTAGCGTCCCACATTTGGTGCTCGGTTTCCAATGCGCCTCTTTTCGTCAATTAGCATATTCCTATGTGATTGATTAACTGAGTGCATGTACTGTAATTGACGAAAGGAGGCGCATTGGAAACC
>Ga0302134_10000253_pt1 | contig 21914 bp, 20 predicted proteins | sample CB9_SCM_MG_FD_203123 | JGI IMG/M metagenome (GOLD analysis project Ga0302134, IMG submission 203123) | Marine microbial communities from Western Arctic Ocean, Canada - CB9_SCM | ecosystem: Environmental > Aquatic > Marine > Oceanic | place: Canada: Western Arctic Ocean | collected 2017-09-19
CACTGCCGCCGGTAAGCCTGTTGCAATCCCTGGTCACTCGATCACGCTTGCAGCGCTTGGTGTGTTCATCCTCTGGTTCGGTTGGTTCGGATTCAACGCCGGTTCAACTGTTTCCGGTAGCGATACTTCGATTGCGATTATCGCGGTTACAACTTTGATGGCTGCCGCAGCTGGCGCAGTAGGTTCCATGGCACTCAGTTACTTCCTGTGGAAGCGCTTCGACGCTTCGATGACCCTAAACGGTGTCATTGGTGGTCTGGTTGCTATTACTGCCGGCACGGCAAACGTGAGCCCGGCTATGGCAGTGATAATCGGTTTGATCGGTGGATTCGTTGTGGTCGGTGCAATTGTATTGCTCGAACGCAAGATGAAAGTCGATGACCCAGTAGGTGCGATTGCCGTTCACGGTTTCGCAGGTGCATGGGGCACGTTAGCTGTCGGACTGTTCGCTTCGGCTACCTACGGTGGAGTCGATGGTCTCTTCTTCGGTGGTGGAGCTGGACAGCTTGGTGTTCAAGCTATCGGTGTGGCAGCAGCATTCCTGTTCGTCTTCCCAACGTCGTTCATCGTCTTCAAGGCGATCGACATGACTATTGGTATGCGAGCTTCGGATGAAGATCAGATTCGTGGACTCGACATTAGCGAGCATGAAGCAGCGGGTTACCCGGACTTCGCTCCGTCGATCCCACTGTCTGGCACTCCAACAGCAGTACCAAGCGGAGCAGCGGTTCCAGCAGGCGCGGCAGTTGACGAGATGCCAGAAAACGAACTGAGCTAGAAATATTTCGCCACTTTCCCTCCGGTTTGGCCCCCTGAAGTTGAACCGGAGTGGACGGTGCGCAGTATGAACTGGCTATTACTTACAAATGACCGATACGACTCAATAAGATAACGATCAGGCGGATTCAAAGGTGACCAAAGTGAAAGCTGAAGCTGCACTCTCCTTAAACCAAAACCTGTTCCAAATACAATTCGAGGACAGGGTTCTCGATCTCACTCCACGTGAGTACGATCTGCTTGCAGTCCTTATGCAAGAATCACAGCGTGTGGTTGGCAGAGCAGAATTACTGCGTAGAGTGTGGGTGCAGGGTAAGCCGCTCGTCAGAGTAGTCGATACATACATATGTCGATTACGGGCGAAACTGCAGAATGCAGGGCACCCTGGGATTGCCGTTGCGAGGAAGCGTGGTTATCGCTTAATCGCAACGACAGACGAGTCGACGGTCGCAATTTAATTCATGGTTTTTTAGTTGGTATTACTAAGACTAGCTACTAGAACCGATATGAAAGGGCGGGAGTCCGATGAAAGAAATTACAGCGATTATTCAACCAGTTCGACTGGGACCAGTGCGTGAGGCACTGTCGTTGGTCGGAGTGACAGGAATGACAATCTCGGATGCACGAGGTTTTGGTACGCAGGGTGGATCGGTCGATACCTACCGAGGTGTTGAGTACCGAGTTGACCACGTGCCAAAGATCAAGCTCGATATCGTGGTTAGCGAAGCATTCGTTGAACCGATTATCGAGGCTGCTCGAACCGACGTTGTCGGTGACGGTAAGATCTGGGTCAAGGATGTATCAACGGTTGTCCGTGTTAGGACTGGCGAGAAGGACGAAACAGCCCTTAAATAAGGGGCTTCGTTCACTGAATCGTTGTGCGCAGCCAGACTCATTGTCATTCTGAACTTGATTCAGAATCACGTTCATCGGAATGAAATGAGTACTGTCGCCAAGCACGATGATAAGCATATCGAACGGTCGTCACGGCTTAGTCACTGATTCTGAATCTAGTTCAGAATGACAATAGCTATAGAAAAACGAGATCGAGTTACCGCTTTAGGTTGACACTGGCGGCGGCTCGATCTCGTTTCGCGCCTGTTCGTATTGTGCTCGACGATCTTCGAGATAGGTCGGGATTGGAACATCCCACCAGCCCACTACGTTACTTCCCGAATTCGGGAAGTCACGAGCCACTTTTACTTCGACCAGAGATGGTCCATCGTGTTCAAGCGCACGGTTCACGGCTTCCTGAATATCGTCCGGTTTATCGACTGATTCAGAGTAGAGACCGAAGCCTTTGGCGATTGCTACGAAGTCGGGCGACTTGGCGGCGTCCCAGTCGGTAGCGATTGCTCGATCTTCACCGAATTCTGCCATCTGTAGATCACGTATTGAGTACCAGCCGTAGTTGTTGAGAAGTACAACGACAACGTTGATTCCGTACTGCATGGCTGTCGCCATTTCCTGCATCGTCATCAGGAAATCGCCATCACCGATTACCGCCACGACCTGCTTGTCGGGTGCTGCTAACTTGGCTCCTAACGCAGCTGGATATGCCCAGCCCATGGTGGAAAACCCGCCCGAGGTGAGATTGGTTTTGGGTTCGTAGAACGGGAATTCCAAAACGCATGCCTGAGCGTGACCCGATGACGTGACAACGATTGCGTCACGGTCGAGAGTTTCACGAAGTTCCTTGTAGAACCGTGGGACCGTTGAGGGAATAGCTTCTGATTCACGCAGTTCTTCTGTTTCATCAAGCCATGTTTGGCGTAGTTCATGAATGTCGGCAAAGTAGTCGGTTGCTTCGTAATTAGCGGTGTGCTCTTGCTGAGTGAGTTCAGTATTTATCGCTGAAATCACTTGCGTAGCATCGCCTTGAATGCCGAGCTCAAGTTCGTAGTTCTTGCCTAGTTCACGAGAGTCGATATCGATTTGTATCAGCTTGGTCGTGCCTGTCGTGAACGTGGTGTTTGCGCGGAAAGATGAAGCGACTTGGTCAGTGAATCGAGTGCCTACAGCCAGAATCACATCGGCTGAAGTGGTAAGTGCATTGCCGATCGAAGTGCCTTTCGTGCCGAGGTGCCAGCCGTAGAGCGGGTGGTCTTCAGGGAAGCATCCTTTTCCTTGCAGGGTTGTAACCACAGCCGCACCGGTTCGTTCTGCTAATTCGAGAAGTGCTGCCTCAGCATTTGCGAGAGTGACTCCTCCGCCGGCGACAATTACGGGGCGAGTGGCTGCGGCAAGCAAATCAGCAGCAGTTTCACTTGCTGCTAGGGCCTCAGTAGATAGTTCGTTAGCTGTGATCGAACTCGTTGGTACCGGATCAGGCACATCGCTCGATTCAGCCTGAACGTCCATAGGAAGACTCACGAATGTTGGCCCGGGTCGACCAGTTGTCATCTCTTTGAAAGCGCTCGCTAGATCGTCGTGCAGTGCCTGCTGTGATCGAGGTCGGTAGCTAGCTTTCACAAGAGGCTCTAGAACAGACGGAATATCTGCAGGTCGTTTTCGTTCGAGTTCTTGTAGAACTCCACGGCCTTCCATGTATGTGTGCGTCTCGCCAGAAATTACGAGCGCAGCAGTGGAATCGACGAAACTGGCACCTAGCCCGACTGCTGTGTTTAGTGCACCGGGCCCGATCGACGTAAACACGGCTAGTGGCTTGCCCGATATTCGGTAATAGCCGTCGGCGAGATGAACTGCGCTTTGTTCGTGGCGCACCTGAAGAATCTTTATTTGGTCTTGAACCGTACGAAAAGCATCAAGCATCGCAACAATACCGTGCCCGGGAATTCCGACTAGATAAGGCACTTCTTCTGCGAGCAAGCGATCCTTAACTATTTCTCCGCCAGTTCGATTCGTCACTTGGTGTAATCCTCACCCAATATTTATATGACCTGATTGCCTCTGCAGGGCTGTAGCGTTCATTCTGAACAGGTCGGTTAGTACACTTGTTGGTACGTGAGCCGCAATCGTAACGGCTAAAAGGGCTGAAAGTTTTTGCCAAGGCGAGCAAAATATAATTTGATACGAACGATTTCATCGTTTGCTATTAGCTTTGCGCCGCTTCTAATGGTGATAGGTCTAACCACACCCATATTCGGGCCTGCCGTTGACCACCACTATGTCGATAGATCGCCCGCTCACGCCCACGTGTACGTTGGTGAGGAGACGAATCTTCACGATCACTCATTGGTCAATCACGATCACGCCGCGGGTGAAACGACGGACGACGGAATATCGATTGCCAGCACATCTGCTTCCTCGGCTCATGGTCCATTGACATTAGATGGTGCCACCCTTGAGTCGTCGATTCCCAACTACGACGCTTACTTGATCGCTATGCAAATCGGAGAACCCTCTATCCCCGATAACGAAGCGATCGCTCCTTTGGATAGACCTCCTCAGCGCGGATAACTACGCAAATTATTGAGGTTTATTTGAATTGTTCGCCGTTACGCACAAAATTCTACGGTCGACAGTTCTCAGTTGGGAGCTAGAAATGTCCTTATTAAGCTGGCGCACACGCGCCGCACTTGTACTAACCGTTGTATTTGCCGTACTTGGCACAAGCACGGTTCTCGCCCATGAAGGGCGCGATGTTGGTGACTACAACTTTGTAGTTGGTTTCATCAATGAACCCGCTGTTGAAGGAATGCTCAACGGTGTTTCACTGAGGGTTACATCTCTCCATTCCGATGAAGAGCACGACGCTGGCATGGATATGGGCGGAGATATGGCAATGAGCGGCGATATTGATCTCGTTTCTCACGGTGGAGTATTCGTCGATGAGCTGGCGGTGGGCGCTAGTTATGAGTTCACGTTTGGTAACGAATTTGAAGAATTGCGTGTTCCGTTTCATGCTCACCCAATTGAGACTCAAGGAACAATTATGGTCGGTAACGATCATCCCGCTGCTACAGAAGTAGTTGTGGAAATTCACAAAAACGGGTTTCAGCCAGCAATGGTGATGATTCAGGCAGGGACTACGGTCAAGTTCGAGAATCACATGAGTGAGCCAACAGTGGTGATGAGTGGACCCTTAGGTGAAGTCGTGCCTGCTGCCGATATTCCAACTCCGGCAAACGTGGTTCTAGGCATTACAACTCTTCAAGTTGAGGTAACACACGTTGCTTCATCCGTTGCTCAGGTCATGGATTTGAAAGAAGCTTGGAACTCTCCAGGCCAGTACAAATCTGAGTTCATTCCGACTTCACCCGGCGCGTACAATTTCCGATTCTTCGGTGAAATTGATGGTCAGGTTGTTGACGAGAGTTTCGAATCGAGCAATACGACGTTCGATGAGGTAACTCCGGCAAACGAAATTCAATTCCCAGTTCAACTGGCCGCACCACGTGAGACAGAAAACGCTGCTCGTGGCGCACTAGATGCCGCTACCGCTGCAGGAACTGATGCATCAGCCGCTTCCGATTCAGCTTCAACTGCCAATACGTTGGGTATTGTTGCGCTGATTCTCGGCTTACTCGGATTGGTACTTGGCGGATTGGCATTCCAACGTTCAGGTAAAAAAGCGTAGCTAACTCTTTAGGAGAAAACTAATGACACCGGTTCCGTTCGATACAACATACTTACCGCTGCTCCATGGAGTGGGCGGTGCGTACGATGAGGCCATTATTTTCGGCGGAATCGGTGTGCTGCTTGTTGTTCTCGCATTTCTATCGTGGAAGGCGAGCAAGGGCAAAGAAGCGCGACGTAAAAAGAGGAAGGCGCGACGAAAACGTTGAGTCGTTTTATCAGTTCTAAAGTGATTCGTTCGAGATTTGTACTCGGACTGATTGCGATCGTATCTTTGTTTGCGCTGATCGGTGTGCCATCTGAATCGGCAGACGCCCACGCTAACCAAATAAACTCGATTCCTGCCCCAAATAGCGAGCTCGAAACTTCTCCTAGTCGAGTGGTCATTTGGTACAGCGAGCCTATCGAAGAATCGTTCAGCATTGTGACGGTTCTGAACGCCAAGGCTGAACGAGTAGATCTGGACGATTCGGCACGCGACCCTTCGGAAGCTTCCGCAATGTCGGTCGGGCTACCTCCGCTTGAAAACGGCACTTATACCGTCGTTTGGAAAAATCTATCGGCGGTTGATGGTCACAAGGTGATTGGATCGTTCATATTCGCGGTAGGAGAGCCGCTGTCTGCAGGAGCACAGATCGTAGGCGTCGAGCAACCGTTGCTACAAACTGTGGCTGATCCGTGGCTCAGGTGGCTTGTATTTCTTGCGGCAGCGATCGTGATTGGTGGGCTAACTTTTGAACTGATAATCGGCATTCCGGTTGTCTACAGCGAGGCAGCCAAAGATAGCTGGCAATCTGCAGGGGGTGCCGTTTCAGCAGCATGGTCAAAAATAGCTTTTATTGCTCTTTTCGTGTTGATACTGGCCATGCTTGGACAGCTACTACAGCAAGCCAGTGTTCTATCTGGAAATTCCGCGTTTGAGCCTGATTTTGAAGTGTTACGATCGATCGCGTTTGAAAGCGGATGGGGACGTCTGTGGACGTACCGTTTTATCGCTGCAATCGGAATAGGCGTTCTGTTCATTCTTGCAATACGCGCTGCTGCACCCATCGAGGTGTACGAATCTGACGACGAAGATGCCGGGCCTGAGCTAGAAAGTGCACTTACGGCTGATTCCGTGATTGCTCAGATAGCGGCTGTTCTTGGACTGATTTTCCTTGCCTTGATTGCCACGAGCAGTCACAATGCCGCATCGCCCTCTGAGATAAAAACTCTTGCTATCGCTACTGATTTCATTCACCTCGTAGCGTCGATGGCGTGGCTTGGCGGAGTTATTTATCTGGCAATTGCTGTCCCGGTGTTTATTCGAGAATTGGGTAGCTCGGAAGCTTCTTCGGTATTTGATTCAGCGATCTCTCGATTTACGGTTTTGGGACTGCTGAGTGCCGGTGTTCTGGTGATAACCGGAATTTTCTCAAGCTATATGCAGGTGACTGTACCCGCCGCAATCGCCACTCCCTACGGTTGGTTCCTTGTTGGCAAACTTGCGCTGATCGTTCCATTGTTCGGATTCGCTGCTTACAACGGGTTCAAGCTTGCTAAAAGTTTCGGAATTGGTGGCGAGAAGTCGCTCGGCCGATCACTGGTGATCGAATCGGTGATTGCTGTGCTCGTGTTCGCAGCCGTCGGGTGGTTGGCAAGCCTTGAGCCTGCTCGGCAGTACGCGGGTCGTACCGGTATCGGTGCTCCAGAGAAGGCTGCTTATCAGGATGTTGCAGATGGCACCGAATTCGATATAAAGATTGATCCGGCTGAAGTTGGTGCAAACGACGTGATCGTTCGGATCACAAAGCCGGGCGGCGAAGCGATCGATAACGCGGTCGATGTTCGCGTGCGACTCAAGTATGTCAATGATGATTTGGGCGAGCCTCTGGTCTCACTCGAAGATACTGGCGCCGGTATTTGGCGACTAAATGACGCTCGATTGAACATCGCTGGCGAGTATCAGGCAGAGGTCGTGGTTCAACGTCCTGATGCGTTCGATTCTCGTACTGCGTTCAGATTCGATGCTCGATCATCCGCTACTGATGTCGATTCGATCAAACCCGAAATTGACAGGGCGAACCTACTATTTGGAATTCAGCTTTTGCTGATCGGTGGACTGGTTGTTGTGCTCGGAGTCAGAGGCAAGATCATCCCGGCGATATTCAAGAATACTGTCACCCAAAAGGGGCTAATGGCTCCCGGAGTGGTGATTGCAGTACTTGGACTGTTATTTGTACTGAACGTGCAGGTACTGCGTATTGGGCTTATCGAAGATATTCGCAACCCGTTCCCGCCAACTGCGGAATCGGTGGCGATGGGTGAGCCGGTATACGCCACAGCGTGTGTTACATGTCACGGAGTGGGAGGCCTAGGTGATGGACCCGCTGGTGCAGGACTTCCGAAGCCGCCAGCTGACCTGATTGTTCACGTTCCGTTACACAGCGATACGATTCTGTTCGAGTTCATTCGAGACGGTATCGCCCAAGCTGGTATGCCGGGCCAAGACGGCGTGCTCACCGAAGATGAAATGTGGAATCTAGTGAACTATCTGCGAGCCGAATTCGACGCCAGATAACATCGTTTATGGCGGCTTGAGGTTCAGTCAGGCTTCTGGCTAGATGTCGTTGGTTACAGCTGCGCCCGATTCGACCATTACTGCGATATCCGATTCGCTATAGCCAGCAGCCAGTAAAACTTCGCGTGTGTGCTGGCCGAGCAAAGGTGCGGGTTCGGTAATTCTTCCGGGTGTTCCGTATAACTTGGCAGCGACACCGATGTTCTTAGTCGTGCCCGCAGTTGGGTGTTCAAGAACCGCTTCCATGCCTCGGTCTTGCACTTGAGGGTCGGCCCAGATTTGCTCCATGTTGAGGATAGGGCCAGCCGGAACGCCGGCGTCTTCGAGAATAACCAGCCATTCATCGGTCGTTTTGGTGGTCGTCCTTAGCTGCAGTTCTTCCTCAAGCTTGGCGCGGTTTACTAATCGACCTGCGTTGTCTTTGTACTCTTCACGAGCGATCAGCTCTTCGCAGCCAAATGCTTTTGCGAGCCGTTCCCAGTTCGGTTGATTCGGGGCGCCGACAATGATGTGCCCGTCGCTTGTTTCCAGAGCCTGATAGGGCGCTGAGTTGCGGTGGGATGATCCGAGTGGACCTGCCACTTCGCCAGTAGCGAAGTATCCGGCAGACTCCCAAACGGTGTAAGCGAGTGCTGCTTCGAGGAGAGATATTTCGAGATACTGACCGTTACCTGTTTTCAGCTTGTTGATATAGGCCGTAAGAATGCCGTAGACCGAGAACATTCCTGCGTTCATATCGGCAATCGGCACGCCTGCTTTTACTGGTGCCGTGCCCGGAACACCGGTGAAGCTCATGATTCCGCTCATTCCCTGGGCAATCAGATCGTAACCACCACGTTTGGCGTAAGGACCTGTGCGACCGAATCCGGAGACGGAGCAGTAGATGATTCCAGGGTTGATGGCTTTTAGATCTTCGTAGCCGAGCCCAAGTCGTTCCATCACGCCGGTGCGGTAGTTTTCGATGACGATGTCGGCATCTTTGACGAGCTTCTTCATCGCTTCAACGCCGGCAGGATCTTTGAAGTTGAGAACGATGCTTCGTTTGTTGCGGTTCATTGCGAGAAATGCAGCAGATTCAGTGTCGATGAAAGGAGGTCCCATACGGCGGGTGTCGTCTCCACCGTTTGGCTTTTCGATCTTGATCACATCGGCGCCCATGTCGGCGAGGAGCATGCTGCAGAACGGACCTGCGAGGATCTGTGAGCAATCGAGCACTCGTACGCCTTCGAGTGCTTCGGGCATGCCGTTCGGGTTCGGAAGAGTCTGCATGATTTTCTTTGTATCTGTGTTGATATTTGGACGCGGCTAAGTCGATGAATTAGACGGTGGAAATTCTATTCCGAATTTTCCGGTGCTGGGGGCGCTGATATGGAAAGCGTATGAGCAATGATTTGCGGTGTATTTTAGGTTTTGCTGCCTCGTTCTTCACAGCGCTTAAGGTAAGATGCCGTGCATATTCGGGTCACAGGAGAAATACAGCATGTTCAGCTTGGAAAATAAAGTTGCTTTCGTAACTGGCGGTAACGGCGGTATTGGGTTGGGCATGGCGAAGGGCTTTGTCGATCAGGGCGCATCGGTGGTGTTGGCTGCTCGGACGGTATCGAAGCTGGATGCTGCGGTTGCTGAGATAGCGGCGACGGGTGCTGGAGATCGAGTGCTGGCGGTGCAGTGCGATGTGACAAGCCGCCCATCAATTCAGGCTGCCCTTGATGCGACCGTCGAGAAGTTCGGCGGGTTGGACATCGTGGTCAACAATGCAGGGACTAATAAGCGTGCCGACGAGCCGCATCTTCTTTCAGAAGAAGACTGGCAAGACGTGATCGACACGAACCTGACGAGCATGCACAGCATGACATCACTGACGTTTCCGCTTATGAAATCACGTGGTGGTGGCAAGATCATCAACATCGGTTCGATGATGTCGATTTTTGGCTCCCCATACGCACCTGCTTACGCCGCTAGCAAGGGTGGAGTGGTTCAGTACACGAAGAGTTGTGCGATTGCGTACGCCAAGTACAACGTGCAGGTGAACGCTATTTTGCCGGGTTGGATTGTTACCGAAATGACCGACGAGTTTGGTCGATTATTTCCAGATAGGTATGCAGCGATTGAAGGTCGGACGCCTGCGGGACGTTGGGGTCAGCCTGATGATTTGGCTGGTACAGCGATATTCCTAGCGTCAGACGCCTCGCAGTTCGTATCGGGAGTATCGATCCCGATAGACGGCGGCTATAGCGTTCAGTAGCTCCGGGCGTCATCGGACGACTTGGTCGCTCGTCGCTATCTACCCATTCCCTAACCCCTTCCCGAAGGAAGGGGGGGCTCATTATCTTCAATCAGCCTCGCTGGTCGTGTGTACCGCTCTGGCCTCAAGCACTACTTGCCGGTAGCAGTTGGGGCAGATGTCGAAAGATGTAGGGCAGCTTACGAGTCTTACGTCACCGGACTTGAAAGCCAACCGAGTAGTAGTCGACGACCAGATCTGATGCCTACATCCACAAGCTGGCCGCGCTCAACGGATACACCCATCGCAGCACCGAACGACTCGTAGTCCTCAAACAAATTCCCCTCAGTGCTGAATGAATGCACCAGCATGACTGCGGTAGTTGCCGAGTATCTTTCTGCTTCGATCAGCGCTGATGCCGTACGGCTTAACAGTTGATACCGAGTAGATGAGGAATCACTGACCGTAATTTCAAGGATGTCGGATAGTCCCGCTAGACTCGTTCGATCATCGATCTCATTGCCCTGCTTCCATCGCAATGCGTTGAAAGGAGAATCGAACGGTTCGTTGACCCTGCTTTCAACAACCATTGTCATTAGCCCGTGACTGGACTTTGCTAGTACGAACAGATCGGCGAATGCAGGTCCACCGTTGGCAGGAAGTTGTGTTTCGTACTTAGGAGTGCTCAGTAACAATTCGGCATCGTTGATTGCTGTGTTGCCACCCGACTTGAACATCTGTTCCACATCTACAGGAAAGCCAAGAGCATCTTGCCAGTGGTTGGCTAGGCTCATAATCCTGAATCCGCTCCGCCAAACCTTCCCATGGCTACGGGCTAGCCGTTGCCAGTCCTTTGTGGACGTTGTCGGTACGATCATGGACATTGCGAACCCCGCTGGGCGTTTCTGAGCACTGAGCGGAGTATGCGATCACGAAGCAACTAATTAGGACTTAGGACGTGATAATTTCGTTGGGAATTCGACGCTCGCCACGTGTAGTAATGGGTGAAACGGAATGTCAGCTTGATCTCGATCGAGCGATAGTGAAAGCTGGTTCCTGCTGTCAACCTAGGCATAACTTTACAAGAATTTGATTGAATCAAATGTACTTCGGCTCGGGGCGACACATTGGTCCGATATGGGTTCTCTTAGTCGGCGTTTTTGAAGATGTTTTCGCGGTACCACTTCAACTCTTCGACACTCTCTTTGACGTCGTTCATCGCAAGATGTGTGCCCTTTTTAGACGGAGGACGTTTGCCTTTTGGATACCAACGTTCGACAACTTCTTTGAAAGATGAAACGTCGACCATTCGGTAGTGCAGGTAGTCCTCAAGAGTTGGCATTTCCTTGTGCAGGAATCGTCGGTCGACCCAGATCGAATTTCCGCAGAGCGGAGCCTTGCCTTTTCCGACCCACTTTTTCAAGAATTCCAGGGTTTGACGTTCGGCTTCTACGATATCGATTTCTGAAGCCTCGATGCGGTCGAGCAGTCCAGATTTTTTGTGCTGATTCGCTGGCCAATCTTCCATACGTGCCATTTCTTCAGGCGTGCGGTGAATGGCGAGTTCAGGTCCTTCAGCGAGGATGTTGAGATCGGCATCGGTTACGAGCGAGGCGATCTCGACGATCACTTGCTCATCGCTCAGTCCGGTCATTTCAAGATCGACCCAGAATAGATTCGTATTTTTAGGCATGACGCGATTTTAGGGCAGGATCGCTCGGTGTGCTTGCTTATAAGTTGTAATCCTGAGGAGTTCAAGCTCCATCCGGCTGTGTGATTTGCTTTGAACGAAAGTTGAGCACAAGAATTGCCGATCCGATGAGAGCGGAAATTACTGAAGCGATCAGTATTCCTGCTTTTGCCACATCGATTTCAGCGGTGTGTTCAAGAGCTAATTTGGAGATGAACAACGACATCGTAAATCCGATTCCTGCCAGAAATCCTCCCGCGGTGATAGCTCTCCAACTGAGACCCGCAGGAACTGAGGCGATTCCGGTGCGTACGGCAATCCATGTGAACAAAACGACGCCAATAGGCTTCCCTACTGCTAATCCTGCAATCACCCCAAGTGAAATACGGTTATCCAGAGCTCCAATGGTGCTGCTGTCGATTTGCAGACCGGCGTTTGCCAGAGCGAATATTGGCATGATGGCGAATGCTACCCACGGGTGAAGTGTGTGTTCCAGTCGAGACAATGGGCTGCCGGCATGTGCGGTTGCGGATTCTAGTTCGTGAATTACCTGTTTACGGCGCTTTTCAATTTTTTCTTTCTGGTCATGAACAATTGATCCGAACTGGACCGTTAGGTTCTGTAGGCGTTCATGGAGCTGTCGATCGTCGGCTAATTTGGTAGAAGGAATGGCCATCGCCGCAATGACTCCAGCCAGCGTGGGGTGTACTCCTGATTTGAGGAATGCGACCCATAATCCAAATGCCAGTAAAAAATATACGAGAGGGTTTCGTATACCCACGAAATTCGCTCCGAACAATAGAATCGCAAATAGTGCTGCGATTCCGAGACTTACGATTCCGAGTTGGTCTGTAAAGAAAATAGCTATTACTAGTACAGCACCTAGATCATCGACGATCGCTAGTGCTGTCAGGAATATCTTTAGAGATAGAGGCGCTCGGGATCCGATCAGGGCCAAGATTCCCAACGCAAATGCGATATCGGTCGCCATCGGAATGCCCCAGCCGTCAATTCCAGGACCTCCGATATTGAAAAATACGTAGATCAATGCTGGAACTGCCATCCCCCCGACAGCCGCAAATATCGGAAGTGCTGCAGCACGTGTTGAGGAGAGCTGGCCGAATAAAACTTCTCGTTTGATTTCGAGACCAACAACGAAGAAAAAAACCGCCATAAGGCCGTCATTGACCCACAGGATCGCAGCTTTACTTAAATCGAATCCGCTTGGCCCTATTGTGATTTTCGTTTGCCACAGTTCTTGATACGAGTCAGACCACGGTGAGTTGACCCACGCTAGTGCCGAGATGGTCGCTATCAGCAGAAGAATTCCACCGCTAGCTTCAATTCGGAAAAACTGTTCGAACGGGCTTAGGATTCGATCAATTGGTCGGGGGCTTAGTTTGTTTTCCATCGTTTTGAATTTGGCTTCTATGCGCCCTGTTCGACCTCATGTGAAATTTGGTTTTGAAGAATTTTGATGAGCGGATCGCGGTCAGTGGTTTGATTCTCAGGCAGTGCTGTACGAAATTCAACCATGACCGACACCCGTTCGGCCGTTCGAAAACGACTACTGGTTTTTGGTTGAATCACCGGACACCAATCCGTTCGTTGAGTTTTGAGATTGGGCCAACGGTTGATCTACATCGATCTAAACATGTTCTGATTGTTCGTCTGTTTTCCCCCTTGTAGCGATCAAGGATGCCGCCGCTGCCACAGTTAGTACCGAGAGCACGACTGCCAGAGAGGTCAGGCCAGGCATGTGGTAGATGTCTTTCATCAACATCTTGATTCCAACGAATATCAAAACTATCGACAATCCGAATTTCAAGTAGATGAACTTGTGCATGATTCCTGAAAGAGCGAAGTACAAAGATCTCAGACCGAGAATCGCCAACGCGTTCGCTGTGAAAACGATGAATGGTTCATCAGTGACTGCAAATATTGCTGGTATTGAATCGACTGCAAACACAAGGTCTGTTGCTTCGACGGCTACCAATACCGTGAGCAGCGGAGTTGCCAGCAACACTCCATTTTTACGAATGAAAAACTTTTGCCCAACGTAGTCATCAGTAGTCGGTACAAAACGTCTGAAGATACGAACAACTGGATTTCTACGTGGGTCGGATTTTGACTCATCGTGAGTTGCGATCCGTATTCCACTGAAGATCAGGAACCCGCCAAATATTAAAATTATCCAGTGAAAGTTCGCTAGAAGCGCAGCGCCGGTCGCTATAAGAACGCCCCGCATGATCAGCGCACTGATGACACCCCAGAAAAGCACCCGGTACTGATAAGCGGCGGGGACTTTGAAGAAACTGAATATCAAAGCGAACACAAACACGTTGTCGATCGAAAGCGACCACTCGATCATGTAACCGGTGAGGAATTCAGTTCCGGCTTGAGAGCCGTGCCAAAAGAACACGATAGCTCCAAAGGCCATCGATATCGAAAACCAAATTCCGCTCCAAATTAATGCCTCACGTGGGGCAATAACTTTGGCATTGCGGTGGAATACACCGAGGTCTAATGCGAGCATGCCGACAAGGAACAGATTGAAAATTATCCAAAACGAAATAGGAATATCCAAGACACGAAACTTCCACACTCGTGCGAACGCATATCTGCGTAGGTCAGAGCGTGTAATCAGTTGAAAAAACGTGGATTGCCATTTGAAGCGCAGCAAAAGATTGCTGCGAAGGCAATTAGTTCGATCTACCTGCGGATTCGGTCGAAGCCATGCGAGGTGAATTTCTTACAATCAGGAATTCCGTAATTGTTACCAATATTTGGAATTCATTTGAGATGTGCGACATTAATGCTTGGCGACCTCTGTCGACAAGCTCCGTGCTCTCAGGGATTGTAAGGTTCAATTTACGAGGGGGCATGTGATCCCCCGACAGACTGAGATATCTCGCGCACCTTCATGAACGGGGTTTTCCAAATCGTAAGCAACACATGTGAATGGTTGTTGAGGAAGGTCCAAGTTGTTTGTGCAGTGGGCAACAGTGATTCTCAGGAATTCAGTATCATGAAGTTAGATGCATGAATAATATTACATGTAATAAAGTTCACCTGTCAGCGATGTTGTAGAAGTCAGTCACAATTCGTTGGATCGAGATAATTTTTGTAAATCCGTAGCCTGTAATACATTCAGTCACAGATATTTCTAGCCTGATTTGTGTTGTTAACCTGTCTGCGGCAGGGCTATACTCCGTCTTCGTACATCCATACGTATTTCAGGAGAACGGGCTTGCCAATTAATCGTATTTTCTCGGCTAACAAAGAAGGTAGAAAAGCGCATTTTTTACAGATGCACTTCCCTTCGACGGAACTGGTTGAGCTTGCTCTGCTCGCTGGTATGGACGGTGTAGATCTCGACGGTGAACAGGGGCACTTCGATCTCTCTGAAATTGACGAGATTTGTCGCGTTGCCAACGCTGCCGGAATGACGGTTACGGCGCGTGTACCAGCAGTTGATCCTGTCCCGATCAAGCAGTATCTAGCGCGAGGTGTGCAAGGTATTCAGGGACCGGGCGTTGAAAGCGGTGAACAGGCGCAAACACTTTCGGACTCGTGTTACTACACGCCTGCCGGAAAGCGGTCTTGGGGACCCGGCAGAGGGCACTACTATGACTATCTGCCAACGATGGATGACAAGTTTGGCGGCAACAAGGGCTATATCGCCGATGCGAACGAAAACATGTTCGTAATTGCGCAGCTCGAAAGTCAGGCGAGTATCGATAATCTGGATGCAATAGTTTCAGTGCCTGGAATTCACTGCATCACGTTTGGGCAAAACGATATGGCGTCGTCTCTAGGTGTACCGGGAGAGCCGGGTCACGAGAAAGTGAACAACGCCCATGCCGATCTTGAAAAACGTGCAAGGGCGGCTGGCAAGCACTTACTTTCAGATCGCGTGAGCTACATCAGGGCAACCGTTGCATTGCTCGATACCATGCGCGGCCATTTGGCTGAGCATCGAAATGATGCGGTGGGGCAGATCAGCTAACACAACTAAGCCCGTGGGAAGAGCGTAGATTGCGTTCGACCCGTTATTTCAAACATTTGCTCAGTATTTGAGACCCAATTTATGATCATCAAAACTCCTATTCCTAAAATCGAAATCGAACGTCCTTCGCCTGATTTGATCAAGCGTCTTCAGGGAATCGGAAGCGCAATGGCTTCGGGTGAACTTCGGAAGCTTGGAATCAGTGCTTCAGTTCTCGACGGAATCAAGACGTTTACTCCCGGAACTACCGTTGTTGGCCCTGCCATAACTCTTCAGTACCTGCCAAAGCGTGAAGATCAGTTCCCAGAAGGCGAATATAAAGATCCCGAATCACAGGTTCACCGTCACGCGCTGTATCACGCTCAGGCTGGTGACATCATCGTTGTCGATGGTCGAGGAGAAAACTCGAGTGGTGTTTTTGGCGACATGATGCTGACATATCTCAAGGGCCGAGGCGGATTGGGCGTCATTATCGACGGTGCGATTCGCGATATACGTGGAGCAAAAGAAACCGGTCTTGGTATTTGGCTCACGGGCGTAACGCCGTACTCCCACACGCAGACTGTGCAGTTCCCGTACGCCTACAACGTGCCGATCGACTGTGCAGGAACGCTTGTTATGCCAGGCGACATCATGATCGCTGATGATGATGGTGCGGTGGTCGTCCCGAAGGAACTCGCCGAACAGCTTGCAGAGGCTGGTGGAAAACATGCTGAGTGGGAAGATTTCACGAAAATTAAGCTTTCCGAGGGTGGAGACCTTCGGAAGTACTACCCACTTTCTGACGAAGGCAAGGCTGAGTACGAAGAGTGGAAGAAGACGAACGGGTAACTTTTCGTTATTTCGGCTTTAGCCTGAAAATGATTTCTCACTCTATCGCCAAGATAATAGAACTACACTGGAGCCCGGCTTTTAGTCGGGTTCTAGTATTTAAATACGTGAACGTGCGAGTAACGTGATTCCGTTCGTGTTTTTTATATTCAATCGATCGTAGGGAAACGAAGATGCCATTTAACGTGGTGTTAGTTACGCCAGAGATACCTCAGAACACCGGCAACATCATTAGGTTGTGTGCAAATACTGGTGCTCGATTGCATCTGATCGAGCCGCTTGGATTTGATCTCAGTCAAAAGAATTTGCGTAGAGCTTCGTTGGATTACCGCCATCTTGCAGACGTTGCTGTTCATCAGTCGCTTGATTCCGTTTTGGAAGCAACTGATTTATCGAGAGTATTCGCCTGCGAAGTAGGTGGAACAAAAAACTACACAGAAGTCGAATACCAAGATGGTGACACGGTAATTTTCGGATCTGAAGGCACTGGTTTGTTAGACGATGTCATGTCGAAAATGCTGCCGGGCAATCGTATTGAAATTCCAATGATGCCATCGAACCGAAGCATCAACCTTTCGAACGCTGTTGCTGTTGTGCTTTACGAAATGTGGCGACAACAGTCGTTTGCTGGAAAAGAACTTCCAACGCCAGAATCTCAGGAATATTTTTCGTAATCGTTTACACTTTTTATTCGACTAGAGTTGGTGCGGTAGGATGATTACTCATACTGTCGATGGGGTCGTACTTGTCGGTACGCATTTGAATTATTTACGGAGGATTGAACGGTGAATACGCAAGCGATTATCGGATCGACGATTATCGATGGGACAGGTTCTGAACCTGTCGTAAACGGGACGATCCTCATACGTGACGGGAAAATTATTGAGGTTGGGAATTCCGACGACGTTGTAGTGCCGCCAGATGCCAGCACGATCGATGCGACCGGCAAATTTGCGATGCCGGGAATTCTTGATGCACACGTTCACGTGACTCCTAATCAAGATGTACCAAACGATGTGCGGATAAACCTACGAATCGGGTTCAGTGCAATAAATACGCTGAGGCAATCGTTGGGAGCCGGCGTCACGACGGTCGTAAGCATTGGGGGTGGGCCGGCAGCGGTTGAACTAACGAATGCCATTAAGGCAGGTTATGTCGACAAGTGCGCGAATCAAATCACCGCGGGAGTTGTGAACGCTTCAGGTGGACATGTTCGTGGTCGTCATGCCGATGGGCCGTGGGAGATTCGAAAAGCGGTGAGGGAGCTTGCATCTGCAGGATGCACAATGATCAAAACCGCTGCAACCGGGGGCTTTCAATGGGAGCATGAACGCGTTCACTGGCCCGACTACACAGAGGAAGAACTGACAGCCCTGGTCGACGAATGTCGGATGCGAGATATGCCGGTAGCAGCTCATGCGCACGGTCACGAGGGGTTGAAGTACGCAGTGAACGCCAGGGTGCACATGATTCATCACGGTGCACTGATCGGCGATGAAGGTCTTGAGGCGATTACCAAGGCTGACCTCTATTTCGTTCCAACGCTTTTTACAACTAGTGTTGGACGCGTAGCGAAGGTTGAAGCCCCGTGGACCAAGGAGCGCATGGAAGCTGCGTACCCAATACACAGAGAAGGTGTTGCGAAAGCCCACAAGATGGGAACAAAAATTGCGCTAGGCACTGACGGTGGTCCCGGCGACGCAATGGTCGAATTATCCGAATTTGTAGATTGTGGCATGTCACCGATGGATGCGATTGTGGCTGGGACGCGGAACACGGCGGACGCACTGTCGATTCTTGATCGGGTCGGAACGTTAGAGGCGGGCAAAGACGCTGATTTGCTGGTTGTCGCTAAGAACCCACTCGACGATATCGATGTGCTGCAGGTTCAAGACAACATATCTCTCGTCATGACCCACGGCAAAGTGCAGACAACTTCCGAAGAGATGAAGACGTATCTCGATCCGCGACTCAGCGGGCCACCGCGACTCATCGTACGAGTGAACGCAGATGCGTAGCGGCTACCCGCGTTCGGCTTTGTCGTATTCGGCGTAGATGTATGGGTGCTCAGGATCGTAGTTCGTAAGGGTTACGGGGTTGTCGACTCGGCCGTGTGGTCGAACGTCGTTGCCTTCGATTCCGTTTACTTTGTCGCCTAAATCGAGGCGACATTTTTCAATTAGCCCCGTTAGTCGAGCGACTACGTCTGGATGTTGGTCGAAAACGTTATTGGTTTCACCAATATCGGCTCGCAGGTCATATAGCTCGTTGATCTCTTCGTCGAGTTTTCGAACGTGAAGCTTCCAGCGGTCATCTCGCACAGCCTCGACGTTGTTTCGGTGGTAGTAGAAGAACTCTTTGCGTGGCGATTCAGTTGGTTCCGTAGCGAACATTAGAGATGAAACATCGACGGTGTCGATTGTTCTATCTTGTGGGACCTCAGCTCCGGTCAGGCCAGCGATCGTGCCAAAGAAGTCGATCGACGAAGTTAGTTCGTTTCGTACTTCGCCAGCTGGGATTTTTCCTGGCCAGCGCATGATGCACGGAACACGTTGTCCGCCGTCCCACGTTTGGCCTTTTCGTCCTCGAAGCGCTCCGTTGCTGCCGCCTTGATCTTGCATGCGAGAGCCATTGTCGCTGGTGAAAATCACGAGCGTATTTTCGTCGAGACCCTGACGTTTTAGTTCGTCGAAAATGACCTCTGCAACCCAATCGACTCCTGCCACACATGCTCCGTAGTCGCCATTTTCTGAGGCGTTTACGAGATTTTCTGGAGCATATAAAGGCAGGTGCACGTACATGTGGGCGAAGTAGAGGAAGAACGGATTTTCCTTATTGCCTCGAATGAACTTCACCGCTTCTTCTGCGTAGCGTTCAGAGAGTGCTCGGAGATCAGGTTGTTCCTGAATAACTTCTGCGTCACGAATTAGCGGTAGCGGTGGGCGACTGCGTAGTACTTCGAGACGGTCATGATCGTCGATAGCTGGATCGTTGACCTGTCGGCCCATATCGTTGCTATATGGAAGCCCGTAGTAGCTGTCGAATCCGTGGTTTGTAGGCAGGAATTCTTTCTGGTCACCACAGTGCCACTTGCCAATTATCTTGGTCGAATAGCCAACATCTTTGAGAGCGCCGGCGATGGTCGTTTCATCGGGGTTGAGACCTATGGCGTCGCCTGGGAAGAGAACCCAGTAATCATCGAATTCTCCAAAGCCTATTCGCTGTGCATAGCAGCCGGTAAGGAGTGCTCCACGAGAGGGTGAGCAGACGCCTGATGCGACATAAAAATCGGTGAATCTCACGCCCTCGGCGGCCATCTTGTCGAGCGCTGGAGTTTTGTTGATTGTGGAACCGTAAACACCAAGATCTCCGTATCCAAGATCATCGGTGTTGATAAGTACGATATTCGGCTGTGCCATTAGGTTCCCGTTTCTATTTCACTGTTCCCTATAAATCTTGGGATAGTTTGCACGCAAAACCTGGGTTAGAACAGTGATGGAGAAGTCCTTTTCAGGCAACCAGTGGAACCGAATGTGGTAACTGAGATATGGTCTGCAAATAATGTCTTGTTCAATGGGGCGGCAATTGGAGCCGTTTGGAGTCTTATAGATGCTGTTTTTCTTGCTTGCCAACCTGACCGACGATGGCCTACAGGCTTGTGTTGAAAATCCTGATGCGTTTGCTGAAGCGTGCGACAGCATTAACGTGCCCGGAGCGAGACTGCTTTCTCGTTACGCCACGTTAGGTCAGTACGATTTCGTTGTACTTGTTGAGGCCGACAGCGCCCAGACGATGTCACGACTTTCAGTGGTGCTTGGGGCGAACGCACATGTGCACGTCGAGTCAATGCAGGCGATAACGGCTCATCTGATGTCGGAACGAGAAGAAAAGCTTATTCATACTAAAAACCCAGAGAAGACTTCAACTCCCGCACAACCCGCCGAGGCTGCGAGTTAGCTGCCTAGAACAACTTCATTGGTATGGAATGAACGACTATGACAGCGGCGCAGTGCTGAAGATCACGTGGAACGGCTGGCAGTAGATCATCACAGCGTTGTAGTTACTGATATCTGTGTCGGCAGGAATCGTGTAGTTCTGATTTCCGATATTGCCTTTGAGCTTGCCTAGATCGAGGTAGCCCTGAGATTTATCGCGTCCTTCAGGATCGACCATCAGTAGTACATGCAGATCGGGACCGTTGGTGACTTTGAAATCTTCGAATCGAAGCACATGAGATTCATCTTCAAGCCTGTAGATCGTTGCATTCCCGCTTCCTCGGTGAAGACCGTCTTCATTTCGAAACGAGCCGTTTTTCAGGCTGACAGTTGAGATTTTGCTCATCTCGCTGCCCATCGATTCATCCATGGGCGAATCGAGTTTGGCAGCAGTTTCCATCATTGATTCCGCTTCCGAACGGGCAATGTTTTTAGGAATCTTTGCGTTCGCTGTTAACGGAAAATCTTCGTTCGCCACGTCATCGATGAACAGTGGTGACCCTAGCCACCACGCCATCCACAATGTCGGGATCAGCATCATGAGGCCGATGCCGAATAGGATTTTCGTTATTTGCTTCCGTTTGGGAGTTGCTGTGGCCCAATTCCAGCCGCTGGTTACGATGCTCACGAATCCGCCCTTTCGATTGAGTCGTCTTACTAGAATCTACGTAACTTGTTGATATTCGGACGCAATGCCGCGGAAAGCGACCAATCGCTGGCGACCAGTTTGCACTATGGTTTGAATATGGTCGACACCGTGAGCAACAGAAGCAAATTGGTCGTGATCACGGCAGTATTAATCGTGATGATTTTCGCTGCGTGTAGCGGCGATGAGGGTTTTCGGACCGACTCACGAGAATCTGGTCAGGATTCTAGACTGGTGAATGACACTACTCAGTCAGGTGGTCCGCTAGGGGGCGATGCTAAGGACAGTATCGAGCCGAAGCCAGGCCAACTGCCGGGGCGAACGCACGGCGACAGAAATCATGGCATTTGGCCGCAGGTGTGGTCGCAGCACGCTCCCACAATTCAAAGCTGGGAATACAAGGTCAACTGCGGCGAAGCGTCATCGCACATTGAATCGTGTTTCTTGTCAGATCTTACTTCCGTCGTGGTTACAACTCCTTCAGGCGAAATGATCGAACTAGAAAAAGACTTCTATACGAACGAGTTTTCAGGTGAAGTTACCCGCCGCTGGGTTTTATACGGTCCTGCGGACGGCAATTTGCCAGAAAAAGGCGACTACGTGTTCAGCTACTCACCTGGTGCCGAACTCGTTTATGAACAGG
>Ga0302134_10000255_pt1 | contig 21826 bp, 18 predicted proteins | sample CB9_SCM_MG_FD_203123 | JGI IMG/M metagenome (GOLD analysis project Ga0302134, IMG submission 203123) | Marine microbial communities from Western Arctic Ocean, Canada - CB9_SCM | ecosystem: Environmental > Aquatic > Marine > Oceanic | place: Canada: Western Arctic Ocean | collected 2017-09-19
CTTCGACTTGGTGGGTGTAGTTCAATCCGACGCTTTGCCACACGATTTCACCGTTGGTATCGATCAGGAATACTGATGCTGAGGCAAGTCCATCGCCGAATAGATTGAACACGCCGTACTCCTCAGGCGTGGTCGGGTCGAGTGCTGTGAACAGTATTGGAAATTCGTAGCCCTGAGCCGCGGCAAGCGCAGCCGGACCAGCCAGATTGTCGGTGCTTATTGCGAGTACTTGTACGCCACTGGCGTCGAGTTCGGCCTGAGATCGTTGCAACTTCCCGAGTTACCTTCTGCAGAACGTTCACCAGTAGGCTCGGTAGAACACGACTGCGACAGGTTTATCGCCTCGGAATTGAGACAGAGAATATTCGTCTCCTTGGATCGACGGCAGCGTGAAATCGGGGGCGGTGCTGGTAACCGGACCAGGCGTGTTTACGAGCGTTGGTTCGGTTGGTTCTGTGGGGCATCGACCGCCGGTGCTGAAGTCGGGGCAGTTGACTCTAGAACGGCAGCCGGTGCTGCCGTTCTAGAGTTGGGGCACTTGCGACGGGGGCGTTCGCTTCTGAGGAACCACCGCATGCTGCGGTCAAAGCGAAAATTACAGCGATCAGAGAGATCGCAATAAAAGTTCGACTATTTTTCAGTAGTGACGCACGCATAAAAGTCGTTCAGCCTGCCGATGTTCCTTGCAGGATGCCAGCTATATAGAAAAGCGCAGCCGTATCGACTGCGCCTTTCAAAGAGTTCTTACGATTTGATGCAACCGTCATGTTGAACGGTTACAAACTAATTTACGAAGTCATTGACTTGAGGGTTTCTTCAGCAGCCTTCAAAGCCTCATCAATGTGAGACTTTTCGACCCAACCCATGTGACCAACTCGGAAGATCTTTCCTACTAGCGCCTTCTGTCCGCCACCAAGAATCACGTTGTGGTCCTTGTTCACCTTCGCCAAGAACGCCTTGCCATCGAGGCCTTCCGGCAAGCGGATGGCTGTAACGGTGTTTGAAGCGAACTTAGGGTCAGGAAGCAGTTCGAGTCCGAGAGCCTTCGCACCGTCACGTGTGTGCTGTGCGATCTCGTGATGGCGACCAAAGACGTTTTCGATGCCTTCGTCGACCATCGATTGCAAAGCAACTTCAAGTGTGAACATTGCTGGCAGACACGGAGTGAACGGTGGCTGGCCGATTTTTAGATAGTCCTCGTACTGTTGAACATCGAGGTAGTACTTAGGCGAAGTCGAGGTGGCGTGAGCCTTCCAGGCCTTATCCGAGAACGTAACCATCGAAATTCCGGGAGGTGAAATCCAGCTCTTCTGTGAAGCGGTGGCAACAACATCGATGCCCCAAGCGTCGACAGCGATTGGAACTCCGCCAGCGCTTGATACAGCGTCGACGAGGATCAGTGCGTCTGATTCTTCATGAATCACTGCGCAAAGCTCTTCGAGTGGGTTGGAGACACCGGTCGAGCTTTCGTTGTGAGTGAAGATCACAGCCTTCACGTCGCTCATACCCTTGAGGGTTTCGCGCACCTTATCGAGATCGGCAGCCTGTCCGAGATCGAAAGTAATTTTGGTGACAGCTCCACCGTAAGCTTCGGCGATTTCAGCGAATCGTTCGCCGAATGCACCGATGATGATCGATAGAACTTTGTTGCCAGATGAAATGGTGTTCACGATGGCGGTTTCCATCGCACCGGTTCCTGACGATGTGATGAAGTACGCATCGTTCTTAGTCATGAACACGGTCTTCAGGTTCTTCGTCATTCGATCAAGCATGTCGGCGTAGCCGGGGCCACGGTGGTTGATCATCTGCGAGCCGGCGAGTTCTAGGACGTCGTCGGGCAGAGGTACTGGACCTGGGATTCGAAGGTTTGGCTGATTCTGGCTGCTCACCGGAGTGCTCATTTCGTTCGGAGACTGACTAAATTTTCAACTTTGCGGTCATATGTGGACTCGATATTGCACGCTACCAGTAGATGACCAAGAAGAATACTAACTCTCACCATGTAAAACGGCTGTAAATTCCGCGTGATGGAGTTGGTGAGGGGAGTGGGCAAAATTGCTAGTTCGTTTGAAGAGGCTTTGCACCGCAGGAGAGAATGAACTTGTATGTTTCATCGTAGTACTCAGGTGGTCTCGTGAGATCTACTTCGTCCCCATTTGGGATAAAAATCACGAAACATTCTCTAGCCCTCGTTAGCAGAACTCGGTAGCGATTAGAGATAAATCCACGACGGTCTTCCGCTCGAACGGATTGCCAATTTGAGCCACGAAATTGCCATTTGGTCCAGGTATTGTCGTCGTAACGAAGGTCAGCGCCCCAACAGACACCAGCCCAGTCAAGTTCTAATCCTTGTACTGCGAACTCAGTTGCCGGTACTTCCAATTGGTTAGAAGATCGAACATCTCCATGGGGTTTGAGAAACCATTCTTCAGCAGATATTGGTTCATCAACGGCAATTCCGTGAGCCCGTGACCTTTTTGCTCCAGAACTTGCAATGAGCCAGGAACTCCGCCAGCCTCGGGCTTGTCTACGTAACCAGCTTTTTGCATCCCCTATGTTTCGGGTGATCATCACTGGGTAATCAGTGAGATTGCCCATCATCTCCAATGCACTTGCGGAATCATTTCGCAGAACAGATTCAACCCAGGAATTAAGATTCGAATTTCTAAAGGTTCTTTGTGAGACAGAAAGGTGAAGCTTCGAGTTCGCGTTGACCCCAACAGCGTCAAAGTCAGCGTGGTTCTCGAATAATCGACTACCAGCTGTGCTTTCATCTCCGTGGATCGCTTGAGGTGCTGCGTGGACAACCCATTTCTGTGCACTGGAAGTGATTGCGCTACCCCATTCGGCGAGGCCAGCTTCTCCGCTATTGATTTCCTGCCCGCCACCAACAAGAGCCACGAGCACACACCAGGATTCGTGCCGGTCCATTATTCGAAGCATGCCATCAGGTTCTGAGAAATCTCGGCCGAATTTTGATTTCGATTGCCTGCGATTCCATGCGCGCTGAGCTTCATCAAAGACGACGATATTTTCGTGTGGAGGACGATCTGAATCGCGTTCCACATATTCGGTTAGCCAAGTGTGGACGTTGCTGATAAAGGTTGATGCACTACGGCGCGCTTCCTCCCTGTTGGTCCCGGTTTTGGCAAATAGGTCGTTTTCACGTGAGCGCGCCAAAACTTTAACCAAAGGACCATTGCCTGACAGAAATACAGATTTATCTGCAAACGAACCGTGAACTGCACTTAGGCCTGCTAGTGTCTTTCCGGCGCCTGGCACGCCGGTGATGAAGCAAATCGTTTTTTGGTTCAATCTGATTGCATTATTGACAATCTGTTCCAATGCTTCGACGGTATTCTTCATATCGGCTGCGCTGGCGTCGGCCCGAGCAATTTCGTCGACAGTGTGTCCCTGAAATAGTCTTGACGTAGCTTCGATAATTGTCGGGGTAGGCGAATACCGGGCTGTGACCCATTTTCGCCAATCGATCAATCGTTCGTCCTTGGATTGTTTATCTAGTAATCCTCGGATGGTCGACGCTAAATTTTCTGGATTAGTTGTTGAAGCTGAGTAAACGTTGGACGAAATGGGCAAATCGATATTTGCAATTGACGTTGCAGCTAGTTTTGAACAAACAACCGGGAATATTTTCGATGATCTTGATCCGGATTGGAAATTGGCAAGTTCTAGTCCGTAATCTTCGACTTGCCGAATAGAAGAGCGATCAGCTACGTTACTTTTGAATTCGATCGGAATTATTAGTGAACCGATCAAAAATACACAATCAATGCGATAGTTTCTTCTTGGAATTTCGTATTCGAATCAGACACCAAATTCAAGATCTAACTTGTTTGATGAATTCAGAGAATTGAGGGCAGTTTTGGCCCATTCGATCGATTCAGACCACGCCCTGGCTTGAAGACGTTCGGTCGAACCGTCCAATCTCTGCGACGCCGAACGTAATAATTGACCAACAATTTGATCAGTTGGTTTCGATAAGGGGTCGCGTGTTGATCCCGCGTAGCCGATTCCAGAATAAAATTGAATCATAGCGACATGGTAACGATGCAACAGGCGTCGTGACCATAAAATTTCTATCCGCCGCGAATAATCTTCTGGCCTGACGTTGAAACTACTCGGCCAGTTTCACCAGTGAGTAGTTTTTTCGGCCTCGGCGTATTACTAAGAGGCGACCTTCTACTAGGTCTTCAGTTTTGACAGTGCGCCCGGCGTCGGTGATTTGTTCGCTGTTTAGGTACATGCCGCCCTGATCGATAGTTCGTTTGACGTCTCCGCCAGATTTTCCCGCTCCGGCTGAAACTGCGAGTTCAGAGAACCTAAGACCTTCGCCTGAAAGCTGATCTCGGGTTACTTCAGTTACTGAAGATCCATCGAGAACGTCTTCCATTTGGTCGGCAGACAAACCTGACATATCGCCGCCAAAGAACGCTTGAGTTACTTTGAGGGCTTGATCGAGTCCGCCCTGTCCGTGAATCGTTCGCGTCACTTGTTCAGCAAGTGATTTCTGTGCGGCGCGTTTGTGCGGCTCTTCGGTCACAGCCTCCGCAAGCGCACCAATCTGAACCTGATTCAGCATGGTGAACAGCTTTACGTACGGCACAGCGTCGGCATCTGCCACGTTCAGGAAGAACTGGTAGAGCTTGTACGGCGAAGTCTGCTTGGGATCGAGCGTCGGGGCTCCACCAATCGACTTGCCGAACTTTTCACCATTCGAATTGACAACCAACGGGTAGGCGATTCCGTGAGCACGTGGACGTCCTTCGGAGTCGGCACCGTGAATGCGTCGAATCAAATCGACGCCGCCAAGGATGTTGCCCCACTGATCAGATCCGCCAGCTTGGAAGCTCACGTTGTCATTTTCGTGCAGCTTTAGGAAATCGTATGCCTGCAGCAGCTGGTAGCTGAACTCGGTGAACGAAATTCCGCTGTCACGACTGAATCGGTCTTTCACTGAATCTCGACCCATCATCGTGTTGACGGTGAAGTGCTTTCCGACGTCCCGAAGGAACGTTAGTAGATCGGTCGTGCGAAGCCAGTCGGCGTTGTTTACTACGCTGGCTGGGTTGGATTTTGCGTTGAAATCTAGAAAGGGCTCTAGCTGCGCACGAATCGCCTCTACGTTGTAGTCGATATCGGCGACTGAGAGCAACGTTCGTTCGTCAGCACGCCCCGAAGGGTCGCCGATCATGCCGGTTCCGCCACCGACTAGCGCCACAGGCGTGTGACCGTATTGCTGGAGCCTTACGAGTCCCATAATCGCAACTAAGTTGCCGATGTGGAGACTGCTCGCCGTGGGGTCGAAGCCGTTGTATGCGGTGATCTTCTCAGTTGCGAGTGTGTGCGTTGCGCCGGGAGTGGCGTCGAACAGCGCGCCTCGCCATTCGAGGTCTTCAGCTACGTTTTGAAATTCTGTCGTTATTTCTGGTGTCATCGAAGTGTCCTGACCGGCTAGCCGGTTTTCTTGAGGATCGGGGGCGAAGTCGAATTTATTACTAAACGTTCACCAGAATCTGGCGGGTTTGCTCGACGTCTTTATTCATTTGGGTTACGAGTTGTTCGACTGAATCGAATGCGACCTCTGCCCTGAGCCTTGTTACAAACTCAAGCCGAAGTCGCTTCGTATACAGATCCCCGTCGAAGTCTAGAAGATACGACTCGATCGTGCGGCCGCCGTCGGTTTCGAAGGTTGGGCGCACGCCGATGCTGGTCGCTGCTTTGTGAACAATGCCATCGACTTCTACGGTAGTTGCATATATTCCGTTTTCAGGAACGGTTACTGGAAATTCTGGCTCGATGTTCGCAGTAGGGAAGCCGATTTCACGTCCACGCTTTTCGCCATGGGCGACTGTGCCTGTGATCGAGTAATTTCGGCCCAGCATTTTCGCAGCTAGTTCACAATTTCCGCTGACGATGGCGATTCGGATGACTGAGCTAGATACGGCTTCACCATCGACCACTATCGCTGGGACACCCATGAAATCGATGTCGGTGTGCTCGCTGGTAGCAGAGAGCACACCGACTCCTGAGCGATCAGATCCGATCATCGCACCAGGTCCAAGAATCAATGACACAAGCCCGATGCGATCGCGCAGTGCTCCGACGAATTCGTCGGATGAAAGCTGCTGAATGGCGGTTCCAAATTCAAGCTCTATCACGTGGTCGATACCGATATCCGTAAGGATTTTTTGCCGAGTCTCAATATCGCTTAAGTAAGTAACTTGCGTGTTCGGTTTTATGAACGCTCTTGGCTGTTCTTTGAATACGAATGCGACCGATTTTGCGCCGCTTTTCGTAGCTTCATCTTGCACTCGGTTTAGTAATGCTTGATGCCCGAGATGAACGCCATCGAACGTCCCGATGGTGGCGACCGTCGGGCCTTCTATAACGTCTATGGAAGCGAACAGGTCAGTTGTCGACATGATCGTCAGGTGCTGGAATTGTGGCCCGATGAAATCGAGCCACAATTCTTAGCTCTCTAGCTAAGGGTTGCGTGCGCCTCACGAAGAAGTTCTTCGGTGGTTTCCCAATTGATGCATGCATCAGTGATAGAAACACCGTACTTCAAATCGGCAGGGTTACCCAGCGACTGATTACCTTCGTTTAGGTGGCTTTCCAGCATTAGACCGATCATGCCTGCGTTTCCAGCAGTTCGCTGTCGAACAGCGTCACGGAAAACGATTGGCTGTCGGTTGTGATCCTTGTTGCTGTTCGCGTGCGAACAGTCGATTACAACGTTAGGTTTCAGACCTGCACCCGAGAGAAGAGTCGATGCCTTCGCAACGGTTTCTTCATCGTAGTTAGGGCCTGAGGCTCCGCCACGAAGAATGAGGTGTTGTGCCTTGTTTCCTGCCGTGTTGACCACGGAAGCTTGACCATCGAGGTCGATGCCGAGAAATGCGTGTGGTGACCGAGCTGCCATCATCGCATCTACTGCGATCTGGAGGCTTCCACCGGTTCCGTTCTTGTATCCAATAGGCATTGAAAGTCCGCTCGCCATCTGTCGGTGAGTCTGGCTTTCGGTTGTGCGAGCGCCGATTGCGCCCCACGAAATGAGATCTGCAAGGTACTGCGGAGTGAATGGATCGAGGAATTCAGTTCCTGCTGCCAATCCGAGTCCCAGAACTTCAAGTAGGAACGCACGGGCACGCTTTAGGCCGGATTGCATATCGAACGTGCCGTCGAGGTTCGGGTCGTTGATTAGACCCTTCCAACCGACAGTAGTTCGTGGCTTTTCGAAGTAGACCCGCATTACAACGAGGATAGTGTCTTTTACTTCTTCAGCGAGAACAGCAAGCTTCTTGGCGTATTCGAGTCCTGCTTTTTCATCGTGAATGGAACATGGTCCAACAAGCATGACCAAGCGGTCATCTTTGCCCTGTTCGATATTTTCGATGGCGGTACGAGCGTCGGTAACGACCTTCGCTATTTCAGGAGTGATTGGCTGCGAGTCGATGAACGATCGTGGAGAAGGCAGTGGTTGAAGATTGGTGACTCGGACATTTGACGTAGACATGATCGAATTAAGTTTCTAAAGAGCTGTGGAGTGAATGTAAAACTAGGGTTTCATGATTCATTCGGTCAGACCTGCACAGTTGCATGCTGTGGGAGGGAGAGCTTCGTGAATCCAGAGGGGCTGCGGACGGTCAGGCAGACTTAGCTGCGATATGAACGTCCGTACGTAAACAGCCCATCGGTATAGGTATAGCCAAAATACTCGGCACTATACGAAGCAGAAAAAGAAGAACGCGAGAAGACAAAACCAACCGAGCGAGAATCGCTTCGGTTTGAGAATGAATTTGTCTGTAAGTTGCGTTCGGACATGATTATTTAGTGCTAGCCGTCGAAAGGTCGGGCCGAAGTTTCGCAGCATCGTTTAGGTATGCGTGCCGAACTTCGCTTTGAGCTTTGTCGGTATTCCAAAATATAAGTATACGGATGCATTGTCCCAACGCACCGGGGCGAGCCATTTCGTGGCCGCACATCAGTGGTACATCGTTCCAGCCAAGTCGTTCTCGTGCTGCAACTGCTGGAAATTCGGCTACAAGATCGGGACTCGTGGTGAACTGAACAGCCGCGACGTCATCCTGATCAATGCCGTTCGCATCGATCAAAACTGATAGCAAATGCTCTGTAGCTGCCAGCACATCTTCTGCAGTTGTGCCGTCCGTGGTTGTAGCGCCTTTGACGCCTCTAACCTTCGTAGCCAATCTTTACCTCGTACTTGGAACTGTTATCCACCGGGTTTCGATATTTCGGTGATTCTGGCGACCTAGTTTGCCACGACTTTACGTGGTGTGCCGGGTGTGAGCGACTTGATATAGATACCACCGCGTTCAGCTGCGCCAGCCGCTTCGCCGTCAGCGAGGGCGTTTATGAGTGCGCTACCAACGATTGCCCCATCGGAAAATCTTGCGACTTCAGCGACGTGATCGGCAGTAGAAATACCGAATCCGATTGCCACGGGAAGATCGGTGATCTGGCGCACGTGGTTTGCTAATCCTTCAACCTGAGATGACATCGTGGCTCGTGCCCCGGTGACTCCGAGAACTGAAACGCAGTAGATGAAGCCTGCTGCGCGTTTGCAGGCGTGTTCAATAGAGTACTCAGTAGATGTAAGTGTGATCAGCGGAATAAGCGCTACACCGGCTTTATCGCACGAATCTTGAAGTGGTCCAGCTTCGGCTGCCGGCAGATCGGCAGCGATTATGCCGTCGGCACCGGCGTCTGCGATTCGTGAGCAGTATTTGTCGAGTCCCATATTGAAAATGGTGTTGTAGTAGCCCATGAAAACTATCGGCACATCGATACCTGCATCACGAATGTCTTTGACAGCTTCGATGCAGGTGTCAGGAGTGACGCCATTTTCTAGTGCGCGGTGACCGGAAGCCTGAATCGTTGATCCATCACCAAGTGGATCGCTGAACGGAACGCCTAGCTCGACTACGTCGGCACCAGCTTCGACTACTGATCGAACGATTTCGGTGGTGAACCCGAGTTCAGGAAAGCCAACTGTGACATATGGCACGAGGGCAATTCGCCCTTCGGACTTTGCGTTCTCGAATGCTGCTCGAATTCTGTCGGTTGCCATGTGGCTAGTTCGTTCCTTAATAGTTCAGCTTTGTACTGAACGGCAATTCCAAGAATAAATATTAGTTGAGATCAGTTCACCGTGGCGTACTTAGCGATAAGTACAGCGACAGTATTGTGCAGTCCGTGAGCGAACATTGCTGGCCAAATAGAACCGGTTTTAAGGTACACCCACCCAAGAGCCAATCCCAATGCGAAAGTCGGCACGATTGCACCGGGATCGATGTGGAACATACCGAACATCACAGATGAGAGCAGCAGAGCCCATCCGATCCCGAATCGTTTTACCAGCCCTGGCAAAACATAACCGCGAAAGAAGATTTCTTCAGCTATCGGCCCGAGAATTCCAACAAGAACGATAGTTACGATGATGCTGTCGCCAGCCTCATCGAGAGCTTTCTGAGCCGTGTCGGGCGGGACAAGCGAATCGACTCCGAACCAGATTAGCGCCTGAACCCATAACATCAGAATGCTTAGGCCGATAATCCACATACCCACTGCAAATGCGTAGGGTTTTATTCCTTTGGTTTTGACGAATCCGAGGGAACTTAGCGGTTCACGGTATCGAACGACTGAAAAGGCAAATCCGGTAGCAGCGAACGCCCCAGACATCGCCGTTGCAGCGATGATTCCTACTGGGACACCGGCGAAAATTGCCGATCCATCACCAGCGTCACTTCCGAACTGATAGCTGACGACCGTAACGCCGACTCCTAAGCCAAGAGCGAAAACAATTGGCCATAGCGGTGAGCGAAAAAGTCGCATTAGGACTATCGAAAGAACAGCCGAGAGAATGCCGATGTAGTAGCCGGTAGGGGTTGAAACGGTGGTGTCGTATCCCGCATCGGTACCGAACGATCCGCCAAGACTGAGGATTGCGATAACCAACAGCATCGTTACTGTCGCTGCGACTACGACGTCCAAAGCCCCCCATTTCACATCAGGTAGTGAAATGTTTTGCCATCGATTGGCTGTTGGGGGTGTTGGAGACTGAGGTGGAATCAAGGTTTATAGAGTGTCGGAGAAAATATTTACGCCCAAGTCACATCGCCTGAGAGATTCGGGTCGAGAGGGCGTGATTTGAATTCTTCGTATTCGCGCTTTGAATTAGCGATTGTCGTGAATTCCCCGTGTCCTGGCAGCACTACCGTTGAATCGGGCAGCGTGAAGATATGTGTCTCAAGTGATGTGAGAATCTGCTTTAACGCATCGTTAGAGGATGAGCGTCCCGGTCCACCCGGGAATAGGGTGTCGCCGGTAAATACGTGTGCTGGCTCGCCTGAGGCTTTAGATTCAGGTGTCTCTAGTAGGTAGCAAGTCGAGCCAGGTGTGTGCCCCGGAGTTGCCATCGACCGAAACGAGATATCTCCACTATTTAATTGCTGGTTGGTCGATACATCAATCTGAAAATCCGTCTTCATAGGCAGAGAATTTTTATCGTCTTGGCCGATACCGACGTTCGGCTGTGGATCTCCATTGACATCGTTAAAACCTTCGACGTGATCTTGGTGCCCGTGAGTTATCAATATGAACGTGGGATTCGTTTTCTTCCGTGCGTCGACTAATTCAACCGGGTTTGCAGGCGTATCGATCACTACCGAATTGTTTGTTCGATTGCATGTGATGAGATAGGCGTTGTTGGAAAATCCAGATACGAAATTCTGAATCGTCCAGTACTTGCCTGTAAAAACGTTGCTCATACATTTCCTGCCGTCTCGAAACTCATCGAGTTTTCGCTAAAAAGAAACGGCGCATAAAGCGCCGTTTCAAAGATTCTATGTTTCTGTATTCTCGCACTTGTGACTCAGTCATTCGGTGCGAGCGGAAGATCAAGTGGCTTGAGGTTCCGGATCAGTCGCTTCGCCAGCTTCTTCGTTTGAAACTTCATCAACAGGAGTTGACGGCTCATCAGTAGAAGAAGGATTGTCGGTTAGCAACGCACTGGCAAGCAGTGGGTCTCGGCCTTCAATGATTGCAATGAACTGTTCTGAATCGATCGTCTCATGCTGAAGCAAGAACTCTGCGATACCTTCCAACTCTTTATCGTGGTCGGCTAGGAGCTGGTTAGCTCGGTTCTCGCCATCCTTAAGGAGTCGGTTGATTTCATCGTCGATGATGCTTTCGGTCTTAAGCGAGTAGTCACGTTCTTCTGACATTTCACGACCCAAGAATACTGCGCCACCTTGTCGTTTTCCGAACGATCGTTTCGACAGTCTGTCGCTCATTCCAAGGCGCATCACCATTTCACGCGCAATGCTGGTTGCTTGTTCAAAGTCGTTTGATGCACCAGTGGTGACATCGCCAACTTTTAGCACTTCAGCTGCTCTTCCACCCATCGCTGATGCGATCTGGGCTTCGAGATGCTCTTGAGAAGCGTAGGACTTGTCTTCCTGCTGCCATCGTGTGAACCCGCCAGCCTGACCTCGAGCGATGATCGAGATTTTTCCAATTGGTGAACCACCGGGCATAAGGTGCGCTACAAGAGCGTGACCAGCTTCGTGGTACGCCGTGATCTTGCGTTCTTTTTCGCTGATGACCTTGCTCTTGCGGGCAGGACCCATCGATACACGATCGATCGCTTCAGTCATATTTTCGTAGTTGATGAGCTTCTGATTGCCTCGGGCCGCAAGTAGAGCGGCTTCGTTAATCAGGTTGGCAAGATCGGCACCAGAGAATCCCGGTGTTTGCTTTGCGATATTGGCCAGATCTACACCCTTCTCGAAAGGCTTGCCCTTAGAGTGCACATCAAGAATTGCCGTTCGTCCACGGATGTCTGGATTGTCGAGCATTACTCGGCGGTCGAAACGTCCTGGTCGAAGCAGTGCTGGGTCGAGAATATCGGGGCGGTTTGTTGCCGCTATAACGATAACGTTCGTCGCTGAATCGAAGCCGTCCATTTCGACAAGCATCTGGTTCAACGTCTGCTCACGTTCGTCGTGACCACCGCCGACGCCTGCGCCACGATGTCGACCAACAGCATCAATTTCATCAACGAAGATGATGCAAGGCGAGTGGCGTCGAGCCTGTTCAAATAGATCACGCACGCGAGAGGCACCGACTCCAACGAACATTTCTACGAACTCGGAACCCGAGATTGAGAAGAAAGGCACACCGGCTTCACCGGCAACGGCACGCGCCAGCAAAGTTTTACCAGTACCAGGAGGGCCTACAAGGAGAACTCCAGCAGGGATTTTTGCACCCAGTGCTTGGAATCGTTCCGGGTACTTGAGAAATTCAACGACTTCTTCGAGTTCTTCTTTTGCTTCAGGAACACCTGCAACGTCGAAGAATGTGACGGTTGCTTTGGTGCCAACGAACATCTTGGCTTTGCTTTTGCCGAAGCCCATCTGCTGGTTACTGTTGCCCTGTGCCTGACGCATCATGAACAGCAGGATTCCACCAAACAAGATCAGTGGTAGGAAGCCTATAAGGAGGCCGAAGATGCTGCCTAAGCCGCCCCCTGTATTAACTTTTAGGGAGTAATTTGCACCCGGCACTTCGGCGGCGGTGAGTGCTTCGAGAACACTTGAGCCGTCTTCCTTAACAGAAGTGAAAGTGTTCAGCCCATCAGTTATCGAAAGCGAGTTACCTTCTACTTCGATCTGAAGTTTTGAAGATCCGCTACTGTTTTTCGCCAACTCTATTACTTCATTAATGCCGATTTCTTTCGAGCCACTGACTGGCTGATCGACAAACATGAAGAAAATGGTGATCACTGCGACGATGATCACGAGATAGACGAGGCTGTTCCGCATCCAGCGGTTACTCATTTGTCCTGGCCGTCCTATCGTTACTAATTGGTGGGTTTAACCGTTATTCAACCGGCGGCTCGTTACTTTGTAACTTGCACATCAAGTTGGATGTGATTCCGGTCACTACGATTCAACCGTTAATATCAAGACAATATTTGGTTAGCATTATCTGCTGCGCAAACTGGTGTAATCGTAACATAGCGGCTTTTTCGCGCCGCATTGGAGTCAACCAGTATTACGTGTAACAACAGTGAAGAGATTCGTACTAGTTTCCAATTGAGTATCGGGCATATGATTGGTATATTGGAAGTTCGACCAATTCGACATTGGCAAGAATTGCGCGCCGGACAAGTGTTTCAGGGGCGTTTTTCAGTGGGGATTCCCCGCTCGGTGTCACAGGGAGTGCGAACATAGCAAAAGAATTTAGGGTGAACCGCCGAATTCGAGCCGACGAGGTTCGGGTGATTCGTGGAGAAGATTCGTCTGATTCAACAGTGATGCACATTCGTGACGCACTGGAAATGGCTGAGGACGAAGGTCTCGACTTAGTAGAGGTTGGTCCTAACCAAAGTCCGCCAGTTTGTCGCTTGCTGGATTATGGTCGATTCAAATTTATACAGAGCAAAAAGCAACGTGAAGCCCGCATGGTTTCACGAAGTGCGAGTAAGCAAAAAGACGTACGTCTTAGCCCTGTGATGTCGGACAACGATGTCGAAACGAAAATAAATATGACAAAGAAGCTTCTTGCAGAAGGAGCGAAGGTCAGAGTTTTCGTTAGGTTCCGAGGTAGGCAGCGTGCCCACCCCGAAATCGCAATGAAGGTGCTGAGAAAAGTCGCTGAGGGTGTCGCCACCGTCGCAAAACTTGAGAAGCCGCCTGGCATGGAAGGGCGAGTGTTGAGCATATTGCTTGCACCATCGCCTCAACAGAAAGAGCGGGATCGTCAAGATAAGTCGACTCCAGTAGCGACTACGAGCGGTGCGCCAGCAAGCGGCGATTCCGCAAAAGAAGAATAAGTTCAGGCATTTATTGTCTGCACACGAGAATTGAGAACGGAAACTACCTGATATGCCGAAGATGAAGACCCATAAGGGCGCCAAAAAGCGGTTCCACGTTAGTGGAACCGGCAAGGTGCTGCGGTCAAAGGGTCCGAAGAGTCACTTCCGCCGACGCAAGGCTAACCGAGTCAAGCGTCTATTCGGCGGTAAGGTCGCTCTCGACTCGAAGAAATTCTCGAAGACAATCAAGCAGGCTATAAGCGCGCTTCACTAGAGGCAACTGCATCACTATCTGAGTTCATTGTTTGGGGCTACATCGGATGCTCCGCAATTGACGCCAAGGAGAAAATAATTGGCCAGGGTTAAAGCCGGTAAAACGACAAGAAGGCGGCATAAAGCCGTACTAAAAGCAACGCGAGGCCACAGGGCTGCGCGTAGCAGGCGCTTCCGCGTCGCCCGTGAGTCACTGACTCATGCACAGGCATATTCAACGGCTCATCGCCGCTTGAAGAAGCGTACGAACCGATCTCTCCAGATCGTTCGAATCAACGCTGCTGCACGTGCACTCGGAATCAACTACGCCAACCTTATTCACGGCATGGTATTGGCAGGCATCGAGCTCGACCGAAAGTCACTCGCTGAACTGGCAATTCGTGAGCCGGAAGGTTTCAGCTTGGTTGTAAGGACAGCACAGGCAGCACTGCCTAAAGACTAGTCTTCTGAGATTTCTGGTTCGCCAGAATCATCAGCCACAGGCAAATGTGAATTATGAGGCGCACCTAGGTGCGCCTCATAGAATTTAACAAGCTTTTCTATGTACACCTTCGGTTGGGTTCTGAATGAACCTGTGTGTCCTGCACCCGGAACAATCCATACCGTCTCGTCGTTGCCTTCCATATCATCGAAGCTGGCACCAATCGCTCGCCCAAGTAGCCGAGCGTGCTCGACGGGGATCACTGCGTCGTCCTCACCGTGAATCACCAGCACCGGTGTGTCGGATCGTGCGATTGCTCGTGCCGGCGAAATATCCTTGATATCAATTCCGTAGATCGATTTCGCCATGAACTCCATTCCCGGGAACCAAAGCGTTAGCGGACGCTTAATACCAGTCATAGAGTTTCGAAGAACTAGCTTGAAGTCAGCGAAAGAGCTATCGGATACGACTGCTCCGAAGTTGTTGGGATTCGATCCTGCCATCAACGCAACTGCGCCGCCCAACGAGAATCCCAGCACGCCAATGCGGCTGCGGTCAGCACCTTTGCTCACGAGATAATCCGAAGCACCTTGAAGATCGAGTCGTTCGAAATAGCCTGATGACGACATCGCTGCTGGCGAATCGCCTCGGCCGCGCATATCGAACATAAATATTCCGAATCCACGGCGACTTAGCGCGCGAGCGATTCCGAGCGTGCCTGTTTTGGAGTCGCTTCGGTTGGTGTTGTCACCATGGACGATGATTACCCATGAGGTGCCACGTGCGGTCGTCAGAGGCGAGTCGGAGCCGGACTCGGGGGTGATGATCCACCCAGAGAGCCTTGCGTCTTCGCCGCGGCTCGTGAAGCTCACATCGCGATACTCAAGTCCGACCGACTCAGGTGTTTCTTCCGAGCGGAGTCGTTGAGTTCTGGTCAGGTTGGCCGCCATTGCCGATGAAATGCCAGCGTAACCGCCTGCGGCAAGTCCGAGCACAGCGAATGTTGTTTTTATAAATCCCACGACAACATCTTAACGATGAAACGATATGGCGTTTAGTACAGCGAGTTCAGATACGCACTATTAGTTGGAGAACGGCTCTATGACTAGCGGCCAAGTGTTAGGCGACTACAGCGTCGACCATAACGACCACGAAGAACAACGCTAGGAACAGTAGAGAGTATTTGTACAGACGGACTGCCGCCGGGCGTTCGGGCTCTTTGACGAGCTTGTAGGCGTACCAGAAGAATGCCAGGCAAAGTCCTGATGCACCAATCATGTAGATCCAACTAAGGGCGTCTGATACGACTCCAAACATTATCGTCACGGCGGAGAGAATCAACGTGTAGAGCATTATCTGGACGGTGGTGTGTTTCACTCCCCGTACTACGGGCAGCATTGGGATTTCTGCCTTGGCGTAGTCGTCTTTGATCATGATTGCCAGCGCCCAGAAATGCGGTGGCGTCCAGAAGAAAATAACGATGAACAAGTACCACGCAGAAAGATCGATTGTTCCCGTAGCGGCTGCGTAACCAACTAGTGGGGGGACTGCTCCTGCTGCACCGCCCAGAACAATATTCTGAGTTGTGGTCCGCTTTAGGATGACGGTATACAGACCGAAATACAGAATCGTGCCAATAATTGCGAGAACCGCCGCGAGTACGTTCGTCATCATTGAAAGAATCACGAATGATCCAACATTGAGAGCGACTCCGAACAGTACGGCTGTCAGTGGAGATATGCGACCTTCTGCGACCGGGCGGTTTTTAGTTCTGCCCATCTTCCGATCAAGTTCGCCTTCATACGCCATGTTCAGCGATGCTGCGCCACCAGAGGCGAGCGCTCCACCAACGAGTACTGCGATTAGCACTTCCAGCGTCGGAGTTGAACCTGCGCCAAGGAATGCACCGGCAATTGCCGAAACTAGTAATAGTGACATGACGCGTGGCTTCGTAAGAGCGATGAAATCGCCGAATACAGTCATTGCCGAGCCGCGTTCGATTGTCTCGTTAGTTGCCATAAGAGAATAGTAGCCGGTCTAAACCTGGCTCGCTTCTTTACCTGCTTCGTCTCGTGACTCTGCCAGCTCACGTCCGGGGACGGGCCTAAGAATCAAAGCGACTATAAATACCATGTCGACCCATACGAGGGTAGCGAGGCTAAGGTGCCCTGCACGAGCCCATTCAGCGAACGTGGTCCACGGGTTTGCTGCGCCCATAAGCATTTGAGCGAAAATGATGAATGCCGATGCTAGTGCTGCGAATCGTAGTGCGCCCGAGATATTAGGCAAACGCCATACCCGGTGACCAGCAAGCAGAACCAGAACAACTGATACGAACGAAAGCGCTCGGTGTGTCATGTGGATCCAAGCTGAGGTCGATTGTGGGATCAAATCACCACCACACAACGGCCATGAAGCACAAACTGCTCCAGCTTCTTTCCAAACGGCGTATGAACCCGAAAGTAGCGCAATAAGTGAAAATATTCCGGCTATTGCTGCCAGTTTTAATGCGCCTCGGTTTTCGTCGTCAACTCTGCCCCAAATCCACGGCGAACTGCCTTCTGTGGTTTTAGGCCTGCCGTAAGCCGCGGCAACCAGAGCGAGAATCGTCAAGAACGCCACTATCTCTGCGAGGAACAAGTGCAAAGTTCGAATAGCCGGGTCGAGGTCGTTCAATACGACGACTCCACCGAGCATGCCGACTATAAAAATCATGCCGAGATCAGCTGTCGCCAGCCAAGCTACAACTCTGTTTGCTCGATGCTTCATCCAGACTCTGATCACAGCGGCGATGATCACAAGCCCGAGAAGTGTGCCAACTGAACGGTGGCTGTACTCGAGCAGAACGTTGTGAGGTCTAGGCGTGGTAGCCCGAGGGCCGTCGTATAGACGGTCAATCGTTGGCTGGTCCAACGGGGGGAAGGGACGACCGAAACAGGTAGGCCAGTCTGGACACCCATCACCGGAACCTGTGACTCTTACGACGCCACCAAGAGTGATCTGCAAAATCACTCCAACCACTGCAACTGAAAGCAGTATTAGCAGCAACTTGTCTTTCCAAATTGGAGAGTTTGTTGCGTTCGCTTGGGGTGCTAGGTCAGACGATTCCATTGTTATCCAGTTTCGAGTTAGGAAATAACGAGCCGTTGTTGGCAAGTAATAAGCGACCAGAATGGGTCCTGCGTTTAGCCGGAGTTAATTATCGCGCAGAATTCAGCAATTCGGGAACGAATTATGGGTAGTGATTTCGAGTTGGTTCGCTAATAGAACTCACGAATGAACTTGAACACCAAACTTAGCTGCCGAATACTGCTAGAGCGGTTTGTAAGCGATCAACGTGGCATCTACAAGCACTCGTTGATCGTAAACGCGGGGCGGCCAGCAAGTTACGAGAGTTATTTGAGCGTCGTCGGTGCTGCTCAGGTGCAGTTCACTCTGATGTATCTGGCTCGTAGCTGTAACTCGGTAGATGTACTCGGCATCTGGGGTTTCGAGATAAACATCTACAGGGTCTTTCTTTATTAACTCTGCAATTTCAGGCAAGTGTCGGAAAATATTGCCTTCTTGTGCAGCAAAACTTTCGAGATGCCCAAAGAACCAGCCGCTGCCTTGTTGTCCCGGCAACGCAGTTTCGGGAATGTGCCCAACAGTGTTGTTAGGTGTTTCGTACGACTTTTGATCGCCGAGATCGATAATCCCCAATTCAGCCACGGTTGAATCAAGTTTGATCGCAGGAATTTTTATTCGTGTAGCGTTCGCGGTTGGATCAATGTCTAGGAATAAGTCGGTAGAAAGAATAGGAAAGAACTCGTCCGGTATCGTCGGACCACCAAATGGGTCAGATCCTGCCCATTCGGGCTCAGACCAATATTTTGGATTGAGAAGATCGCCGGGATATAGACTCGCGAACTGGGCCACATCAGGAGATTTCAGATCCAACGGTATTGGGGCGTCGCCAGTCGCTGGAGATTCGGGCTCTGGAACGATCGATATGCCTAAGTGGCTGTCGAGAGATTCGTCTGGGACCGAATAAGTAAATTCAGTGGCATCTGACCCAGAGCGCGATTTCGAATAGATGTAAACGCCGGATACAGCGATCAACACAACACCAACTATCGCTACCGTATAGGCAGCGATAGTCACAATAGAAAATCTTGATTGTTCTGTATTCGATCCTTGTAGGACCGAGTTAGGGGTGTCGTTTGGGTTTGCCATGTCTATTCCTGTACGACTATATCGTCGGTACGGATTGAATGGCTAAATGCTATCGGACTCGAGCGCCTCGGATGATCGGCTCGTTGATGTGAATTTCACCGTTTCTAATCTTTAGGTTGTATTCACAGTCGGGGTTTGTGCAAACCCAAGCTTTGTAGTGGACCGCAGCGCCTTGTGCACCAAAATCCGATAAAGGCACTAGGTGCCCCACTTCACAGCTCATACACTCAGGCCAGTTAGTCGAATCCAAGTCAATCTCTCTTCACAGTTCAAACAAATATGTTTTTGCAAATCGAAAGCGATTATTTTCCTGAGGATAATCGGCCCGTAGGCTCGGTTAATCAGGGTCACTTTCCATGTACCTAATTTAGATCATGCCGAATAGTACTCGTAGAACATAGGGAATTTCACTGAAATGAGCGTTACATTGAACGTATAGACATGAATATTTTAGGAATTGAAACAAGCTGTGATGAAACATCTGTCGGCGTCGTCGACGGTGATGGACGGGTTCTCGCAAACGTAATTGCTACGCAGGTCGATATTCACGCCCGATACGGCGGAATCGTTCCTGAAGTGGCATCGCGACAGCACGTGCTCGATATTCGACCCGTGTGCGAACAAGCGGTCGCAGACGCTGGAATCGATTGGGGCGACATCACTGCAGTTGCTGCAACTCACGGTCCTGGATTGGCCGGATCGTTGATAGTCGGCTTGAATTTTTCTAAAGGACTCTCAGCTGCTCTGGGCGTACCGCTCATCGGTGTGAATCACATGGATGGTCACGTATACGGAGCGTGGGCGCGCACTGAAGATCGTGATATCGAGCCATTTCAGGAATTGGTTGGCGAACAGCCGATAATGTGTCTCGTCGTATCAGGAGGGCACACCGAACTCGTCCTCCTTGAAGATCATGGCAAGTTCCGTCTTTTAGGCGAAACTCGAGACGATGCTGCTGGTGAGGCGTTCGATAAAGCAGCGAGGGTATTGGGTCTTCGCTATCCGGGCGGACCAGAAATACAGCGGGTTGCCGAAAATGCTCCAGAAGCTGAGCCACTACCTCGTGCGTGGATGCGGGGAACCGATGAATTCTCGTTCAGTGGGCTTAAAACGGCAGTGTTAACCCGGGCACGAAAACTCGGAATATATCCGCCAAGTACAACTGGAGGATCTGCAGATCCGCAGATCGTCGCCGGTATAGCTAAGGCGTTTCAGGATTCAGTAGTTGATGTGCTTGTGACGAAAACGATCGCTGCTGCAAAACGAGAAAATTGTGCTGGAATCGTTCTAGTAGGTGGCGTTGCGGCAAACGGTCCATTGCGAGAAACGTTGGTTGTAAAATCTCCGCTACCCGTTTCTATTCCACCGTTCAAACTCTGCACTGACAACGGTGCGATGATCGCCATGAGTGGGCTGGTCAACTACCGAAACGGCCGGCGTGACGACTGGGATCTTGATGTGATTCCGAGTTTACGAATAGGAACTAGCTCGCTGGTTTAGCGTTGCTCGTTCAGCCTGAAGGATAGTTGCGGAACGGCGTATTGATCCTGCTTGGCACCAAACGGCGTTTCGCATCTTCAACATCTCTAGAGAACCGCATTGCGTCGGAGGTTTTTCCGCCAACTTCGCCGCCGATCATGTTTCCGCCTGTAGTTTGAAGTTCCAAGTGAACTCCTGCAGGGCGAATCCAGTAATCGCCCATTAAAACTAGCGAAATCAACGCAACTGCTGCTGCGGCCGTCACTCCGACAGTTGAGTCGGGCGTTACTTGCCAGACACCGATAGCTGCAAATAAACCAACGATGCCCCACACTGCACTTCGCCGTGCACGAGGTCGTAATGAAATAAGAACGGACGTGATGTCTCGAAGTTGGGTTGAGGCGTAAACCGCTGTTGAATCAGATCCTCCACGATAGATCACCCGAGATGTTGTCAGCTTGAAGTTGCCATCGTCTTTCGAGTTGAGCTCTGAGACTAAACGCTCTCCTGGTAGGAGACCGGCTGTTTGAGCGGGAGGGTTATTTGATGTTTCAGACGGACGTGCTTGTTCTGAACTGGTTTCAACTGACATGGGTGTAATCGTAACGGGTTATCGAACGGTTTGGATGCGTAGTTCTTGACATTCACTACACACTCATCAAACTCCGGGCAGCCTGGGTTGGCGGGACCGTATGCCGTGTCTGAACATTTCTCTGTACAAAGCGATTAGGCCTTGTTGATCGCGAGCTGTTGTGATTTTCGGGATTGAATGGTCGATGCTGAGAGCTATTTCAGCTTCTTTGACCAATGAGTTTCCTGGCAGCTTCGGGTGATGAGAATATAACTCCAAAGCTCGATTTTTGAGACTCATGAATTTCGCACTGTCGAGTTGTGGCCGAGTCGCCATCGCAAACACGGCAGGTAGCAGCACATTTAGGACTATCTCTGAAGCCCGCTCTAATCCAAGAGTGGTCACATCGTCATCATTAACTAACTCGATTGGACGAAACATGAGTGCGAGTTCTTTTGGCTTATTCGCCGCAGTTACCGCGATCTCTGTGAAACGAGCCAATCCGCCACGATTGACCCAAATTGGGACCAGTTGTGAAATAGCTTTGATACGAGACGGAGGTGCGTTCGCTGGTCTTCCAAATGGTCGTACCCAATTCGGTGCAGTTCCTTTTAGTCGCACTCTTCGGATTGTTGCTGTGGACGACGACTCCGATAATCCCGAGGCTTGAAGCAGCAACTTCTCAAGCTCTACGGGTGAGCCGTACGTCGAGGCTGCTTGCCAATCGACACGACATGCAACCGCCCTGAACGCTCGCTTATTTCTCGGGTAACCAAGTGCGCCAAGAACACCGAGCCATATCGCCTGATCTGCACCAAATGCCTCTATATCGAGCGCTATTCCTGATGCCTGTGAGTGAAATCGTTCCAACCCTGCCTCAGCGACGGGCAATGCCAAAGTCGAACTATCGCGATCACCAGCGTCTTCAGCAGTTTGTTCGTTATCTCGTGAAACTACTTGCCCGGGTTTACGGGCGGGCTTCTTCCAATTTAAAGCGAGAAGAGGA
>Ga0302134_10000256_pt1 | contig 21786 bp, 12 predicted proteins | sample CB9_SCM_MG_FD_203123 | JGI IMG/M metagenome (GOLD analysis project Ga0302134, IMG submission 203123) | Marine microbial communities from Western Arctic Ocean, Canada - CB9_SCM | ecosystem: Environmental > Aquatic > Marine > Oceanic | place: Canada: Western Arctic Ocean | collected 2017-09-19
CAAAAACTACGAGTCGCATCACTTGCAGGCGGCGCTTGTGAGCATCTGGGGATTGGTCGATCGCGCCAACCAATACGTCGAGCAGACGGCGCCGTTCAAGTTGGCCAAGCAGGACGACCAAGCCGATCGGCTCAACGAGGTGCTGTACAATCTGGCCGAGGCGTGTCGCATCTTGGCCGTTCTACTTTGGCCGGTCGTGCCGGAGACGGCCGGGAAAATCTTCGGGCAACTTGGTATCGATGACTCGCCGGCAAACTTCAGCTTGGCCAAGTGGGGTGGCTTGGCCAAGGGCCACACCTGCAACAAGCCAACGCCGCTCTTCCCTCGCAAAGATCTCGAGAAAAAGTAGCGCCGGGCCAAGCGAGTTCCTTACATTTCGGCGCTTGGCCAAGCGGTCACTGGTAAAAACACACCGACGAGAGAAAGGACTGAGGGGGAGGTTTGCTTTTCACATCCCTTGACGGGCTCCGGGGTTGGGGGAAGGATTGCCGAAACCCCACGAGGGATTGTCATGACGCTTATTCTCCAGCGCTTGGGCCGCTTGCCAGTTGTTTTTTTGGCTGCGTTTTTCTGTCTGTCGCCTGGCCAAGCGGCCGACCTGGACACGGTATACCGGTCGGAGATCCGGCCGTTGCTCGATCAATTCTGTTTCGAGTGCCACGCGGACGAGGAGGCCGAGGCGGACATCAATCTCGACTCGTTCCAGTCGGTCGCCGACATCTGGCGCAACACCAAGGTCTGGCTCAAGGTCGCCGACATGCTCTCAAGCCGGCAGATGCCGCCGAAGAAGGCCGACAAGCCAAGCGATGAGCAGCGCGCTAAACTGCAGCAGTGGGTGCACAGCCTGTTGCTCGAGGAGGCCAGGGTGCAGGCGGGCGACCCCGGCCGCGTGGTGTTGCGGCGGCTCAACAACGACGAATACAACTACTCCGTCCGCGACCTCACCGGCGTTGCCTCGCTGAACCCTACCCGCGAATTCCCCATCGACGGCGCGGCGGGTGAGGGGTTCACCAATGCCGGCGATGCGTTGGTGATGTCGCCCGCTCTCGTGGGCAAATTTCTCGACGCCGGCAAGGAGGTCGCGCAGCACGCCGTGCTGCTGCCGGACGGCATCCGGTTCTCGGAACACATCACCGAGCGCGACCGGGCCGACGGGTTGATGACCCAAATCCAGAATTTTTACGCGCAACACGTGGCTGTTCGCAGCAACGCCGGTGACAACTGGGACGACTCCGCCGATGCCAAGGCGAACGTGATCAACCGCAACGGCAGCATTCCGCTTGAGCCCTATTTTGCCGCGACGCTTGCCGATCGCGACGCGCTGGCCAAGGGCGGCGAGTCGGTCACGGCGGTTGCGCGCGCGCGCGGACTTAACGCGAAGTATCTTGGTTCGCTTTGGACGATGCTCACCCGCGCCGATGCCCCGTACGGTTCGTTTCTGCTGAACAACATTCGCGCGCGCTGGCGGGCGTCAGCGGATGACAACCCGAAGCCTATCGTCGATGCAGTGCAACGGTGGCAGCAGGCGTTGTGGCGGTTCGACCCGATCGGCCATATCGGCCGGCAGAGCGGGCCAACTGCTTGGATGAACCCGAAAAGTATCACGCAATCCAGCGCGGATTTCAGCCTGGAACTCCAGCTGCCGGCGGACGGAAGCGACGTGGTTGTGCACCTCGCCGCCAGCGATGCCGGCGACGGAAGTGAGAACGACTTTGTTCGCTGGCGCAACCCACGGCTGGTCGGCGGCGGCAAGGCGGATCTCCCGATGCGCGACGTGCCTGGCTTGGCCGGGCGTCTTGCCAAGCTGCGTCGCGAGACGCTGGCCAATACAGCCATGTTCCTCGCCGCTGCCGCGGAGGCCACCGGCGACGAGCCGGACATCGACGCCCTGGCTAAACAGCACGGGGTGGATGCCGACATGCTTGCGGCCTGGCTCGACTACCTCGCGCTTGGTCCCGGCGGCCCGGTGACGATTGACGGGTTGTTCACGCGGAAAATACAGAAGAGTGGCGGTTACGATTTCGTGAACGGCTGGGGAACCTTAGGCACGCCGTCCATCGCGGCCAACTCGTCCAACTCGGAAGTGCGCATCCCCGGCACCGCACGGCCGCATGCGGTGGTGGCGCACCCGTCGCCGACGCAGTACGTGGCGGTTGGCTGGCGCAGCCCGATCGATGGCATCGTGTCGGTGTCGGTCAGGATCGCCGACGCGCACAGTTGCGGCAACGGCGTTGAGTGGTGGGTGCAGCATCGAAACAGCCGTAGGGTAAGCAACCTCGGGCATGGCGATTTCGGCGTGAACGGCTCGTCGGAGTTAGCCGCCAAAACCGTGTCGGTGCAGGCAGGCGAAGTGATCCAACTCGCCATCGGGCCGAGGCAGGGCAACCACTCGTGCGACCTGACGCACGTTGACATGACCATCACCGAGCCCGGCGGTGGCCGGCGCGTGTGGGATGTTGCCGCGGACATTTCGGGGAACATTCTCGAGGGCAATCCACTGAAAGACAGTCATGGCAACGCCGGTGTCTGGCATTTTTTCAGCGGCAACGTCGCGGACGTGACCAGGGTGTCCATTGGCTCAATGACGGTACCGGCCGGGTCGCTGCTGGCGAGTTGGAAGGCGGAGACGGACGCAGCAAAGCGAACCGGCTTGGCCCGGCGCATTGAGGCGCTGGCCACCGGCACGGCACCGGCCAATCCGGGTTCGCCCGACGCGATGTTGTTCAAGCATCTCCAAAAAATATCGGTGCCGCGCCGCTACGGCAACGTGCTCAAATCGATCATACCGGACGAACGGTTCGGGAAACATCCGCTTGGCCCGTCGGCGGTCACGGCGGACCTAATCGTGCAGGCGCCGGCGATTGTCGAGCTACGCATCCCTGCGGAGTTGGCCGAGGGCCGGACGCTGGTGCTCTCCGGTGAACTCGAGCCGGAGCACGGCCAGAAAGGGAGCGTCCAACTTACGGCCGGCTTGGCCAAGCCGCAGCCGCGCGGGCTCTCACCTGGCCGGCCGATTGTCGTCGCCGCTGGCAGCGCAGCGGAGAAGCGGTTGGCGGCTGGCCTGGACAATTTCCGCGACCTGTTTCCGGCGTCGATTTGTTACCCAAGAATTGTGCCGGTGGACGAGGTGGTTACGCTGGCGCTGTACTTCCGCGAGGACGAGCCGCTGCAACGGCTCATGCTCAGCGATGAGCAAAAGGCGGAACTCGACCGGCTTTGGGACGAGTTACTCTATATTACCAGGGAGCCGTTCAAGGTGGAGGTCGCGTACGAGCAGATCGTCGAGTTCTCGACTCAGGACCGGCCGGATCTAGTCATCGCGTGGAAGCCGTACAGGGAACCTCTGATGAAACGGGTTGAGGCCTTTCGCGAACGCCTCGAGGCGGACGAGCCGAGGCATCTTTACAGTGTACTGGAGTTTGCGTGGCGTGCATGGCGGCGGCCGTTGAGTGGTGAAGAGCAGGAGGGGTTGCGGGCGTTCTATCGCGGGTTGCGGGAGCGCGAGATTCCTCACGAGAAGGCGATTCAATTGACGATCGCCCGGGTGCTGACCTCGCCGACGTTTCTGTATCGCCGTGAGAAAGCGGGTGGTGGCGCGAAGTCGGTGGCGGTGACAAACGTCGAGTTGGCCACGCGGCTGAGTTACTTCCTGTGGTCGTCGCTGCCGGATGCGGAATTGCGCCGAGCAGCCGCCGCCGGCGAGTTGACCGGCGACAAAACGTTGCTCGCGCAGACGCGGCGCCTGCTGCGCGACTCGCGCACCCGGCGCCTGGCCGAGCAGTTCACCTGCCAGTGGCTGCACATTCGCGGCTTTGACCAAAACGACGACAAGAACGAGAAGCTTTATCCGACGTTCCCGGAACTGCGCGGCGCGATGTACGAGGAGTCGGTTCGTTTTTTTGAGGACATGTTTCGCAACGACGGCCCGGTGCTGGATTTGCTGAGCGCCGATCACACATTTCTCAACGAGCGCTTGGCCAAGCTCTACGGAATCGACGGCGTGCTCGGAAGCGAGTGGCGGCGGGTCGATGGCGTGCAGGCCAGGGGGCGCGGCGGCGTGCTCGGCTTGGCCACGGTGTTGGCGGCCAACTCCGGCGCGTCACGGACTAGCCCGATCCTGCGCGGCAACTGGGTTTACGAGACGCTGCTTGGCGAGCGCCTGCCGAGGCCGCCGGCCAACGTGCCGCAGTTGCCGGAGAGCGTGCCAAAAGGGCTGACCGCGCGCGAGTTGATCGAGCAACACAGTTCAACCCCCGGATGCGCCAAGTGCCACAAACTCATCGACCCGTTCGGCTTTGCGCTGGAGCAGTACGACGCCATCGGGCGGTTTCGGCCCAAGGCGGTTGACACGAAAACCAGGCTCTCGGACGGCACGGCCGTCGAGGGTATCGACGGACTACGACACCACTTGGCCACCGATCGACTTGACGATGTGTTGGCGCAATTCTGCCGCAAACTGCTTGGCTACGCGCTTGGTCGCGAAGTGGTGTTGTCCGATTTTCTGTTGATCGAAGAAATGCAGGAGCGACTGAAGTCAAATGACTTCCGTTTCAGCGCAGCGGTAGAAGCGATTGTCACCAGCGAGCAGTTTCGCAAAATCCGAGGGCGTCTAGCCAAAGATGAGGGTTGATTGTGGCCGCAACCAATTTAGCATGAACCGAAGGGCTGAACTCGATATGAACAAGATGCGTAACCAACTTTCTCGCCGCACGATGCTGCGCGGGCTGGGCGCGTCAATGGCGTTGCCGTGGATGGAATCGCGTCGCGTATGGGGCGACACCCGGCTCGACGCGACGAAGTCCAGCGAGGCGCCGACGCGCATGGCCATCCTGTTTTCTGGCTGCGGTTATCACCGTGACGAATGGTGGGCCAAGGGCGCGGGGGCCGACATGGAGCTGGGCAAGGTGCTCACGCCGCTTAACGAGTTTCGCGACAAGATGGTGTTCATCCGCGGCCTGTACAATGCCGAGGCGCTCAAGGGCAACATCCACAGTTCGCAAACCGGCAACCTGCTCTCCGGCGCGCCGTTGGCCCGGGGCGGGCGGATCCAGTCCGGCACGAGCGTTGATCAATTGGTGGCGCGGCACATCGGGCACCGTACCAAGTTGCCGAGCCTCGTGCTCGGCTGCGAAAAGGCGAACCCCTCGGTGCACAAGGATTACTCGATGCTCTACAGCTCGCACATCTCGTGGAGCAGCCCGACCACGCCGACACCGCTCGAGGTCTATCCCGCGCTGGCGTTTGATGAGATGTTCAAAAACAAGGCGCAGGCCGGCGACCAAAGCGTGCTCGATGCTGTGCTGTCCGACGCGAGGGATCTGCGCCGCAACATCAGCCAGCTCGACCAGCAAAAGCTCGACGAATATTTAAACTCCGTCCGCGAAGTCGAACAACGAATCGAGAGCGCCGGCAAACGCGGCGAACTGCAGGGCTGGCGGCCGACTCTGGCCAAGCCGAATATCCCGCGCCCGCAGGACGGCTACCCGCAGGACATCGTCGAGCATATGCGGCTGATGAGCGACCTGCTCGTGCTGGCGTTCCAGACCGATACCACTCGCATCTGCACGCTCAAGCTGAACAACGACCACGGCACGCTCCGCTTCCCGCACCTCGGCGTGGACTACATGATCCACCACCTGCTCTCGCACAGCGACACGGACGACTGGCTGAAAGTGAACCAGTTTTTCCTCGAGCAAATGGCCTACATCGCCGGTCGACTGGATAAAATACAGGAGGGCGAACGCACTGCGCTCGACAACACGATGCTGATGCTCTGCTCTAGCATGGTCAACGGCCATCACGACGCCAACCAGCTCCCGGTCGTGATGCTCGGTGGCGGGGGTGGCCGCATCAAGGGCGGCCAGAATTTGGATTACCTCGGCAAGCCCGACCGACAAATGTCCCGCCTGTTCCTCAGCATGATGGACAAAATGGACGTTCACCCAAAAACCTTCGGCGACGCCACCGCGCCCTTGGATGAAGTGTAACGCTTGGGTGGACCTAGCGTCTCTGCGACCATAAATATGCGATTAATTTTGTTTGCCGTCTTTTTTGCCGCCGCCTTGGCCAAGCCGCTGGCGGGGCCGCTCGAGGCGGATGTGCACCTGACCTTCCCGCTGACCAAGCAGAAGATGCTCGGCATTTACGTGGACGCCCGGCTGTATGAGTACGATCCGTGGCTTGCCGATGCGCCGGCGACGCTCGTGAATCAAGTGGCGTTCGAAGGCCTTGATTTCAGCACCAAGGCGCACTCGCTGCTCCACGTTCATTTCTCGGCCAACCGCAAAACGCGGATGAACTATTATGTGTCGATTCGCGCTTATGCCGAAAAGGGCGGCACGCAGTATTATTTTATCGATGGCTTCCAGAAAATCTTTGAGAGTGTGGACGTGGATGAACTGGACATTGAGTTAGCCACGCGCTTGCCTAAAAAGAATCCAACCGATGATCCAGTGATTGTTGGGGAGGGTGGCGGTAGTGGGGAAGCCATAGGCAGGCTTATCGGCATACATCGAGCTGTGGAGATCGAGTGGGAGGGCACCGACGGCGATGAGTTTCTACTGCAAAAATCATCCGACCTCGAGAACTGGGAGACGGTCGAGACGGTGGTTGGCAACGGCGGTACAGTGTCCACCTTCCTGCGGGTAGGAGGGCGCGTTCAGTTTTGGCGCCTTCACCGCGATTAGCCGCACTCCGGCTTTACAGGGCGGAGCGGCGGAGCCAGACTCCCCGGCTGAATTGCGGCATTGCAGCCGTTTCCTTTTTACCATGAAAAACATCCGAATATTTTTTTCCGCTGTGGTTGGCTTGGCTGCGCTTGGCCAGGCGATTGCTGACGACAAGCTGGCTATAGAGCGCGTGCCTGAAGCCAAGCCTCGCAACGTTGTTTTCATCCTGACCGACGATCATCGCTACGACGCGATGGGATTCATGGGGCATCCGTTTTTGAAGACGCCGCACCTCGACTCGATGGCCCGGAACGGTGTGCACCTGAAGAATGCGTTCGTGACCACGTCGCTGTGTTCGCCAAGCCGGGCATCGATCCTCACTGGGCTGTACACGCATAAGCACCGGGTGATCGACAACAACCGGCTCGTGCCCGAGGGGACGGTGTTTTTTCCTCAACATTTGCAAAAGGCCGGCTACGAGACAGCATACATCGGCAAGTGGCACATGGGAGGCCACACCGACAAGCCCCGGCCGGGGTTTGACCACTGGGTGAGCTTTCGCGGTCAGGGCACTTATCTGCCATCGCGCAACGGCCTAAACGTCAACGGCAAAAAGGTGCCTCAGAAAGGCTATATCACCGATGAGTTGACTGACTACGCGGTGGACTGGTTGCGCAGCCGCAAGCGGGACAAGCCGTTTTTCATGTACCTTTCGCACAAGGCAGTGCACGCGCAGTTCACGCCGGCCGAACGGCATAAGGGGTCTTTTGCGGAAGCCGAGGTCGTGCCGCCCAAGTCGCAGGCCAACACGGCCGCAAACTACGACGGCAAGCCGCGTTGGCTGAAGGATCAGCGTAACAGTTGGCACGGCGTCGACTTCGCTTACCACAGCGGCATCGATGTCGAAAAGTTTTACAAGGATTACTGTGAGGCGTTTCTCGCGGTGGACGACAGCATCGGTCGGGTGCTCAAGACGCTCAAGGAGATGGGCGTACACGACGACACGCTGGTGATTTACATGGGCGACAATGGGTTCATGTTCGGCGAACACGGTCTGATCGACAAGCGGGTCGCCTACGAGACCTCCATCCGCGTGCCGATGGTGATGCAGTGCCCGGAGCTCTTCGAGGGCGGCCAAGTGGTCGAGCAGGTCGTCGCCAACATCGATATCGCCCCGACTGTGTTCGAGGCCGCTGGCATCAAGACGCCCGGCTACATGGACGGCCTAAGCTTCATCCCGCTTGGCCAAGGGAAGGACATCTCTTGGCGCGACTATTTCCTCTACGTCTATTACTGGGAGAAAAACTTCCCACAATCGCCCACGGTGTTCGCTTTGCGCGGCGACCGCTACAAGTACATCACCTACTACGGCCTGTGGGACACCGATGAGTTGTACGACATACGCAGCGACCCTGGCGAAACCAAAAACCTCATCGCTGACTCCAAGCTCAAACCGGTCGTTCGAGAGATGGAAAACAAGCTGTACGGAATGCTGGCCGAGAGCGGTGGAATGTTCATCCCGCTCAACCAGCCAAGGGGCAACTCACAGAACAAGCGCCTAAAGTCGCGCTCCAAGCCGGGTGCTTTCCCGGGTCAGCTCGTGGTGGACGAACCGATTAACCGGAGCGCCCGATAATCCATGCCGCGAAAGCTTAGTTCCATCGCTCCCGACTGGTGGGACTACACCACGCTCGAGGACGACCTCATCAGCGACGCAGCGGCGCTCACGCCAAGTGACATCCAGCAATTGTCGCGTCCCGGCTTTCGCGTCTTGATGTACGATACGCTGGAGGATTTCTATTTGGCCGAGGCTCTTGAGTATATCCATGCCTGGCGTGAGGCGACTGCGGATAATCCGGTCGGCATCTGCGGCCCGATCGGGCCGACCGAGCAACTGCCACTCGTCGCCCGCTTGGTAAACGAGCTTGGCTTGTCGTTGCAACACTCGCATTTCTGGGGCATGGATGAATGGGTTGGCGACGACGGCCGCGAAGTGCCGACCAACCACCCGTTGTCGTTCGAGCGGGCGGATCGTGAACTGTGTTTCGATCGGATTACGCCTGGCCAGACGATGCCGGAGAAAAATCTGCATTTTCCCAAGGCCGACACGACGGCCTATAGAGAGAGCTGGGACGGCGTTCGCTGCGCGGTGATGCAGGGCGGCCAGGGCGACATCAAGCACTGGGCGTTCAACGATCCGCTGCGACGCGAGGGGGAGTATGCCGATGCACCTTTGACGCCGGAGGAATACCGCAAACTCGCCACGCGCGTGGTCGAGTTGCACCCGATCACGCTGGCGCAAAACGCCCGCACCTCTGGCGGCGGCAACATCACCATGGTTCCGCAACGCGCCGTCACCGTGGGGCCGATCGAAACATGGCAGTCGGAGAAGGTCAGCATCTGGCACGCCGGCGCGCACGACAACCCGCTTGGCCAACGGCTCACGGCGCTGATGATTTCCAAGGGCATCACCGACAGCAGCGTGCCGATGTCGCTGCTCGCTGACCACCCGAACGTCCAGTTCAACTACTACCGGGGCGGGCTTGGCACCTGCGATGTCGAGATGCACTGAAGCCACTTGGCCAAGCGCTTGCTCTTATCCGAGACATTGGCCAAGCGCGTCGAGGAAGCGTTTGACGTTGGCCGTGGTGGCGTTGTGGCCCATGAGGCCGACCCGCCATATTTTGCCCTTCATCGGGCCGAGGCCGGGACCCACCTCGATGCCGAAGTCGCTGAGTAGGCGAGCGCGCACACCAGCTTCGTCCGCACCATCCGGCACACCGACAGCGTTGAGTTGCCAAAGCTGATGTCCCTCCTGCGAGATGATCGATAGGCCCAGCTTGGCCAAGCCTGCCTTGAGGGTTTCGTATGCCTGCCGGTGCCGGGTCCAGCGAGTCTCGAGGCCTTCTTCCAAGACCAGACGCAGTGCCTCATGCAGTGCGTAGTTCATGGTAATGGGTGCGGTGTGATGATACACGCGCTCCGAGCCCCAGTAGCTGGCAAGAAAATTCACGTCGAGATACCAGCTCTGCACCTTGGTTTTGCGGTTGGTGAGGACGTTCATCGCGCGTGGGCTGAACGAAACCGGCGCCAGACCCGGTGGGCAGCTCAGGCATTTTTGGGAGCCGCTGTATGCGGCATCAACCTGCCAGGCGTCGATGGCCACCGGGCAGCCGCCAAGTGACGTCACGGTATCGAGCAGGAACAACGCGCCGGCGTCGTGGGCCAGGCGCGAGATTTCCTCAACCGGCGTGAGCGCGCCGGTGGAAGTCTCGGCATGAACAACTGCCACAAGCTTGGGTTGGCAACCCTCAAGTGCGGCGGCAATAGTTGACGGCTCGATGATCGTGCCCCATTCGGCCTCGACCCTGTTCACGGTGGCACCGCAGCGTTCGGCGACGTCACACATTCGCGCACCGAACACGCCGTTGACACCGATCACCACCTCGTCACCTGGCTCGAGTAGATTGACGAAACAGGCCTCCATCCCGGCGCTGCCGGTGGCGCTGACGGGGAACGTCATCTCGTTTTCGGTCTGGAACACATGGCGCAGCATCGACTTGATCTCCTCCATCATGCCGATAAAAGTGGGATCGAGATGGCCGACAAGCGGCCGCTGCATTGCCCTCAAAACGGAAGGCGCCGCATTGCTCGGCCCGGGGCCAAGCAGGAGGCGATTGGGGGGCGAAAAGGCGGCGGGAATGCTCGGGTTGCTCATGCGATGAGGTCTTTGATGACGTGGCCGTGAACGTCGGTAAGGCGGAAGTCCCTGCCCTGATATCGGTAGGTGAGTTTCCGATGGTCGATACCCAACTGGTTGAGGATGGTCGCGTTGAGATCGTGAATGTGCATGGTGCCCGGCGTCCACTTGTCCTTGGTTGGCCGGATCATGTTCCCGTCGGCGTCGGCAATGTTGTATGCGTAGTCGTCAGTCCGGCCGTAGGTGATGCCGGGCTTGATGCCGCCACCGGCCATCCATGTGGTGAAGCAGCGCGGGTGATGGTCGCGTCCGTAGTTCGTCTCGGTCAGCTTGCCTTGGCAGTAGGCGGTGCGGCCAAATTCGCCGCCCCAGACGACCAGCGTCTCGTCGAGCATGCCCCGCTGCTTGAGGTCGGTGATCAATGCGGCGCTGGCCTGGTCGATGTCTTTGCATTGCGACTCGTGTTCCTTGGGCAGGCTGCCGTGCGCGTCCCAGCCGCGATGGAAAATCTGGATGTTGCGCACGCCGCGCTCGGCCAGTCGGCGGGCGTTGAGGCAGCAGGCGGCAAAGGAGCCGGCGCTTTTGGCTTCTTCACCGTACAGTTCAAACGTCGCATCACTCTCGCCCGTCAGATCCATCAGTTCTGGCACGGAGGTCTGCATGCGGTAGGCCAGTTCGTGCTGCTGGATGCGGGCCAAAATCTCCGGGTCGGCGAACTGCTCGTAATGCGCTTGGTTGATCGCGGCCAGCGTATCGAGCTGGGCGCGGCGATCCCTGCCGGTGACGCCGGCCGGGTTTTTCAGGTACAACACCGGGTCGCCCTCGCTGCGCAACAGCACGCCTTGATGCTCGGATGGCATGAAGCCGGTTCCCCAAAGCCGGTTGAACAAGCTCTGCTCGGGGAACTTAGAGCGAGCGTGCATGACAACGTAGCCCGGCAGGTTCTCGTTCACGCGACCCAGCCCGTAGCTGAGCCAGGCGCCGAGGCTGGGCCGGCCGGGAACCTGGCTGCCGGTCTGGATGTACGTGATCGCCGGGTCGTGGTTGATCGCCTCGGTGAAAGTGCTGTGCACGACACAAAGCTCCTTCGCCACCTGGGCCGTGTACGGCAGCAACTCGCTGACCCACACGCCCTTGTCGTTGTTATCGTGCCTCGTGTATTTGTATTTGCTGGGGCAGATCGGCAGCGTCTTTTGTCCGGCGGTCATGCCGGTGATGCGCTGGCCGTCGCGGACGTGCTCGGGCAGATCCTTCCCGAACATCTCGCGCATCTTCGGCTTGTGACTCCAGAGATCGTGATGGCTCGGCCCGCCGCTCATGAAAAGATAAATCACACGCTTGGCCTTGGGCGCAAAGTGCGTGCCGTCCGCTTGGCCAGGGGAGTTGGCGAGCAGATCCGGGCCAATGATGTCTGCTAGGGCGGCCGTGCCCAGGCCAAGCGCTGCGCGGCCGAACAACTGTCGCCGCGTCATCATCAGTTCGGATTCTCGAATTGGGTTTTGTTCGTTCATGAGTCGAGTGGGTGCATCATCAAAACATCATCAGCGCCAGGTCGCTGGCGAGGAGGGTGGCGGAGAGCTGTGTCCACGCGGCGTGGCTTGTGGGGTCGAGTGACTTGTCCCGGGGCACTTCGCCGGTTTCGAGCAGTTTAGTGGCGTCCTTTTCAGCGGCGGCATAGCGTTCGCGCATGGTTTTCAAAAGTTGGGCGCAGGCGTCGCGCTCGGCGGCGCTGGGCTCGCGGCAGGCGAGCAGGGTGAAGAGCAGGTCGAGTCGCTCGGTGTCGGTGTCGCGTTCCTTGAGCAGACGCTCGGCGAACATCCGGGCCATCTCGATGCGCTGGGTTTCGTTGAGCAGGCCAAGCGCCTGCAGCGGCGTGTTGGTGCGCGAACGCTGCACGCAACTCGACTCGCGGCTCGGCGCGTCGAAAAGCGTCATCATCGGGTGCGGGCTGGTGCGCTTCCAGTAAACGTAGAGGCTGCGGCGGTAGAGCCGCTGGCCGTTGTCGCGCACATAGTTTTTCGTGTTGCTGCCGGGATGGGCGAGTGCCTTCCACAGGCCGGCCGGCTGGTACGGCTTCACGCCTTCACCGCCCATGTGTGGATCGAGCAGGCCGCTGGCCCAAAGAGCGATGTCGCGCAGCACCTCGGCGTCGAGCCGGTAGTGCGGGCCGCGAGCCCAGAGTTTGTTCTCGGGATCGTTCACGCCGTCGCGCAGCGCGGAGCCTTGGCGGAAGGTGCGGCTGTTCACCATCAGCCGCAACATGTGCTTGAGATCCCAGCCGCTGTCGTGCAACTCGACGGCCAGCCAGTCGAGCAACTCCGGGTGGGTCGGCTGCTGCCCCTGCAGGCCAAAATCCTCCGGCGTGCGGACCAGTCCTGCGCCGAAGACACGCTGCCAGATGCGGTTGACCAGCACACGGGAGACGACAGGTTGCTCGCGGCTGGTGAGCCATCTGGCCAGGCCAAGCCGGTTGCGCGGTGCGCCCTCAGGGAAGGGATTCATCGCCTTGAGCACGTCCGGCTGCAACGGCTCACCGGTGGGCAGGTTGTACTCGCCGCGATCGAGTAGCCGGGTTTTGCGCGGCTTGGCCAAGTCCCTGGCGACGAGTGTGGTGGTGAACCTGGCACTGGCGTCGGTGCGTTGCTTGATGAGTTGCCCGGCCTCGGCCTGCAAACCAAGCTTGGCCAGGCGGCCCTCCGGCTTGGCCAAGTCGGCGAGCGACTCACTTGGCTTGGCCCCGGCCTTAGCCAACAGCCGGTCGCGCGCCGACTCGAGCTGTGTCCACTCGGCCCACGTGGCTTGGTTTGCGGGCACCTTCAGCGTGGGGCCATATTCATACTTGTTGCCGTCGAGCGGCCCCTCAGCGGTGTTGTTGAAAAACGCGAGCAACCGATAGTACTCGGTCTGCTCGATGGGATCGTACTTGTGCGTGTGGCAACGCGAACAGAGCATCGTCATGCCGAGGAACACCGTGCCGAGCGTCTCGGTTCGGTCGAAGTTGTTCTTGGCCTGAAACTCCGCCGGGATCGCGCCGCCCTCGGCGGTGGTGGGGTTCATCCGCACGTAGCCGGTGGCGATGCGCTGCTCCATCGTCGGTTCCGGCAATAGGTCGCCGGCCAACTGCCACTCGATGAACTCGTCGAGTGGCTGGTTGCGGTTAAGCGCGCGCACGACCCAGTCGCGGTACGGGTAGATGCCGCGTTTGTTGTCGAGGTGCAGCCCGTGCGTGTCGCCGTAGCGCACGGCGTCGAGCCAGTAGCGCGCCTGGTGCTCGCCGTAACGCGGATCGGCGAGAAGCCGCTCGACCAACTGATCGTAGGCGTTCGAGCTGCCGTCGTCCAAAAACGACTGGAGTAACTCCGGCGACGGTGGCAGGCCGGTCAGCACGAGAGCGAGCCGCCGGGCGAGCGTCGGCTTGTCCGCTTCGGCGGCGAAGTCGGTGTCGCCGGTGAATTGATTCTCGATAAACGCATCGATGGGGTAGTCTTGGCTGGGCGGCGTTGGCCTGGTTGGCGCCACGAACGCCCAGTGCTCGGTGTAGCCACCGCCCTGCAACACCCAGCGCTTTAAGAGCGCCCGCTCGGCGGCGGTGAGTTGTTTCTCGGCATCCTCCGGCGGCATGGGGTCGTCCTCGTCGTGGATGCGGGCGATGATTTCGCTCTTGGCCAAGTCACCGGGATCGACTGCCCTGTAGCCGCCGAGATCGCTCGTTGCGCCCTCGAACGAGTCGAGCCGCAGCAGATCCTCCTTCCTCGAGTCCGGCCCGTGGCAGACGAAACATTTATTCGAGAGGATGGGGAGGATTTCCCTCGAAAAATCGACGGGGGTCTCAGCAGCCGTCGTCGAAAGAGCCACCGTGAACACCGAGGCGAGCAAAGTAAGAGTGCGGTTCACTCGGAATAATTAGCCTCGAATGTCTTTTTTTACAAGAGCGGCTGGGGTTTGAAATTACTTCAAACCGACCATGCAGTGTGGAAGGTTACTTTTCATGATAGTGATGTTCGTGGCTGGAAACTGTTGCAGCGATGGTTCATCCGGGCAATTTCACTTGCCGTCAATCTCCAGCTTCCTAGTGGTCAGGTCGCGTTGTCTCGAAACGAAGACAGTCGGTTTGTCTATGGTGAGGCCCGTTTTTTTCGGGAACCAATCGGCGGCCATCCCGGTGTACGTCAGGGCATTGGTATTTGCAGGTGTCGAGCCGGGTGTGTCCAGTATGAATGCCGCCTTCATCAGCCCGGCGTAGGCCTGTTGGTAGTTCATAGGGTTTTTCGCCACGACGAATTTACAGGCTGCGATGTCCAGTCCGAGCAGGTCAAACTGTTCCGTCATCCAGTCGTAAGTGGCATTGCTGCTGACGACGATTTGAATCGGGCCAATCCGAACCACGGCGGTCGGACCCATGCAACCGGAGCGGCCATCCCAAATGCCACCGTGATAGGTGAACACCCCGTCACTGAGCCGCGAAACAATGCCGTCCACGGAAACCGGTTCGCCCCACTTGGGATCAAGCCGGTGGCCAAGCAGCAGTCGAATCGCTTGGCCCGCACCCGCTGTGTGCGCCCGCTGTGCCGCCTCGGGATCGACCACGGGAATGATTGCAGGATGGTTAGGGGCTTCCGTGAGCAGCGCCTTGAGCGTGTGTACGCTGTCACCGGTGGCGCCGCCACCGCAGCAGTCGGCCGTCTCGATCATCAGCACCGGCCCGCCTTCGATTTGCAATCCTTGCCGAACAGCTTCGCTTGGCTCGATTGTTTCCGGCTGGAGCTCGTGGCGTTTCTCCCAGTACCGCTTGGCCAAGCGCTTGGCCAGGATGACGGCATCTGTTTCGCTTTCGTTGGCGACCACCAAAACGCCGCCGCCCATGTCCGGCAGGTTCAAATAAGGATGTACCAAAATGGGGCTGATCGAGTAAATGTTCTCGTTGCCCTCGAGTTTCTTGGCCTCCTGCATGATATCGGCGAATGGTCCCGGCGGCTGTGTTTGGCCGTGAATGGCACTGATGACGATCGGCACCTTGGCCATGGCCATAACCGGTTTCAGTCGGCCGGCTAAAATATCAACCATCGTTTGGGCGCCGCGCTCGCCGGTCTCGAAGGCATCGACGTGCGGATAGGTTTCCCACGCCAGCAATGCATCGGTGTTGGCCAACAACTCGGGCGTGATGTGCGCGTGCAGGTCGAGCGTGCCAACGATCGGCATCGCGTCGCCCACCCGTTCGCGAATCGCACGTGTCAAGTCGCCCTCCATGTCGGGCGCGTTGACTGCCGCCCCGGCGCCATGCAGGCAAAGGAGAATGCCGTCGAGTTCGCCCGAGTTGTCGAGCCATTCAAGTAGCTCGTTTTTCAGAGCGTCGTAAACCTCCGCACGGACGGCTCCACTGGGGCAGGCGCTGGCGTACAACAACGGAACCGGCTCGGAGTCGTTCTCCCGGAGCACGGACATCATGCCGCCGAGTACGCCGGTGTCCTTGGCAAGCAATTCGCCACCGCAAAGCCACTCCGATCGTTCGAACGTCGCACGATCAGCGAGTTGCACCGTGAAGTGGTTGCACTCGATGAAAATGCCGCAAACGCCAATCCGAGCTGACATCAGTCCCGCCAGTAGGTGGACTCGGGGCCAACCGAGTAACGGACATTCATCTGCGGCGTCTTGATCGGCACCTGTCCCCGGTGCAATGACTCGACACCGGCCAGCGTCATGCCTGAGGTCAACAGTGTGCGCTCGACCGGGTACGGCACCTTGCCGGTGATCACCGTCTCCTCAATGTGGCGGCAGAGCGGATGAAAAAAGTCCGCTGTCGTTGAGCCGTGGCCCGGCATCGGCAGGTACATTTGTGTCGAGACGATTTCGTTGGTGTCGGCGCGAAGGCCGGCATAGTTGAAATCCTGAATCTGAGTCAGAATCATCGTCGTGCGGAAGCCATCGCGGTGCTCGATGAAATAAGCCAGTGAGTTGGGGAAGGTCTTGCGCGCCCACTCGAACGTGACCTTGCCGGTGTAGTAGCCGCCTTCGACCGGCAGGTTGTGGCTGCGGGTGTAGGCAGAGACGACGAGCCGCCGCGTGTCCGCGTGCTCCGGTTTGGCCAAGCGTTCCCACATTTTTGCACCGCGTAGCGCATGCACCTGCCGGATACCGACCTCGCCGCCTCGCCGCCGTTCCGACATGCACTGCGCCGTCTCGAGCGCGTGAATGTCGTAACTGTCCACCCCGCCGTACGCCACGCAAACGCTCTCCTTGAGCGGAACGTTGTGCGGCATGTCGATGGACGGCATGCGCCGCGTCACCGGCAGCGACGACCCGGCGAAAAACGGGAAGCCAAGCCGCTTGGAGTCCGCGACCATCTCCGCGCAGCGCGCCCAAGTCGTCGAGAGATGCTTGTCGTTGAACACCGGCACCGAGCGGCCGCTCTCCTCGAACACCTTCACGCAGCGCTTGAACCACTCGTAGCGTGGGTAGAGCGTCTGGCCCTTCTCGTTTCGGTGGTATTTCCCGTGCTCGGCGATGATCACCACGCCATCGACAGCGAGCTTACCGGTGCCCAGCGTCAGGGCCTCCTCGATGCTGGGGTAGAGCGTCTGCCCGTAGCGCTTCACGCGGCTGCGGCCAAGGTCGCCCTCCGGGAACTGGTCGATGTAAACCGAGGCGATGTCCACGCGGGGATCCTGCCACTGCCCGCGCCAGCCGTAGCCAAGCGAGAGGCGGTCAAGAAAATGCTGCGCGTGCGAGTGGGTGCGCACCTCCGTGCCGAGGAACGCAATCCGCTTGCGCGCCGGAGGCGCTTGGCCAAGCGCCAGACCCGGAACTGCTGCGGTGGCGCCAGCCATCCAGCAGCAATTCCCCAAGAAAGAACGTCGAGTCGTTTTCACAGAAAAGATGATATGAGTCGGCGAAAGCATACCCAACCGGCCCTCAGTTAAAAAGCGGAAGTTATTGAAAAAAATCTTGAAAAAGACCCAGTAACAAGTTGATAATTCGTTTTAAGAAAAATCAATCAGGAAATCTCTTCGAAACCATTATGGAATGTTTTTGTGCTTTTCTAATCATCATCATATCAGTAATTGCCGTTAATTTGTTTTCGAAAAAAGTAAAAGAATTAAAGAATCATGGTGAATCCGACGAATCCGAAGACTTGAAACGCCGTCAAGCCAAGCAGTGGTTGGCCGAGCGGCAGCCTGAACATTCGCCCGAACCACCAACACTCGCCGAGATAAAGGCGAAGCTGGAAGAGGAAAAGCAACGGCTCACCAAGCTCAAGCGGGTGCAGGAAGAACTTGAACTCGAGCGCTCCGAGATCGAGGAGCCCGAAGTTGAGTCTGCTCCGGATGAAGATCTCGTAAGCATCGAACAGGTAATTGAACCCCCGGAAAGTGATCCCGGGGTGAGCTTGGTTGAGGCTGTCCCTTTACCGGAAGCGCAGACACTCACGCCACCCGAAGTGCAGGACGAGGTTGTTGAAGAGCAGGTCGGGGATGTTGATGATGAGGCCGTCGAGCAAAGCAGCCCTGAAAAAAAACCAACGGATGATGCATCAGTAACGGTGGAGTTGTTTTGTGAGACCTGCATGGGGGAAGAGGTCGTGAGTTACGATTCAGAACAGATTTTCAAGGATCAGTTTGAGGGACAACCCGTTGCGTGGAACGGCCTGCTCAAATCAATAGACCGGTTGAGTTACGATCGCCATTTCGAGGCCGAAAACGGTTTTTTGGCCACTCTCGAGATCTTCGAAATAAAAGGCCGCTATAACACGCGCCCGGTGCTGGCGGTGGTTCTCTTGACGCTCGAACAGAAGGCGGCGTGGGAGCCATCCTTAAACCAGGAGATGGTCTTTCGCGGAACGCTCTTCGCACTGGATGCCTTCGGAAAGAAAGTGTATCTGAATTTGCGGGATTAAGTGGCTGAACAAGTTTTAGCGACCAAGCGCCCGGCCGGCCGGCGGAGTCACCACCAGAGGAAGGCGCGATCGGGGAGGAGTGTGTGCTGTTCATCCTTGCCGTAATTCTCGGGGATTTTCGAGTAGTCCATGGGCATGTTGTGCTTTTTCTAGCCGAGCACATTATGCCAGGTAATCTTGCGCTTGTACTGCTCCCGGTTGGGCGGCCTCCCAATGCGGACGGTCACTTTTGCACGCCGAAGTAATCCCTGCTCTACATGCCAGGGTAGCTGTGCCGTCTCGGCCCGGTCGCCGGCGTAGGCGTTTGCCGGCCGCCGCTTGGCCGGAGTGATGAATCCGTAATCGGGCTAGTTCCGGGTGGCCCCCGAAGGAGGCCCAGCCATCGTGGGCCGTTTAAAAGTCGTTGTTTTCGTTCACGTACATCGTATAGGCCAGCCCGATTTGATGATGGTTGATGGCACATTTCTATTGGGGGCATTGGTCTGAGCGGTAACGATCAGGAGCTCGATGAGGGTAAAGACCTTTGATCGAGTTATTAAAACTGGGCCAAAGCTTTCGTTTGTCTGGACCTGTTGATTATCTGCATTGACCTTCAGCAAAGGCGCTAATCCCTAATCCTGAACAAACTTTAGAGTTTAAATGAAATAGGCGGTGAAGAGTCGCTTGCAGACTTCTTCACCGCCGGGGAAGCTCTAGACTGAGCGACTAGTAATTCCCCTAATTAAAAAGAGTTCATTATGAATTGAATCCCTCGCGTTTCTACATTCTCACGAATTTATCAAAATCGGGAAAAGTTCGGTTCTTTCCTTACTACTTAGCTTACCCCAGCTTGGGCAAAGATCAATTGACGCTTGCCCAAGCGGAGTAGCCATCAAAATTAAGAATTATAACCGGACTCACCGTGGCTGTTTAGATCCAGACCCTGAACTTCCTCATCTTCTGATACTCGACAACCCCCTGTCAAAGCAGATGCTATATAGTAGGCAGCTACGGAAACCACTGCACTCCAAATAATAGTTACAACTACGCTTTTAATTTGCACAAATACCTGTGCAGACATTGAAGGCAACTCTAATCCTGAACCTCCCAAACTTTCTGCAGCACAAACTCCGGTTAAAACAGCGCCTACAATACCGCCTATGCCGTGAACCCCAAAGACATCCAAACTGTCATCATAGCCTAACGCTTTTTTCAATGAAGTTGCGCATAAATAGCAAATAACAGCGGAAGCAAAACCTATAATCAGTGCACCCATTGGGCCTGCTGAACCAGATGCAGGGGTTATAGCAACTAAACCGGCAACTGCTCCGGTGGCAATTCCAACTGCAGTTGGCTTTTTGGCCACAATCCATTCTACAATCATCCAAGTAAACGCAGCAGTAGCTGCAGCTATTTGGGTAACTAACAGAGCCATTCCTGCAGTCCCATCAGCAGCAAGCTCACTTCCCGCATTGAAACCAAACCACCCAACCCAAAGCATGCTCGCTCCTATTAGAGTCATAGGCACACTGTGAGGGTACATTGAAGAGGCCCCATAACTTTTCCTTTTTCCCAGTAAAATACATGTCACTAATCCGGCAACACCGGCATTAATATGTACCACTGTTCCACCAGCGAAATCCATCGCTGACCAACCGGAAATTAATCCGCCACCCCAGACCATATGCCATACTGGTACATACGAAAACGTGAACCAGATAGCACAGAAAACTAAAACAGAACTAAATTTCATTCGCTCAGCAAATGCCCCCACAATTAGTGCCGGAGTAATGATGGCAAATGTCATCTGAAAGGTAAAAAAGACAGACTCTGGTATAGTTCCATCAATTGTATTAACACCAACACCTTGTAAAAACATCTTATCAAGATTACCTATGAATGCATTACCTTCTCCATACGCGAGAGAATAACCATAAGCCAACCATAATATACTCATCAAACAACCGACAGCAAAGCATTGTACAAGTATCGACAGAATATTCTTTGCCCTTACCAATCCACCATAAAATAGGGCCAAACCTGGAAAGGTCATGAATAACACCAAAACTGTAGCGACAATCATCCAAGCCGTATCTCCTGAATCACCCCCCAATTCAGAAAATGTTTTTTCTACCGTCTCTGCCTCTACTGCTATCACAGCTGGAGGCGCATCTTGGGCATGCAGTGTTTCTACCGGCAACAGTGTTACCGCCATCATAAAACACACACCCGTAAGTGTGCCTAAAAGGGTTTTTTTCATAGTCATCATTCGTTATTAGAATTAGCTTTTGTATCTAAGACTTTATCGCAAGCGATAATTTGCAAAGTAGCACATCAGCGATAAACCCTTTAGCACCCTCCTTGCCAAGTAAGATGATAAAACTAATATTGTTAGGTTAAATCACTTATTAACAACAACTTAAATTTTTTAGCACTCCTATAGCATGACACTATTTTCACGAAAAAGATGTTACAATTCTTTCGCGCTGATCAAATTTAGACAGTTTTGAAAAGGCTAATATTCCAATTAGCTAAAAAACTTCAGAAAACTGAAAATGAGTAATTCACAGTAGTATGAAATGTTTTGATTAACTAAAAAGCAAATAGCTCAAGACTATTTAGAAGCCCAGTAATAAAGTACAAATACATCATCTATAGCTGCACTCAAAATCCTGAAAAACTTTTTTGAGAACTGGATAAATGATGTAATCGTCTCTTCTGATAGAGTTATTAAAACTGGGCCAAAGCTTTCGTTTGTCTGGACATGTTTATTATCTGCTAAATGCAGGGACGCAGGGAGAGCGTATAGCCCGACCGAAAAACCAGCATTGGCCTTGTGCCTTATCTCCGACTTTATCCTGTTAAAATATTTTTGATGTTATGTACCCTAGGAAACCTGTGAGGGCGCAAATTGTTGTACGCCATTTTCAATCCTCTATCACTACTCGCGCCTCTGTTAGGGGCTGTAACTCTTCTCGATTCAAACACTTCTTCCTTAGCCGCGCATTGAAACTCTTGATGTATTCACTTTGCCAATGGCATCCCGCTTAAATACAAAACGTTTTGATCTCATTCTCTGCCAACCATTTACGCAGACCCCTTTAGACAAAGCTCCGAGTTGTTGTCTCTGCGGATGTGTTCTGGGGCTCCATTCACATTGATCAGTTTCGAAAATATCTTCTTTACTTTTTACGCGCGTTAATCAACCCCCCACACGAAAACACAGGCACTCCGGGTATACTCTTCGATGATTTTGAGCATTCGCAGTTTGCTCCCCGCTTGGTAGTGATATGAAAAAAATCACACGTCCAGACATGCCCACGATGCTTACCCCTGGTCAGAAGACCCGTAGATACGCCCTGTCACCTGTTCTTGGGTTTTTCGATACCAAGCTACCGCCGCAGTCTCTTAACGTTACGAGCTCCACTTGCCAGCCCTTTAGCTTCAGCAGGCGTGTGATCTTCGCATATCCCTACCCCAGAATGCTCGTTGGGGTTCCGGCGAAAGGCTCCCTTCGGCTTTGCACCAGAGGTCGTACCATTTTTTGC
>Ga0302134_10000257_pt1 | contig 21694 bp, 13 predicted proteins | sample CB9_SCM_MG_FD_203123 | JGI IMG/M metagenome (GOLD analysis project Ga0302134, IMG submission 203123) | Marine microbial communities from Western Arctic Ocean, Canada - CB9_SCM | ecosystem: Environmental > Aquatic > Marine > Oceanic | place: Canada: Western Arctic Ocean | collected 2017-09-19
AGATTCATTGGGTCGAGCAAAGGAGTTTCCCATGACGCATTCCCAAACAGTGCTGAGGCCCACGTAACTTGCGATATTGACGGAGCATGTTTGTTTGTCGATTAGGTCAAAGTATTCAGTGAAACTGCTCCAACGTTGGATCTCGCCATCAATTTTCAAGCTACGGGGTGTACGAGCTCCTGTTGACGGCGCTGCGGATCCACCTTCGCCAAGGATTTCGGTCGTGACCCCCTGTCGAATTTTACTTTGAGCCAGACCATCCCTGAGGATGTTGGTATCTGAGTGTGAATGGATGTCGATAAAACCGGGAGATACGACCAAGCCTTTAGCATCAATCTCAAGAGTCCCGACGTAGGGCAATGTTTTACCTATGTCCGTGATCCTACCGTCTTTGATAGCAATGTCAGCGTAAAACCAAGGGTTGCCGGAACCATCGACTATACGGCCGTTTCTAATCAGAAGGTCGCACGTTGACGGCGAATCCTCTTCGGCACCAATCAGCGAGTTAGATAAAAGACAGAATAGAACTAGTAGCACAGCACGCATTGGTAATAACTTCCAGAGGGTAACAAAAACTGTAACATACTCAGTGTACCAAGTTTATGGAACACGTTTTGTAGTAGGCATGTTATGGGCTCGGTCAAGGAAGGCTAGCCAGGCGTGGTCGGCCCCAAGGAGGTATTTCAAAGTGCCAGTTCTTATTCGATTGGAGGCGGTTCGATAAGTCTGCTATGGCGGACAACCACTCCGTCGCCGTCAACAATTGTGCACTGTAATACAAAAGGCTGATTTGGAAGGTTCTGTGAAACCAACGAAAAACTAAATCGTCGGGAAAATGCATCCGCTAAAAATGGGATTTTGTTCAACTCTTTCCCCGCGACGTTAGTAAGAGAAATTTCGACGTGCTGAGCGTTGGTGAGTTGTTGCGCCAAAATCAGTTCACACTTAGCAGTTCCGTTATCGCGAAGTTCTGCGAAAGGTACCGTGCACTCACGAATTTTACTGACGCTAACGATTTGAATTGAAGTGTTCCCGGAGTTGATGACATTTCCTGCCTTATCTAGATAGAAGCCATCCAGCAGATAATGTCCTTGTTCAAGTATTGGTAGTTTAAAGGTGATTTTATCCTGCTCGGCAATATCGATCTGTTCCGTAACGATGATTTGGTTGTACGACGATCGGATTCGATAATAAAAAGTCTTCAACGACTCGTCCGCGCGGGGTGGCACCACATAGTACTCCGCATCGGGTAAACGGTGACGATAGAATTGGCGAGGATGCATCTCGCGCAAATATCGGGGAGTCACGTGATTGCGATCCACTAGGGGTGTTGGCACGACGCTCTTGATGAGAAATGAAATCTGCGAGTCTGAGTACCGGTTGCTAGCGTGCAGAATTGCCATGGCCAGTCCAAAGAACCACAGGTCGCGTCTTGCGGGGACTATTTGTTTAGTTAAGGCATTAAAGTGGTCGGTATTTACAAACGGAACCAAGGCCGGAATGTTCAGGCTGGAAATAACTGTGTCATCATAATCTAACGCGATAACTCGCCCCTTTTCCAAGCTTTTCGACGATAGATAGAATGGTGATTGACGATAAAGGACGCGTGGCAAGGCAGGCAGATCGGATGTTACCAAACGATCACGATAATAGACTAGCTGGCTAAAAGCATAGGCTGTACGTGAATAGATTGTACGGTAAAGTCCAAGTTTGTCGGGTCCGCGGAAAAGCTCCGCGAAATTGATTGTCCTTGAATTCGAATTCGGGTTTACCGCGTTGTGTAAGTTGGGACTGAGGTAAACCAGTCCAACACCCTGTTCGACGTGTTTGAGAATTAGTTGGCGTTGCGTTTCTGGGATTACGTCCCAGGCAATTTTTCCAATCAGGATGCAGTCATATTCATTTGTTAATGCGAGATGTTCGTGAGTGAGGGAATCAACCTGGTCAGAGTTCGAGGGGGCAATGTGCCACGCATGCCGTGTACTCGTGTGAATAACGGTTGCAACTATATCCAGTCGCTCAGATAATTCAACAAGCTCGTTAGCGTTATCCTCTGGTAAAACCACCAATATTTTAAGCGGGCCGCCAGCCAGTGGTTTATACCAGTGAATGGCAGACAGCGGCGATTCTGCCTGGCGTTGGTCGCCGGCCACTTCTTGGCCAAAAGAGATTGTCGCAATGCAACATAAGACGATGACAAAAATCAACGTTTGAGGTCGTAGTTTTATAGGGGTAAAAGTCATCGCTTAAGAGGTTTGATGGGGTATTCTTTAAATATAGGAGAGCGACGCTATCGATTTGGGGCAATTGCGAAGGAAACTCGTTTAACATAGCCAGTTCATTTAAGGACTTGAGTCGCTTATCTTGCTAATTATGCTAAGACGAATACCTACTTATTATATTCTACTTGGGGAAATATCACGTTATGAATCAGGTTAAAAAATACGTCTATACCCTATTTGTGTTCGTGGTTTCAATAAATTGTGCCAAGTCAGAACAAGTAAAGCTCGTTTCGGGAATCAATCTAACGCCAGATGGTGAACAAGTTGTATTTTCATGGCGGGGAGATGTGTGGAGCGGACCGTCGAATGGCGGTCGTATCACTCGTCTGACCGCTCATGCGGCGGCCGATGGATATCCATGTGTTTCGAGCGATGGAAAGTCAATTGCTTTTACGAGTAATCGCACAGGGTCTGAGCAAACATATAAAATGTCCATTGATGGCGGGCAACCGACGCAATTGACTTTTCACAGCGAGGGAACACGGCCGATTGGATTTACTGGAAACAATCAATCGTTGTTTGTGACCGGGCGCCGTGATCACTGGTTTAGATGGGATACGAGATATTTTACGATTTCAGCGACGGCTGCTCAAAGTGGTGAACAGTTATTGTTCGACGCCTATGGAGCAATGGCGGCATTATCGCCCGATGGAAAATCGGTTCTTTTTACCAGGGAAGGAATGACGTGGTCCAGAAAAGGTTACACCGGCAGTAAAGCCTCACAAATTTGGTTAAAACATTTGGATGCGGAGGGGTATGAACGCATCGTCGGCGACGATTCAGACGATTGTCGGTATCCCGTTTGGGCGCCTGACGGTGAATCTTTTTATTACGTGTCGGAAGCGGACGGGACTCGAAATATATGGTCCTACCGCCTTAAATCCCAAAAGCGAAAACAACTTACAAAATTTGAGGATGATGGAGTCGTCGGTCCAGCTCTATCGGCGGACGGTGGGACAATGATATTTCGTCGATTGTTTGACTTATACAGATTTGACCCTACAAAAAACAAAGCACCTGAGATCGTAGAGCTCAAGTATGACGGCGATCTTTTTTTGCAAGACAAAATTGAACGTACTTTGACCAAGGCTACGCAGGTCGCATACAGTTCTAGTGCAAAAGTCATGGCGTTCATCGCCGGTGGGGACATCTGGGTTATGGATACATTGCTAAAAGAACCAGTTCAGGTCACCAATACTCCCGCTTGGGAAACGGATTTGGTATTCACGCAAGACGGGAAGTCTTTGTATTACATTGGGCAGGTCGACGGTCAAGTTGACGTCTTGCGTGCTCACCGCGGTGATGCCAAGAAGCCCTGGTGGCGTAACGATAAATTTGAAATTGAAAAGGTAACGGATGATGATGTAACGGAGGAGGTTCTGTCCATAAGCCCTCAGGGTACATATTTAACGTATTCGCGTACACGGGACGGTTTATGGGTGTTGCCTCTAAAGCAAGAAGATGCAAAGCCGCGAAAGCTAGTAAACACTTGGAGTGGGATTAGCTACGACTGGGCCCCCGACGACCATTGGTTAGTCTATTCAGCGGCGGATGACAATTTTAACTATGACATTTTCGTGCTCAACGTTGATGATCCGCAGAATGTGACCAATATTTCTCGGCATCCAGATAACGAATATTCGCCCGTCTGGTCAAAAGATGGGAAAACTATTGCGTTTATCGGGAAACGATTTGATGACGAAGTGGATATATATTATGTGCCGCTTGTTGATTCCCTACATGAGATGACCAAACGGGATGTCACTTTGAAAAATGCTTTGAAATCAAACTCTGATAGCTTCGACGGCCAGACAAAACAAGACCCAGCGGGGGACCAAAAACCGAGCGACTCAAAAAAGATAGCGGACGCCGGAGTCACCAATCCGATTGTTCCGACTGTGTTGTCCCTGGATCTAATGAACATTCACCGACGTTTACGGCAGGTTACAATTCCGAATGTAAGTGAAAGCGGACTCATTTGGTCGCCGGATTCAAAGACACTAATGTTTAACGCAAAAATCGACGGCAAGGAAGGTATCTTTGCGATTAGTCCCTACGGCAGCACTACTCCGAAGATAGTCTTACCAGTAAAGGCCGCGGTTGTTGATTGGCGGCAATCTGGAAATCGATTGTACTGGCTTAAAAGCGGAATCCCTGGGTGGGGTGGAGCGGGTGGTAGTGGCGGCGAGTCCTATGAGTTTAGCGCCCGGCAAACGTATTTGGTAAGTGACTACAATCGCCAAGTCTTTTTGGAAGGCTGGCGCTCGATGAGAGATGATTTCTATGATGGTAATTTCAATAACCGTAATTGGGATGAGATTCGTCGAAAATACATAGACGCGGCATCAGACTGTAAGTCCAACGCAAACTTCGCCCGTGTAATGGCGTTGATGTTGGGGGAGCTTAATGGTTCCCACCTTGGCTATCGAGGGAAATCGGATGCGACTCCGTTGCTGTCGATTGATGACGTTACAGCCCACTTGGGAGTGTTGTATGACACGACCCATTTGGGACCCGGTTGGAGAATACGCGAAGTCATCAAAAATGGACCCTCCGCGCGGGAGAAAAGCCAGTTAGCTGTCGGGGACGTGATATTGAGTATCGACGGCACCGAAGTTGATCCGGATATTGATGAGAGTCGCGTCATGAACGGTAAATTGTCCAAGGATATTACACTGAGTGTCCAGCGTGGTGATAAGACGCTTTCCGTTACTATTCGCGCTACCACCTATGCGACAATTCGCAGTTTGCTGTATGAACGCTGGTTGGACCAGAATCAAGCGAGAGTGTCCGAACTGTCCGACAATAATTTGGCGTACTTACATATTCGAGCGATGAACATGTCTAGTTTCCATCGGTTCGAACGCGAGTTATTTGAAGTAGCTGCCGGGAAAGATGGTATAGTAATCGATGTTCGCGAGAACGGCGGCGGATTTACAACGGATCATCTTTTGACAATTCTCAACCAACCACGACACGCCGTCACTAAACCTCGAGGAGGTGGTGAGGGATATCCACAGGATCGGATGGTATACGCATCTTGGAATAAGCCGATCATCGTATTGTGCAATCAGAACAGTCACAGCAACGCGGAAATTTTCAGCCATGCGATTAAAGGACTCGGACGCGGTAAAGTTGTGGGCGTACCAACATCCGGGAGTGTGATCAGCACGGGTAGCAGATCGATCATGGACGCGGGCAGTATCCGGATACCGTTTCGTGGCTGGTATGTGCTGGAAACAGGTAAAGACATGGAGTTAAATGGTGCGAGGCCGCATGTGATTATCTGGCCGAAGCCTGGTGAATTGCCCGCTGGTGTTGATAAACAGTTAGACAAGGCTGTCGAGTTACTGATTGAGGATGTGACGGCATATAAAGCGAAACCGAAAGCGGTATTAATGAAGGCATCGGATCGCAAAAGGTAAGGCACCGGAGGTTCGAATTGGTGGGTTATTCCACAACGAAAAAGTTCGCAATCTCAGAATTACATCAAACTGATAACGCTAATAAAGGCTATTCACGTTTGTCAACAACTTTGTTGTTGTATCCTTCTATCGTATTGCTTTCCAGCTTGAGGTTACCGACGTCTTTTTGGATCTTGATGGCGGTGCGATTCATGGGCCCGCGTTTCTCAATAATGGAGTTGTTGCGGACTTGGGTATCGCGAGTCTTGCCTTCTATTAGTATGCCAATACCATCCGCATCGCCGCTGTTTATAATCTTGTTATCCTCGATTACATTGCGATTTGCCCAGAAGTCTTTTCCACGCGAGTCGTCTCTGAATAGGATGCCCACTTTACCACTATCCGCTATGGTGTTGAATCGAATAATGTTGTCAGTATCACAATGGCCGATTGAAATACCGAAATTGCGATTCCGTTGGATACTATTGTGTTCGGCGAGCCCATAACGTACGCCCCAGCACCAGAAAATACCGATTCCATTGTCGTGCAATTTGTTATTTCGTATTAAGGGGCGTTGAGAGCCCGAACCTGGGTGTACACCTAAGTCTTGGTTGCCGTGACTATGACAGTTTTCTACCACGATGTCATGGCAAATCTGGAAGCTAATTCCATCGCCATTGTAATTGCGAGTGGTTACGTTGTTCATGGTGTATCTGTTACAGTCCTGTAGGAAAATACAGCCGCCATAGTTTCCATTCATATTGACGTTGTTCTCGCGATTCCCGTCGAGTACAAGGTCCTCAATTCGAACGTCGGCTGTACGCTCGCTTGCAAAAAGCGGAAACACAGAGGTTGCAGTTGGTTTGCCTTTGAGCCAGACGTTTTTTCGGAGACCATCGTTAAGTTTAAATCGGTTTCCGCTACGGGCAACAAGTGTTCGTTTGATTGTGTCGAGTCCAGCGTGGTTGGGATTTCGGACTTGTATGAAGACAGCATCACCGACTTGAAAACTTTTGGCATCCTTGAGCGTGATTTCTTGGTCATACCAGTCAGAGTCCTCCGAAATGTCGGTGGTGATCGAAGCTCCCTTGGTGATAAGTGTGTTCGCGCCGCTGCCTTTGATCCGGATGCGTGAGGGTATTAGAACGGAATTTCGAAGAGTGAACTTGCCGGGCATAATGTGCACTGTCCCGCCGCCGATGCGATTTACATAATCAACCGCAGCTTGTAAGACGCGGTCAGAATTGCCGTTAATATCCGCCCCCTGGTTTCCAACTGTTAGCGTGAATTGTTTGTTCCATTGCGGTTCAAATCGTTCATCGCCGTCGGTAGAACGGGGGCGTTGGACGGTCGGTCGCCCATCCTCATCAGACAGCAATGAACCAATTGGTAAAGATAATACGGCTGCCGTAGAGAGGGATGATAGGAATTTTCGTCGTGGAAGTGAAAGGGCCATAATTAGATTCGTTCTGGGGTGCACGTGTTGGATAACACATTATCACTTCTTTACGAGCGTAACGCAAACAAATATGCCATTTCCCTACTGAAGACTGATGTCGGATAGTTAGTAGATTGCAAAAAGACGCGATGCGTGGAACAATGAAGAGTGGAAAATACAAATATTCGAGGAGTCCGGATTATGTTTCGTAAATTCATTTACATGACGCTTCTGTTTAGTCTTAGCTTGTTGGATGTGGGCGACATTCGTAGTAGCGATTATGAGACGCTTGCCAAGCAGTCGCTTAAACATGCTGACAAGAATCGAATTGAGATAAGTAAAGCGTTGCGTCTGGTGCCGCGAAAGCAACAAGAGGGAATGGAATTTCTTGTTGCCTTTATGCCGATTGGCGATCTGCAGTCGTTGTCCGCAGAGTTTTTACTACAACACGTGGAATATGCTTACAAGGCGTGGCGTGAAGCGACATGGGGCGAGTCTATTACAAAAGATATTTTTCTAAACAACATCTTGCCATATTCAAATATTACCGAAACACGAGAATCGTGGCGGAAAGACTTCTACGAGCGGTTTAGTGCGATCGTTAAGGATTCTTCTACTCCTGGAGAGGCCGCTGTAAAACTTAATCAGGAAATATTTAAAATAACCAATGTCAAATATTCGACCTCTCGCAAACGCCCAGATCAGTCGCCAAGTGAGTCGATTGCCAGTGGATTGGCTTCTTGTAGCGGGCTTTCTGTCTTGCTAATAGACGCTTGTCGGAGCGTCGGAGTACCCGCCCGATTCGTCGGCACGCCGATGTGGAGCAATAAAAGCGGCAATCATTCGTGGGTGGAGATCTGGAATGGCGGATGGCATTTTACCGGCGCGTGCGAGCCAGCAGGCGAGGATTTAGACCGAGGTTGGTTTCTTGGACGCGCCGCTCAAGCTGATCGTAATAGCCGGTTACATGCGATATATGCGGTTAGTTATCGCCCCACGAAACAACGGTTTCCTGTTGGTTGGGCACCGGAGAAAGACTGGGTTTGGGCAGTGAATGTTACTGACCGATATACTCAGATGAAGGAGGAATTGCCAACGGGGATTGGTCGAGTGCTGCTGGGCGCTGTCGATAGCAACGGGATACGGGTGTCGGCCGATATTGAGGTGCGGGATGCGAACGGGGAATTGGTATTTGAGGGCACGACGAACGACATTCGATTTGACACGAATGATCACCTAAATGTGAAGGTAAAACTAAGCGAAAGATATCAGATATTGGCACGGTACGCGTCAGATACCATACGCCGGACAGTTAATTTTAAAAAAGCCGGCGTTTTGACCTTATTTGAATTTCAAATAGAAAAATGATTTCAGGAAACAGTGAGATGAACAAATCGATTGGGGTATTGTTGGGGACGCTCGTTTGCATGGCTGGCGTGGCCGCCGAGGGACTGTCAAAAACCGAGGCGGTAAGAATTTCGCATCAACTTGTGGCTGATCATGCGAAGCGAATATTAGTAGATCGAAAGCTTGAGATGGAGTCGAAGTTAGTCAAGTTGGGCGATTTAAAAATGCCATTTTGGTACAAAACGTTTGGTGAGGCGCCCGCCAATGGACGTAGCCTATACATCTCATTGCACGGTGGCGGTGGAGCTCCCGCAGCAGTTAATGACCAGCAGTGGGAAAACCAAAAGCGGCTTTATACAGTCAGTGAAGGAGTATATCTCGCCCCGCGTGCGCCTACGAATACTTGGAATCTCTGGCATCAATCACATATCGACATGTTTTTTACTCGCTTGATAGAAAACCTAGTTGCGTTCGAACATGTCGATCCCAATCGTGTATACGTTTTAGGGTATTCTGCCGGCGGCGATGGTGTCTACCAGATTGGTCCGCGCATGGCAGATTCTTGGGCGGCCGCTTCGATGATGGCTGGCCACCCAAACGACGCTAAACCGGATAGTTTATTGAACACTCCCTTCTCCATTCAGGTTGGCGCTTTAGATTCAGCATATAAGAGAAACTTAGTTGCTGTGCAGTGGGGGAAGTTACTAGACGATTTGCAAACCGCGTCGCCCGAGGGTTACGAGCATTTCACGAAATTGCGGGCTGGAAAGGGCCACTGGATGGAACGGCAAGACGCGATGGCAATTCCGTGGATGGCAAAATTCACGCGAGATCCTTTTCCGCGTCGAATTGTCTGGCTCCAGGATGCGGAGACACACCAACGGTTTTACTGGTTGGCGGTTCGAGGTGATTCGATAAAGGGACGCAGTCGTATTGTCGCAAACATTGATGCGCAAACGGTAACGATCGAATCGTCGTCTGTTCGGCAAGTTGTGATATTATTGAATGATAAAATGTTGGATCTCGATCGAGAGGTTACCGTTTCATATCGGGGAGAAAATATCTATCAGGGGCGAATTGCGAGACAACGAACGGTGATCGAAAGAACATTGAAGGAACGGGGTGATCCGACGAGTTTGTTTTGTGCTGAGATAGTCGTGAATATTCCAGAATAAACTTGCAAGGTGTGAGGTTGAGGAAGCTAACGACGACCTGTTAGTTTATTCAATTGTAATGTGTCCTAGATCGTCTTGGGGTGTGGGGAACTTGGGTGCCATTTGACGAAGGGCATGGACAATTACGCGGCAAATTACCAAGTTGCGATACGATTTGTCGTCTGCCGGAATGATGTACCACGGAGCAATATCGCGATGGCAGTTTTTGAATGCGTCATCGTAGGCGTCCATGTAATGAGACCATAATTTACGGGTTTCCAAATCAGAGGAAGAGAATTTCCAATGCTTCTGGGGGTTATTCAGTCGCTCTTGGAATCTACGTTTTTGCTCATCTTTAGATATGTGTAGGTAGAATTTAAGGATAGTCGTTCCGTGTTGATTGAGAGCGTGTTCAAATTGGTTGATTTGTTCATAGCGATCGTTGCAGACGTCGGTGCTGATGTTCCCCAGAACTTTCGTGGCAATTACATCTTCATAATGAGAACGGTTGAATATTGAGATCATTCCGCGTCTGGGGCAGTGCGGGTGAACACGCCAGAGAAAATCGTGGTCGAGTTCCTCCGCCGTGGGGCGTTTAAACGATGAAACCCGCACGCCCTGTGGATTCACTCCTTTAAAAACCTTGCGAATAGTACCGTCTTTGCCACCAGCATCTAATGCTTGGAATACGACTAGCAGGCTGTCTGTTGATTGGGCGTAAAGGACACGTTGCAACCTAACCAGTTCTTTTCGCAATGCCTTGAATTCCGCGACCGCATTATCCCGGGTCGTGATACTATCGGGAGGTAGTGTTAGAATCGAGTCCAATGACTGAAAAGAGTTTGGATCGAATTGGTGTAGATTAAGCATTTTATAAACCCAATTATAAAGCGTGTTGATTAAGTGTATGCTGTGTATTGGAAATTGTAACCAGTTTCGAGTCCATTAAGGTGTCGCAGTGGATAGTCTATACTTCGAAAAGGCTTGTCGTTCGCTTAGGCGACGTGATGTCGTAATGCGGAAGGCGATAAAACTCGTTGGGCCCTGTACGATCCAACTCGACCGAAATGGTTTTCGCATGCTCATCCGGAGTATTGTGGGGCAGCAGCTATCAACGTCAGCCGCGCGTACAATTTGGCGTCGGTTCTTAGAGTTGAATGGTGGTCGTCGAGTGTCGGCTGGAAAAGTGTTGTCATTCAGCACAGCTGAACTTCGCGGTATCGGACTGTCGGCAGCGAAGTGTCGTGCGGTTTTGAGTATTGCAAAAAACATTGTTGATGGTGAAGTGCGTTTGGCGGCGCTCAAGCAGTTTACTGACGAACAGGTGACTATTGAGTTGATGAAATTGCGGGGCGTTGGACCCTGGACGGCCCAGATTTATTTGATGTTTTCTATGGGGAGGCCGGATGTTTTCCCGACTGGCGATTTAGGGATCGCTAATGCTGTTACGGCGCTCTACAAGTTCAATAAACACGCAACGGAGAATGAGATGCTCGAAGTTGCGGAGTCCTGGCGACCCTACCGCACGATCGCGTGTTGGTATCTTTGGCAAGCACTCGACATTGTGCGTGAGGGCGAATGGTAAGTGTCGTGACGGCACCGCAGGTGTTTGGAAAGCTTCCCGAGTGATTAGAGGAACACTTTAACGATGATCTTAACAAACCGAGTCCAGTATAAAATTAAGATGCAAAAAACAAAACAGACGACAATGATCGCATTTGATTTGGAAACAACAGGGATCAGTTCGTTCGTCGATCGGATCGTGGATATTGGTGCAGTTCAGTTTCGGGCAGCTGATTCTAGTATCGTTACTTTCGAACAATTAGTTGATCCACAGCAAAACATTCCCCCGGTGGTTACAGCAATCCACGGTATTACCGACGAGGATGTAGTGGGGCAGCCAATAATAGCTGAAGTTCTTCCCGCTTTTGACAAGTTTATTGGTGCTGGGGATACTGTGTTGGTGGCTCACAATGCACCTTTTGACTGCAGTTTTCTTGCGGCTGCCTATACGGCGTCTGATCGTCGACCACCGAGCAACAGAATTATTTGTTCGCTCGGGTTGTTTCGCCTTGCGTTTCCACAATTCGAAAATTATAAACTTGAAACAATTGGGAGAAAGCTTGGGCTGATCAACAACGAAGAGCACCGCGGTTTGGCTGATTCACTGTTGTTAATGCGTTGCCTGACTGTGGCTTTGGAGTCGTTACCTCAATTTGAATATCTCGACGATCTCATTGCTGCGTCGAACGTATATCACTTTACCGATTATTCTTCGATTGATATTACACTGTCGCCGGAATTTGATGAATTGAAACTGGCGATTGAAGGTGAGCGTACGATAGAAATCCGGTACGGTGAATATCCGGGGCCACCAAGATTGATTACCCCGAAAAAAATTCTTCGTCAGAATAAAGGCTATTATGTTAGAGCCCATTGTCACAACGACGATGTCGAAAAAACATTTCGACTCGATCGTATTGCAAGCTATACGGTGGTGCAAAGCTGATGTGGTAATGCGAGTTACGCAATAGAGGCTTTATAGACCAAATTCTAGAATTCCAATTCAGCGAGATAGATATTGGCGATTTCTTTTCCTTTGTCATCTTTCTCATGGCTGGAGTAGTAGGAAACAAGGACGCAGCCTGGACAAAGTTGGATGATGCTAGGATAAGAACAGTCGCCACCCGCGGGTAACTCGCAGAGGTCCTCGAGTTTTCCCGCGACGAGTGTACAGATAACCATTTTGGATACCCCGTCAACTATATTGCGACCGGCGACGAGTGTGTGGTCGCCGAATCGACCAATGAATGGTCCGCCAATATAACGATCAAGTTCTTGCCGTGTGGTGACTTTAAATTGTGCGGAGAGAGTAATTAACTCAGCAGTGCCCCGCCCTCGTCGAGCTACGGCTGTGATATTCCCCGAGTTATCAAACATGAATGCAGTTTCATCGCCATCTTTCTCTTGGAATGTCCCCACCGGTAAAAACCGTTTGCCATCCTTGCTGGCTAGAATTTGCGACTGTAATGATTTTGATCGTTCGAGGAGCGAGGCAATTTCGGCGAAATCCCGAGTGCGGCGGCCGCACATGTAAACGTGGTCATTGTAGGTAGCCGTCCGCCAGACATAATGACCATAGGTGCCTTCTAGCATAAACGGTGAAGACCATTGTTCACCATCTTTCGTCCTGACCCCGTATCCCACCATCTGGTTGATGTTGCGAACCCTCGGTTTGTTAGGGCCACAGTACCACGTTCCGGTGTACACGAACAGTTCGCCCTTTAGATGTGCAAAGTGGGGGTCACGGGTATCACGATTATTTACCGAGAATGAATGTACCTCATGCCAGTCTTTTCCTGCTGAGCTTTTGAGCACGATGATACGGCTAGTAGGGAACACCATATGTCCGTCAGGGCAGCTACGAAAGGTCAGATAGATGTCTCCCTTGAACCAAGTGAGATCAGTGAATGCGTTATGTTCGCCGTTATTGAATGCGAGGCGGACGTGTTTCACAGAAACGTCAACTGCTTGAACTTCGCCAACAACTGCGGCGACGCAGGCACAAAGAAGCAAAAATGGCGCCATCATCGGTGGGGTTTTGTAATGTGAGTGGGACATGTTTTTTTGGTCTCTACTACAATCTCGGTTTGCAAAGGGTTAGGATAAAATTCGTGACCCCGTTATAGCTTATCGTTGTCCTGTTAAGATGCAAAGTGAAGTGTGTATTTTACAAATGAAGGTCAGTAGTGCAAGGTCTCGGTACGTTTTGTAAAAACCTTGGGGGCCCAGTGAGTTGGATTTAAAGGTGGCGGTTGGACTCTTGGTCTGATGTTGGTCGTACGGGCTATTTTAAAATAGGCATATTGAAAATGAACGGCTTTAGTTTACTTGGCGGAATCGCTGATATTGGGCTACTAGATTGGTTCGTTTGCCTCGGCTATTTACTCCTAGTGGTCTCTTTGGGGTTATGGTTTTCTCATGATCAGTCTTCCAATGACGATTTCTTTCTGGGCGGACGAAATATGCATTGGATGCCGGTGGGGTTGTCGTTGTTCGCGACGACGATGAGTTCGAACTCGTTTGTCGGATTACCCGCAGAGGGTGCTTTCGGAAATTACCATCAGTTGCTCGCTATTCTGTTTATTCCATTTGTGATCGTTCCGATCGTTTGCTATTGGTTTATTCCATTTTATAAGCGAATGGGATCCGTGAGCTTGTATGAATACTTGGAACGCCGTTTTAACCGCGAGGTGAGGCTTTTTGCTAGCGCCGTATTCATGTTCTATTCTGCTGGATGGATGGCGACGATGTTGGTAGCGGTCTCACGGATTTTGAAAGTCGTACTTGAAACGGATTCCAACACTGACATAATGCTGATGATAGTTGTGGTGGGCGCACTGGCGACACTTTACACTGCCGTGGGGGGCGTTAAAGCAGTGATTTGGACGGACACGATTCAGGCTTTCGCCTTGGGCGGGGGATTGTTTGTGTTGCTGTTTTACATCGTTTCACAAATTGACGGGGGTTGGTCAGAGATATATACGTTGGGTGTTGATGCTGACAAGTTTGAGATGTTCTCGACGAAGGGCGGATGGGGAGAACGAAATTTCTTTTCGGCTTGTGCTTATGGTTTTGTTATTTATCTGGGAGCGCAAATAGCGACGTACGGCGGATTTCAACGATACGTTACGGTCGATACGATTGCCGATGCGAGGCGTAGCCTCTACGTAAAAGGTGCGTTTACGTTGTTCGCCTGCACATTGTTTTTCCTTGTGGGCACAACATTGTACGTGTTCTACCAACAGTCTCCTGATACGGTTGTATTGTTTGAGGACATGGCTGACGGTAAGGCTAAGGATGAACTACTACCGCACTTTGTTATAAACTATGCCACAGGATTTGGAATGACAGGACTTCTTTTGGCGGGGTTGTTTGCAGCGGCGATGAGTAGTTTGGATAGTGGTATCAACAGTATGACCGCGTCGTTCGTTACGGATTGGCGCAACGGCCTCGAGGTCGGCGTTACGGTAAATCGTATTTGTACGTTGGTTTTTGGCGCGATTGTGACAACGGCGGCTGTCATTTTGGTGCATGTAAATTCGCCAGTATTTGATATGTTATTAGCGATAGCGGGCGCGTCCTTTGGTTTGTTGTTATCCGCGTTGCTCTTGGGCATGTTCTGTCCCCGCGCAAACGTCGTGGGCGTTACAGTTGGTATGACAGCGGGTGTGGCGGTATTTTGCTTCATCCGACTGTATACTACGTTGTCGGAGCCCGACGATCTTCATTGGCTTGGTAACTTCGCGGAGATTAAGCACAACACGTGGTGGGACGGTCTCTTCACGACGGTAACAGCACTGACGGTGGGATTGAGCGTGAGTTACCTTACTGAGCCACCGCCTGCTGAGCAACTGGGTGATCTTTTGTTGCTCAACGAGCGACGGTCACACCAGAGGCGATGTAGTCAAAATATTAGTCGGGTGAAAGAATAGTACCCAAGATGGCAAATGTATTAGAAGTATTTACGGATTTTGTCTGTCCTTGGTGTTATCTCGGTGAGAAACACTTGCAACAGGCGTTGCGCAATCACGATGTGACGGTGCAATATGTCTATTTTCCTTTGCACCCCGAAACTTCCGTGGAAGGTATGACGTTAGAGCAGTTGTTTGCGGGGCGCGGTTTGGATGTCGCAACGGATCAGGAGCAACTCGGCACAATAATGCGGGGTGAAGGATTAGAATATGGGCAACGAACACACACGTATAATAGTAGAAGTGCGCAAGAATTGGCTAAATACATTGAAATATTTGATTCTATTGAGGGGTCCACGAAAGTGAGCCAATTCAGAAGTGAAGTATTCTTAGCGTATTTTGCACGCGGAGAGAATATAGCAAAGGCGGATGTATTGCAAGAAATATGTCGGTCGATCGGCATGTTGGAATTGGACGTCGAAATAGCACTTACTGATTCCAAGGCGGCCGCTGCGGTTGATGAAGATTGGGCGTCTTGCCGGAAAAAGAATGTAAGTGGTGTGCCAGCTTTTCGGTTTGGTGAAGATTGGGTATATGGGTGTCGCGGTGTTGACGCACTTGAGTCGTTGATTCGGGTAGAGGGGGATGAGTAGAATTGTTACGATTTCGCATATGAAAAATTTTTTTAAATCAAATAAACGGGCTGTGAATGTTACTCAGTCGTTGTTGCTACTTGCCTCCGTGTTGATGCATGCTCGAGTTGGATTAGCGTCTGATTTTGAGACCAGTAAAGAGTTTCGCCAATATTGCGGGGCCTGCCATGGCCAAAACGGCGCCGGCGATGGTGTTGCAGGGCGGTATTTATATCCCAAACCCCGAGATCTTGTGAACGGACGATTACATTTGGCAACCTCTATTAACCTGGTCGCCTCGGCCGACGACATCAAGCAGGTTTTGCTCGATGGTGTGCCGAACTCTTCAATGCAGAGCTGGAAAGAGCTTAGTGGTGGATTAATTGATCAGTTAGTGTCCGAAATTCAACAAATGCAAATTACGGGCGCGCGCCATCGGGTAACCTTGGTATTGAAAGAGGATGGCTTGCTTGTTGATAGTGATGGCAATTTAAATACCGAAGGCCAAAAGGCGGTTGTGAATTACACAGCCCAACAAACTGTACCTACGCAAAGATGGGTCGCACCGAGAAGATTAGCGATTAGTACAGGCATCTTAGCGGATGGACGAAAAATATATTTGAAGCAGAACTGCCACAAGTGCCACGGTAATGAAGGGGAAGGCAGTTTTGGCGTGGATTTAGTTGACGATAAAGGGTTTCCAACGTTTGCACGAGATTTGATTCGTGATCCGTACAAGGCGGGGAGTCACTTCGACGATGTTTCTCGCGTTATTAGTTTAGGTATGCCTGGTACCGTGATGCCTAGCAGTGTGTCGCTGAGTGATGTAGAACTAGCAAAGCTGACGCACTATGTTCAGTCTCTGGCAAAGTCGCCGCCGCAGCAATTGAGTAATATTCAACGGTACCATCGCGCCATAGGTTTTCGGCGGTAAATCGCGGAGGCCGCCATTTACCGTTTGGTATGGAATATGGCTCGGCTTTCAGTCTTCGGTCGACGCTTGATCCTGTAAAACATACTGAGGCACCAGATTAGGAGTTGGGTAATCTTCGGTCCTACGATGTACCAACTGTTTTCTCTTGACTAAACTTCTAGACCAGATGTATGGTGTTCTTCCTAATCTCTTGATTTGGCGGCTCTACGAAATTCGTTGGATCCAGTCGGCCAGCAGAATCGGAACCCAATTGATTCCATAAATGGCCAAATTAATATTTTATCTTTTGGCCGTATTGGTTACAATCTCAACGAAATTAGATATTTTGTGGACGGAAACGCCAATAGTTACAACGGAGGTAACGATGGCTGGTGAAGGATTCACCATACTACATGCTTCAGACTTTCAATTAGATGTTCCACTAGGTGGACTACGTTGGATACCTGAAGCTATCGAAGCGGAAGTACTGGCGGCACCGGAAGTCTCTGCGCTGCGCGTGTTTGATCTTGCGTTAAAGCATCAGGTTGACTTGGTGGCGTTGACGGGCAATCTTGTGTGCCCTAGTGAATCAAGTGCACGCTCTCTGGCTTTTCTTGAGGAACAATTCACTCGGATGCATGAACACGGTATCCCTATAGTTTGGGCAACTGGCGCTAGTGATCCTTTAGACGCGTGGCCAACGTCAATGACTTGGCCTGAGTCTACAATTCGATTTAATCGTGGGAGCGTCGATCGTCGGGTCATGTCGTTGGGCGGAATTGATGTTGAAGTATTGGGATGTGGTAGCGATGCGAACGGTAAAATCAACCCCAGATGGTTCGAAGGATTGTCACGTGGAGAACGTCAGTTGGTGATTGGCGGTGGAACGGTTGATACTTTCAATAAACTCGAGGCGGCTGAGTTATGGCTGCTCGGTGGACGCAGCTACTCGGAACACTTGGTGAAGGGGAACGCCGATATTTTTTATGCGGGAGTTCCACAAGGGCGTTGTCTGGCCGATACTGGATCGCGTGGCGCCCAGTTAATCGACGTCGGCGAGCAAGTCGAACACCGCAAGTTAGATTGTGCTGCAATACGCTATGAAAACATTGATATTGATGTGGATTCGATTTCCGACCTGGACGATTTGGAATTGAAAATATGTGACTATGCAGAAGCAAATGACTGGTGCTCTGATCGCATCAATTTCATTCAATGGGACGTAAATTGTAAGCAGTCGACTAATGCTTTTCATAATACCAACATAGAATTTATGCATTGGCAACAAGGAATTAGCGCACAGTCGCTGTTGTCGAACTCGTCTGTCTTTACACTGGGGGTCACCGTTCATAGCGGACAGGATGAAGATGTTTCGACTGATGGCGAGGCCCTGTTGGACGATTATTTATTTGCACTCGAATCGCTCAGGGAAAATGGTTGGTCAGAAATCCAATTAGATGGTGTCGCTGATGTAGAGGAGGCGACCAATGGTTGGGTACGGGTTGAAGAAGATCTTCAGGGATTGCGTACTCTTGACGATGCCGCACGACTAGGCGAACTATTACTTGGTGGCAACGGTAAATCTCCGTTAGAACCACGAACCAATATCGACTCGGAGGCTGCCTGATATGTTGATTCGCAGCCTTAACGTAGCTAAATATGGTGTTTGTCGCGATACTGACATTGACGATATCAAGGACGACTTGGTAGTCGTATACGGTCCGAACGAGGCCGGAAAGACTACGTGTATGGAGTTCATCCGAGGGGTGTTCTACGGCTTGTCAAATGATGGCCGGGATAAATACGTGCGTGGGAATTCGGAGGATGTATTTGGGGGTTCTGTTTCAATTGATAGTGGTGATGGACAGTCCTGGGTCGTATCACGAGAATTGACTATCAAGGATGGTAAATCCAGGGAGAAGTTGGACATACTTATCGGTGGGCAGTTACATTCAGCAACTACGATGAATCGTGATCTGCTGAAAGGGGTGGACCACGACGTCTTTCGGAATGTGTTCACAGTGGGATTGGATGAATTGCAGCATCTCAACACCCTTAATGCGACTGACGCGGCGGAATTTCTCTACGAAATGACGACTGGCATGGATCGCGTTTCGCTGGGAGAAGTTCTGCGCGGCGTTACCCAAACGCGGCGCTCCATTTTCGATCGCGGTCATGCAAATTCTGAAATCCAACGATTACAAACTCGAATTGAGCAACTTGCTCTGTCGATACACAACGAACGTCCGCAGTTGGAAGCATGGTCCCAATTGCGTAATGAATTGCGATCCGGGAAACAAGATATCGAGCGAATAGGTGTTGAATCCGACGCCATGCGACGTAGTGTGAAGTTGTTTGAGCTAGCAACGACGACGCGCGACGTGTGGATTCAACGACGAGAGGCTCTCAAACAATTAGAAGATATGCCTGGTTTGAGCGAGGGGATCGCCGAAATTGCGGCGGCCGATTCGCTGCAACAGCTGCGTGCATGGGAGTCTGAACGAGTTTCGCTGAGCGAAGAAATTGAGGAATTGGCGGAAAAAGCGGGAGCGATTAGAGTTCAGATAGACATGGTGCCCAACAACGCGGATGTGGCGTCGAACGCAGTTCGAATACACGCTGTTTGTGAACATGCCAGTTGGCTGGTGTCGCTTCAGGATCAAGTTGCGTCTTTAAAAATAGAAGTCGCTGAACATAGTAGTGGAAATGATTTTGACATATCGGCAGGGTTATTGGATCGCATCGCCGGTCCCATGCCGGACGTGGACCACCACATATTGAGATCAGTTAGTCAGGCCGAAACGGAATTGAAATTTGCCGACGAACGACATGCCGAACAAGCGTTGCTTGTCGACCACGATCGGGTCGAATTTAAAGATGTTGATCGAGCATGGATGGACTTGATTGTTGCAAATGCCCCTCAATTAATTAACGAACCTGGACAGTCGAGTGACTCTGCCACTGTTGGTCGGAACGAAATGGGATTCGAATCGTTAATAGCGGATTCTGGTTCCGCCATTCGCGTGTTACGTACACGACTCGCATTAGACGATCAACAGCAGCGGTTGCAACGAGAAATAGAATCGACGGAAAGCAGCATCGCCACGATCAGTGGAGGGTTACCGACCGGCAAAGTATTGGTTACTTCGGCTGGATTGACGGTTGCTGGTTTTGTCGCTGTCGCCGTAGGTTTCGTGTTTTATGATGTGTTCTCAATCGGTGCGTCAGCGGCAACACTTATTGGCATTCTGGGCATGATTTCGGTTGTTGCGGGTGTCGGCTATCGCATCCTTGATTTGGCAAGTCGGAAACAGGAAGAGGTTGCTGTGACTTCCCGACGATCTCTCTTGAATCTTCAAATTACCCAATGCCATGCCGATATAGCGGCGATTGAATCGATTAACGATCTCAGTGGCGCATCATGGGACATACAACTTCGTGACTTACAAGCGCGGCATTCCGTATTGGAATTAATGGTGCCCGTTCTGGGCAAGCTGAAGACAGCCGATGCTCGACTTCAGTTATCGCGGGCGCGTTTGGCTGATTTTAAACGCTACGCGGACGAGGCCGAGCAATCTTGGGCTAATGCCCTTATTCAACAGGGCCTTCCCGCCGGAATGCGGCCTAGTGATGTCCATGCGATTGCGACAAACTTGGATGTGATTGCGAAACGCAAGCGGAGGCTGGATGATCGTAAGGCGGAGTTGGCACGGCGTAAAGCGGAATTGGCTGACTTGGTTAATAGAATCGAACAACTTTTAATAGATCTCGATACGCAGCCGGAATCATTGGAACCCGCGGCACAGATTCGACAATTAAGTCGATTGCTGAATGCGCAACGCGAATCTAAACAACAACGGAAGCTTTTGAAAAAAACCACGCGGAAATTGAAGAAGCAACGTAATAAGATCATAGGCAGGCGGCAGGACTTGCAAACATCGCTTAACCGTATATTTATACGAGCGGGCGTGTCGGACCTCGCGGAACTTGAACAGTTGTCGCGGAGTCACTGCGGAGTCCTGGAGTTGAAAAGTCAATGTGACGACGCGAGTGGGGTAATCAGACAACAGTTAGAGGGGAAAGAGTTTGATGTAAACGACCTGTATGCGGTTCTGGACGGACATGATTGTTCCGAGTTGAAAAGTGAAATCGAACGACTAAGTAATCTGATCTGCGAGGCATCTGAGACGCTAGCGAGGTTGCATGAGGAACAAGGTCAAAAGAAACAAGAGTTACAACAATTGTTGGCTGATCCCTCGCTCGCCGCCGCTAAGTTGGAGCTAACTGTTGTTCGACAGCAGTTAGATGATGCCCAACGGCGATGGAGAGTTTGGGCGGTAACGGAATATGTATTGCACCAGGTGCGCGATGTCTACGAATCAGAACGTCAACCGGAGACGCTTATTGATGGGGGCCAATGGCTTTCGAAAATTTCGAACGGGAAATACATTCGCATTTGGACTCCGTTAGATGAAGATGCGTTATATGTTGACGATGCCAACGGCCAAACATGGGGAGTCGACATGTTGAGCCGAGGTACTCGAGAATCAGTTTTTATTTGTTTGCGTTTGGCGTTAGTAAACAGCTACACCAAACGGGGCGTGCGGCTCCCGCTAATCCTCGACGATGTCTTGGTCAATTGCGACGCGGAACGGGCGCAACATGGCGTTGCGATGTTGCGAGATTTTGCCGAGCAAGGCACACAGGTGTTCTTCTTTACGTGCCACAGTCATTTGACGGAAGAATTCGAGTCGGTCAATGCGGACGTCCGCGAACTTACATTACGAGATGATGTTGTTGCCCCCGATATTCAACGATTTTCGAGCGGATCCACTGAGGGTGTTAGTGATCCCTCAGTAGTTGAGGCGTCATCGCAGGAATTGGACATAACCGAAATTGTTGTTTTAAACGGTACCGACCAAGATAATTTGGAGTTGTCTGAGGAAGAGTTGTCTGAGGAAGAGTTGTCTGAGGAAGAGTTGTCTGAGGAAGAGTTGTCTGAGGAAGAGTTGTCTGAGGAAGAGCTGTCTGAGGAAGAGCTGTCTGAGGA
>Ga0302134_10000260_pt1 | contig 21603 bp, 15 predicted proteins | sample CB9_SCM_MG_FD_203123 | JGI IMG/M metagenome (GOLD analysis project Ga0302134, IMG submission 203123) | Marine microbial communities from Western Arctic Ocean, Canada - CB9_SCM | ecosystem: Environmental > Aquatic > Marine > Oceanic | place: Canada: Western Arctic Ocean | collected 2017-09-19
TTGGGGAGTTGGGGAGTTGGGAAGTTGGGAAGTTGGGGAGCCTGGTTATTGGCGCTGCCTCTGAAATGGCGTGCTGTGGATGATGCCGAGAATGAGAGTCTGTGAACTATAGTCGTTCTTTTGAAGATCACGAAGAATTTTTTCGATGAACAAGCGATCGTAACGAGTAACTCCTCGCCCAAGTGCGTAGGTCATCATTTTTGATGTCAGGCAGCGCACAAATTCATCGAACTTTTTCTCGGAGATGACTTTTCTCAGTGACTCGGCATTTTTCAGCGGTTCGCCTGTGACGAGTTTTCCTGAGGCATCGATGGCTCTGCCATTATCAAATTCGCGGAACCGACCAATGGCATCGTAGTGCTCGAATGCGAGGCCAACGGGGTCCATGAGATTGTGACATCCTGCGCAGGCGGTTTTCTCCCGGTGCATGGCAAGCTGCTCACGGAGTGTGAGTCCCTTGGCGTGGTCTTTCTGGTCTTCTAGTGTCGGTAAGTTAGGTGGCGGTGGTGGTGGTGTGATATCGAGGATGTTTTCGAGGATGAACTTACCCCGTAGTACCGCTGACGTCCGGGTCGGTTGCGATGTGATTGTGAGCAGTGATGCATGGGTAAGGATGCCGCGTCGGTGTGTGTTCACGAGGTCGACCTTTCGGAAATGGGATCCCTTCACTCCAACCATCACGTAGTGGTGGGCGAGTCGCTCGTTGACGAAGGAGTAATCGGCATTGAGGAAATCCATCAAGCTGCGATTGCTTCTCAGAATGTGGTCAACCAACATTTCCGTTTCAGTGCGCATGTCGTTTCGCAGAGAAGTGGTGAATGTGTGAAACCGTTTTGGATCGGGAGTGATCACAGCAAGGTCACGGAGCTGGAGCCACTGACCGGAAAAGTGATGGATCATTTGTTTGGCCCGATCATCTTTGAGCATCCGAATGACTTGTTGATCCAGGTTGGCGCGTAGTTTGCCTTGATCCGCTAGGTTGAGCAGGGTTTCATCTGGCATGCTGCTCCAGAGAAAGTAGGAGATCCTGCTCGCCAGTGTGTGTTCGCTAATCAGGGTGGGGGAGTTTTTGTTTTTAGCAGTGATCGATTCATCAGCACCAATAAATAGAAACGATGGGGATACGAGTATTGCTTGGAGAGCTCCCTCGATGCCCAGTTCGAGAGATTTCTGTTTCTTGCTAATACGAGCTACCAATTTCAAATATCTTGAGATCTCTTCGGATCGGACAGTGCGGCGGAAGGCTTTTCGGGCGAAGTTCGTCAACACGGTTCGTGCGTAGAGTTGATCGCTAACGCCATCTTTCCGAGGCGTAAAAATCAACTGATGTGACTTGGGTTTTTCGTATTTAAAGTTGGTGGGCCCCTCAAGTCGGACGGCATGAATCATGAGGTTTCTATCTCTGCGATTCCGGTCGCGAGCTTTAGGGTCATAGAAATCGTTTGGGAAAGTAAGTGTAAGGTCGTTTCTTCCTTTGTTGAGCTTGATGTTTACCGTGAATGTTTTTTCGTCGCCAAAATCGTTGGTAACCTTTATCCGTTGGATGAGTTTTCCCTTTTGGCTGACATCGATGAAGGCTGGTTTGTCACCAGCTTGTTGGGCTGAGGCAATGAGGTGGAGTCGGTATTCTCCAGTGTGGTCGATGTTTGGGTTGACTATAACCGTCCCACTAGTGAAAAGGTAAACACCTCCCTCGTCGCGGCGCCCATCACCTCCAAATTTACGGGGGTCGAATTTTGTAATCGGCGCACTCACGGGTCCCAGCGCAAGGGCTTTATCAAGAGCTAGTTCTGCGGTGTGGAGGTATTTTTCAATATGAGCGGGTGAGATTGTCAGCACGCTGCCAATGTTATCGAATCCAAAGCCTGAGTCATCGGGTGGTAAGATGGATGACGTATCGATATCAACGCCTAGGAGATCGTGGATGGTGTTTTGATATTCAACCCGGTTCATCCGTCGGATCACCACATGTCCGGGGTCGGGGTTGTTTGCATCGATTGGGAAGATGGCGTTATTGATCCACGAGATAAGCATGTCCCGTTTTTCCCTAGGTGGTTGTTCCTTATTCGGTGGCGGCATCAGGTGGTAATCGATGCGCGCTTGAATGTGTTCCCAAATTTTGGGGTTGGCCCGCATGCTGTCGAGATCGGAGAAGTTCTCCATATCAAGTTTTCCCTTATGATGCCCGTCACCATGACAATCGTAGCAATAATGCTCAAGCATCGGCTTGATGTCCTTTTCCCAAGTGGCAGTCAGCGCCTTGTCGTTGGCCAAAGGTTTTTGGGCGGCTTTGGGGGGATGTGTGTTTCCCTCGCTTCTTTTACGATTAGAATCGTTTTCAAGTTCTGCAAACAATCTAGGTTCTGCCCACCAACCAGCCAATAAGCCTGCCCCAATGAGGAGACACGATACAGTTGTTTTGAAGCGGGGCGCAAACATAGTTCATCAGATACTACGCTCGAGCTAGCAGGGGTGTTTCAACATCATTCCTCCCGTCGCCCAGGCGCGGCGACTACCAATGAAAAGAATGCGACCATGGAGCTTCCCTGACTGACTGATTGATTGCTAGGGATTTGCTTTTTTCGGGGTGTCCCTGAGGACGTTGTTGGGGAGAAAGGGGGGCTGAGTTCTGCTATTCGGTGGCGTCTTCAGCGATCTCGAGCTCATCGGCGATTTTTACGGCAACCTTTGCGGCAAGTTTTGAGTAAACGGCACCCGGGAAATGGACATCGTCGCCTTTCTTCCATTCGGTGTATCCATCCCACTGGGTCACCACACTATGCAGATCGTTGATCGGGATATTGTTCTTCTTCATGACCTTTTCGGCCGCGGCGTTGTAGATGACGTCATCGCCCACGGGCATGTGAGGGGCATTGGCTGGTATCGGGGTGGTGTTGGCCCAGATGATTTTGGCGCCATTGGTTTTTAACAAGGCCACTATTTTGGTCAGGTGTTCGGCATATTTCTCCGGGGAGCTATGCCACTTGCCATTCCTGCCGCGAAAGATGTCGTTAAGTCCGAAGTTAAAGTGGATCACGTCGTATTTTGTTTCTGATAGATGTCTTTTGAATCGATCGAAATCCGACACACACATCAAGGCGTTGCCAAAATTCAAATACCCCGCGGGTCTTCCCTGCCAGAGTGGTTGTTTTTTAATCCTGTATCCCGCCACAGCGCCGAGTTTGACAAGCTCTACCTTGCCCTCCAGGAGCTTTGTCAGGGGTTTGGTGTAGCCCCCGGAGATCGAATCACCAAAAAACAACACCTTGGGTAAGACCTTGGGTCGGGCCTTGGCGAGACCTGCCGACTTCTTGGCGTGTTTAATAATGAATGCGGCCATGGCTTTATCCTCAAAAAACCCGGTCCAGTAGTTGTGCCCCTGGCCTTTGAAAATCGTGACCGTGATGTCTCCCCCCAGAGCCTTATAACGGCTCTGCACGAGGAAGGAGTTATCTTTCGGCGGCACCAGCGTGTCGATGTCTCCGGTGTTGTGATAGATCGGCACCTTCGCCTTGGCCAGCGGAGCCAAGCGGTCGATCGGGTTGTGCTTCTTGAGCACCTTGGTGAATTGATCAAGGGGCATCCTGTATTTGCCGGCGGCGGATTTCATCCCTGGGTAACTGGCCAGATTGCAGACCGGATAAATGCCAGCGAGGCAGGCAATCGATTCGGGGTGTTCGGCGGCCCAGTTATACATCTGGGTGCCGCCGTAGCTGCGTGCTAACAGGCACACCTTTTTTGTTAGTTCGTGTTTCCCGGTGAGTTCTTTGTAAAACGAGGTGAAAATCTTCCTCCCCGCTGGCGTGCCAAAATCACCCTTCACATCGATCCCGGCGACTGCGATGCCATTGTCGAGACACTGCTTCATCATCCACTGCTCGAGTCTTCCGGGCAGTTTGAAGTCGCTGGGACAATACCATAACCACGGCGTCTTCTCCCCGGCTTTGACTCCCTCGGGCAGAGCCAAATAAGCGTCATGTCCCGTAACCTTCAGGTGCGTGGAATTAGGTGGGAAGATCTTCCCCTTTCCCTTCTTGCTGCTGAGGCCGCCAGGCACCGATTTTTTCGCAGGCGTCTCCTGCGCGAACAAAGGGCTGAGAAAGCCAAAGCTGATAGCCCAGGCGCTTAAGATACAAAGGATGTTTTTCATGATGATGTTTGCTATATTTTCGGGGCTTATTTATCTCTTTCCTTATTCAATCCTGCATCACCCCCGCCCGCAGGAAAAGTTTGTCGATCGGTTTACTCGCCGTCGCTGTCACGGTGGTGGTGCCGGAGGTGCTAGCAGAGAATGTGACCGTGGCTCCTCCGTCAGGGCCGATGCCGCTGGCATACCAATCAACCAAGTTCGGCGACCACTCGTAGTAGCCGGTTAGGTCGCTTGGCGGATCGTCGTTCTGTGGATGGGTGAAGGTTGTTGTTAGGGCGATGTTGGAAATGTCAGCTATTCCCGTACTGAACTGTCCGGGGTGGGTTCCGAACCAGGCTTCGAGTCCGTTTTCCAGTCCGTCGCCGTCCGAGTCGTCGTCGAAGTCTTGGTCAGCAACGGCAAGGCCAAAGCCATCGATCCAGTTGACAAAGGTATTGGCGGGCGCTGGAATGGTAGCAGTGAGGCGGATGTTGTCCCATTCGGTTTGGGTCCCAGTCGTGCTGAGCGCAATGCCGAGGGTCTGACCTGCCTCGGTTGCCGTGGCGGTGAAGCTCGTTGTTTCCGTCGTCCAAACGCTCACCGCTGTCACCTTGGAAGTCTCGGCGCCGCCGATGGCTGTGCCGAACCCAAGCGTGCTGCCATACAGACGGAGCGTCCCGGTGTGTCCGTCGAACGGTGGGGTCGTGGTGACATCGATCGTTAGGGTGTAGGTCGTACCGGCTTCAATCAGGATACCCACATTCTGATAGATTGTGTTTCCGCCATTGAGCCAGAGCTGGTGCGTGCCGTCCGTGGGAACCACGCCGCCGACACCAGTTCGCGTGCCGAGGTTTGTGTTGACCGACGTCCAGCCCGTGGGCGTAGCCGTCGTGATCGTCCCGTCCTCATCAAAGCTGAAGTTCGTCACCGCGAGCGGTCCCACCACATCCCCGGTCGTGAAGGCCCAGGTCGTCTCATTGGTGATTCCTGTGGAGGGGTTTCCGGAGGGATCCTCGAAAGAGCCTAGAGGAATGTTCACGTAGTAGCTCGTGTTGGCGGTCAAGGTGGCAAGCTCGATGACCACTTCGCTGCCCGTGATAGTCACTGCGCCGGAGGTCGCGGCGATGGTCTCCACAACGCTGTCGTCCGAAGCGAGGTGAAGCGTGATGTTCCCCGAGGTGGCCTGCACGTCCTCGTCGAAGGTGAGCGTGAGATCGGAGGCCGGCGATATGTTGCTCGTCAGAGGTGCCATGCTGGCGATCGTTGGCGCGGTGCCGTCGGCCGTGAAGCTCCAATTAGGAGTGTCGGTGGATAGGAGTCCGGCGAAGGGATTGGGAGTGTCATCAAGGTCCTTGATCGCGTCGCTACTGATCTCCACCGCGTAGGTCTCGTCGCCAACAAGGTTCGAGGCCGGATTGAGGGTCAATTTTCGGCCCGCGATGGTGACATCACCGGGCAGGGCCACCGGGATGTCCGCACCACCTGAGAGATTCTTCAGGTTGATCGTGCCCGATCCGGTCAGGGCGATTGCCTCACTGAAGTTAGCCACGAGATTGCTGGAGACCGTGACATCTATGGCGTCGTCGGCAGGGGTCACGGAAGTCAGGAGATTCAACGTTGGCGGACCGACCGTGTCCGCCGCCGCCAGCGTTTCGTCGATCATGAAATCGGTTAGCTCCTGGTCTTGAAACCAGTGACTGTTCAAGTCGTGCCCGCCACCGACGATCACCTTGAGCGTCATGTCTCCGCCCAGGATGTCGTAACGGGCCTTGGTGATCTGCGAGTTCTGACTCAGTGGCACGACCCCGTCGCTGTCGCCGTGCAGGGAAAAGATCTTCACGCCCGCAGCCGCCAGTGGGGCCAGGCGTTCGATCGGGTTGTAGAGATGGATATTGGTGGTGAGTTCGCTGACCGTGACTCCGTAGGTTCCGGCCGCAGCCGAAGCACCCGGAAAGCTCAGCAGGTTGTGCGCGGGGTAGATCCCGCCGATCACCGCTACTTTCTGCGGGTTCTCTGCGGACCAATTCAGGCCGAGTAACCCTCCCCGGCTGCGGGTGTGGAAGCTGACTTTGTCGGCGTAGCCACGGTTGTTTACCAGCTCGTTGTAGAGATTGGTAAACGCGGTTCTTTGAGTCGGGCTCCCGAATCCGTCGCCGGAATCGATTCCCGCCACGGCGATTCCTGCCGCGTAGTATTGGGCAAACATCCACGTTTCGCCTGAAGTCGGCCCTGGCAGGGACGGAGTGAAGGCGATCCAAGGTTTTCCTGGAGCGGGAGTGTCGGGTGTGATGAGATAGGCGGGAAGCCCGCCGAGGGTGAAGTTTTCCCTAGTCTCTGCTGATGCGGACTGGAAGAGAAGCAGCATGCCAGCAAGGGCTGTAAAAGTAGATTTGATGGTTCTCATTCTAGATGTTGATGGATGCCGTTTCATGATTGGCGGATTGCAAATTGTGGATCGGGTGGACGGGGGTTAGGATATGGAATATGAAGCTGGAAATGATAATGGCGCTGTGACCAACGGGGGTCACAGCGCCATGTTCCGGGAATCAATCGGGTGAATTTCCGGGTGGGTTGATCACTTGCGACGACGGAGGATGAGGGCGAGTCCACAGAGGCCGAGAAGGGCTGCGGAAGAGGGCTCGGGGACGGGCGTGATGGTCAGTCGGACGTTGTCCCACTCGGTTTGAGTTCCAGTGGTGGTGAGGGCTATGCCGAGAGTCTGACCGGCTTCGACACCTGTTGCTACAAAGCTTGTCGTTTCGTTGAGTTCCCACACGCTTTGGGTCGTTACTACTGATTTTTCGGCACCGGCCAGCGCTGAGCCAAAGTCGAGGGCGCTGCCGTACAAGCGGAATGTTCCGGTGTGGGCGTCAAATGGAGAGGTGACTCCTACGTCGACAGTCAGCGTGTAGGTGTTGCCGACTTCGATTATAATTCCCGAGTCTTGGTAGATCGTAGTGCCACCGTTGATCCAGACTTGACTGGTCCCGTCGGTTGGAGTGAGACCGCCCGTGGCACCTCGGGTGTTAGCCGCGGCACCTGTCTGGTCCCAATCTGTCGCGGAATTTAGTGCCGATTCAAAGCTGAGATTAGTCAAAGCAGCCGAAGCAGTAGTAGCCGACATCGCGAGGCATCCCATCGCGGCGGCGAGGGACATGGTTGTTTTATTGTTTAGTTTCATAATGATTTGATAATGAGGTTGGTTTATTGGGTGTTGTTATGTGGTTGGTGGGTTGTGCGTCTGATGGTCCCAACCGGGACGCGAGAGCGCGCAATCCGCCTGCCGAATACGATTCGACACCTACATATGTCGGGAGACCGGTGGGCGTGTACAAGAAAAATGACGAAATACCCAAATACCTAAATACCCAAAGAAATCCTAAATCCTAAATCCGAATTATCAAGCAAGCCGGGGAGGTGTGGATTCAATCCTCGCGCAGAGCCGCAGATGGTGTCGGGGGCGCCTTTTTCGGGGCTTTGGGAGTGCTGAGGCTGGACCTGTCCTTTACCCACAAATCCCCTCCATCGCATAGCACTCCTATTATCCCGTCTCGTTCGCCAAAGGTGAAACTCATATCAGCCTATGGAACGGATACCATCCGTTCCATAGGTTCCCGCCACACACAGATCGGTTCTCTGAAGGAGAACATCATGCACGGAAACCTCCCCCACGACTCTATCCTTTCCTGATGTTATGAGGGACGTTAGTTTACCGCATGCCTATCTGGCCCGTGCCCGTGGTTGGGAGTGTTATCGTGATCTTCTTAAAAAGACCGGTATGGACTTCGATGAGAAGTATGTGTGGGATTGAGGTCTAATCCGCATGAAGTTCTCCTTCAGAGAACGGACTGTGTAATACGCACACCTATGGAACGGATTTTTATCCGTTCCATAGGCTGATATGAATTTCGCCTGTGGCGAAGAATACCAGAAGCGCACAGGAGAACAACTCGATGAAAACTTATACCAAGTAGTGAAACAGGCGGGACGATTGCCGAGATGAATAACTTCTTTGGCAAGGCGCGACGAAGGAATGGTGCGGGCACAATGACTAAGGAGAAACGCAGCCAAAGGAGTTATTCATCCGGAACTCTCATTGATCACGAAGTGCTTTTCCAAATACCTCAACAATAATCAATCGTCTCGTCTGTTTTGCGGAGTGGTATTATGGGTAAAGGACAGGGCTTGCCTCAGCAGTCCAAAGGCGGCGGCGTTTGATTATTTGTTTCCAAGCACGGAGACGCGGACGGTGTCGATGTCGAGGTAGCCTGGGGTGGGGCCGGAGGCGTTGTTGGGGGAGATCTCGAGGGTGAGGGGGGCGTTGCTGAGCGTGTCGGTCGAGTCCCAGGAGAAGGAGACGGTGCTGACGCTGTTGGCTGGGCCGGGTGGGGTGTCGTTGCTGAGGGTGGCGAGGATGGTGTCGCCTGATGTCAGGCGGACCGAGTAACCGTCGAAGCTGGCGGTGGTGGTCGCGCTATCCGACCGCACGCCGATGGCGAGGCTGACGGTGTAGCGGCTGTGTGGAGTGATGGTTCCTAGCTGGCGGCGGATCCAAGTGTTGGGCGGTGTAGAATCGAAGGTGGCCATGGTGGGGCCTTCCATGGCGCCAATGGTTCCCGGTGGGCGTCGGCTGTCCCAGAGGTCATCGTGGTGGTAGTGGGTGCCGGTGCCTGTCGGGTTGAAATTACCGACCCATGCGTTGGTTTGCCAGCCGTTGAGTTGACCCATGTGCCGTCGGCCGTCGGCGAGTTCCGTGGGTGGGTTGATGGTGATGGTATTGCCCGTGACCTTGACCCGGCGGTCTTTGACTGGGATGATGGACTCGGTGTCATCGGTGAGGTTTTTGACGATGAATCTACCGGCTTTGGTTTCGATGGGTTGGTTGAACTTGAACCTGAGTTTGCCGTCGGGACTGCCAGTGGTGGTGCCGTTTGCAGGGGAGAGGTCGGTGATGGTAGGTGGTGTGTTAGGCTCGGCTAGGGACGCAGTGCTCGTGGCTAGCTGAGGTATGGTCGTCGGAGGGATGGCGTAGAGGTGCAGGTTGTCGAAGATCGCCTGGGGACCGCCGGTGCAGCTCAGGGAGATGCCGAGTTTCTGGCCGGTGGCGATGTCGCTGGTGGCAGTGAAACTTGTCGATTGCTCACGGCACCATCCACCCTGGGGTGGTGAGGCGGTAGTTATGGCAAGGGGGGTGTTAAATCCTTTGTCGCTGCCGTAGAGGCTGAGCGTGCCCTGGGAGCCATTGAAATTTGTTATTTGGCCGACGTCTGCGGTCAGGATGTAGGTGGTGCCGGCGGTGATTGGCTGGTCGAGCGTGATGTGGCAGGTGGTGGGTCCTCCAGCGGCGGGGCCGTTGAGCCAGGCGTGCTGGTTGCCTTCGGTGGAAATAGCTGAGGTGCGCAGGCCGGAGGCTCCTTTACGGCCTCCCTCAGACCAACCCGGGGCGATGGCGATGACGGCAGAGCCTACCTTGTCTGGATTCTCGAAACCTTCTGCAAAAATCTCATGCGCGCTGGGCGGGGTGGTGAAGTGCCAGGTGGTATCGTCTGCAATGCCTGGGAAGTGTTTTCCGGTGTTATTTCCAGTGGCGTTGCGGACAGCGTAGGGTTCGATCCGGACGGCGTATTCTTTTTCGGGCAGGAGGCCGGATTCGAAGTCGTCCTGGAACAGGATATCGACTTTTTCCGGGAGTTTCCGGCGGAAGGTAGTTTGGGTGTTGTCGAGTTCGCGCAGCACGCGAGTGCCAGCGAGCAGGACAGAGCGGCCTTTTTTAACGGTAGTGCCTGGGTGACTGCTGTTGTTTTCCAGAGCGTCTATCCGGACTTTGCCTTCGAGCACGTGGAGTTCGAGTTGGTCCGGATGTTTGTTTGAAAACCGGATACCGAACTCGGTGCCGAGATCGACGATGCGTTGGTGCGGGGTGACCACGGTGAAGCCTTTGCCTTTTTCTGTGGGGACTTGGAACAGTGCCTTGCCTTGGTCGAGACGCAAGGTGCGGTCGTTGATCAGGGTGATGGTGGCCGGGGCCTCGACGATGGCGGTGACGTCGTAGGGGAGCTTGAGCTCGGCGACGCCTTGGTGGAGTTGGAATTCGACACCCTGAGGTAGGGTGCTGGTTTTTGGGTTGGCGGAGCCATCGACGGACCACTGGGAGTTACCGCAGACGCGTAATCGGGTCTCGGTGGATGGCGGCTCGGTGGGCGTGAAATACATCACACTGAGGGCGATGGCTGCGGCTACGGCGGCGATACCGGCGGACCAGCGGATGGTTTTCCTGATGACGGAGGATGGCGCGGATTTTTCCGCATGGCGCAGGCTGCGTTGGCTTTTTCTGCTCAGAGGCGGATAAAAAACGGTTTCTAGTGTGGCCTCGAGGGAAACGCAGTCGAAATACTCCCTGCGGGCCTCCGCATCATTCTCGAGCCGGTGGGTGAGTTCAGCGAATTTCTCCTCGGATAGATCACCGTCGAATAAACGGGCAACAGAATCTTGGATGGATCCTTGCGGGGAGCCATGCTGGACTTTTGTGCTGTCGTCGGGTGTCATTGTTTTACTGAAAAATAGCGATCTACTTTAGGGAATGAAATCACCGTCGGGCGGCAAGGGCTCTTTGCGCATTTTAATTTTAACGCAACGCTGAAGGGTGGCGCGGAGTCGGCGTAGGGTGGCACGGATGGTGCCCGGATTACGTTGATGCTGACGGGCGTATTCCTCGATGGTGATTCCGTCGGAGTAGCGCACTTTGAGCAGCTCGCGGTTGTTACAGCTGATTTCGCCGAGGCAGAGATTCAGGGCGGCTAGCTTGCGCTCGACGACCGGTTCGTTTTCGTAAGGTGACTCATCGGCGAGCATGGAGATGAGTTCCTCGCTGAAGATAAGTCGGCTGGAATCGACAACCATTTTCCGCCGGGCGTTCATGACTTGGTAACGGGCGATGCTCAATGCCCAAGCTTTGAAGTTGCTGCCCGGGCGGTATTTGTCCCTTTTTTTCCAGAGCGTCACGTTCACCTCCTGGAGGATGTCCATGTAGTCCGGGTGTGTTGGTAGCAGCGACCGGATATACGCCGCGATCGCCGATTGGTATCGCGTGATCTCGTGAATGAAGTCATTCGGAGTATCTTGGTCTTCAGCTTCCATAGGATGGTTCATCTACTTATGTCGCAAGATTAGCATTCGTGTACAACGAATTCCAACGGAATGTTGTTTTGAGGGATTGGTATCCCAATTTTGGGGGCCACTTAGGCAACAGGCAACAGGCAACAGGGAACAGGGAACAGGGAACAGGGAACAGGGAACAGGGAACAGGGAACAGGGAACAGGGAACAGGGAACAGGGAACAGGGAACAGGGAACAGGGAACAGGGAACAGGGAACAGAAGGCCGCACTAACATTAATTCTCCTCGTGTTCCCATGCCCTTGTTTCAAAGCGCATGATTTCCTTGATGAAGGTCAGGGGAACATCGCCGGTAGGGCCGTTACGGTTCTTGGCGATGACGAGTTCGGCTTTGCCGTCTTCTTCGTCTTTGTCCTCTTTATTGTCGGCGTAGTAGGCAGATCGGTAGAGCAGTCCCACCATATCGGCGTCCTGCTCGATGGAGCCGGATTCACGGAGGTCGGACATACGGGGTTTTCCTCCACCTCCACTGGTTCCCACACGGGATTCCGGGCCACGGTTAAGCTGGGCAAGAACGATGATGGGGATGTCTAACTCTTTGGCCAGACCCTTGAGCCCTGCGGAAATTTCTGCCACCTCACGTTCTCGTGAATTCTGGGCTTGTTTGGAGTTTGATCGCATCAGCTGAAGGTAATCGATCGCGATGACCTTGATGTCTTCCTCTTTCTTTTTCCGACGAGCCTTGGCGCGGAGTTCGTTAATGCTGATGCCTGCGGTGTCGTCGATAAACAGCCTGCAGTCCTTGATTTCCTCAGAGGCACGTTTGATATTGAGGAAGTCGGATTTTACCGGCTCAAAGCCTTTCATGACCTTGGATTTATCAAATCGGGCACGGGCGTAGAGAAGACGTTCCACCAATTGGAAGGCTCCCATTTCCAGCGAGAACACCATGGCGGGAAGTTTGAGATCGAGACAGAAGTGCTCGATGAGGTTCATCGCAAACGAGGTTTTACCCATCGATGGTCGGGCTGCGACAATGAACATCTCACCAGGTTTCAGTCCGTTGGACATCTTGTCGATTTCGGTATAGCCGGTCATGATACCCCGACTGTCTTCCTCGCGTCGGACAAAGGCCTCGAAGTTGGCGATTACCGTTTTCATGTGATCGGCAATGGTTTCCTCCTTGTTTTTCTCGGCTCCTTCTCGAATGGCGAGAACTTGGGTCTCGACGTTATCGAGAAGTTGCTCGACCTCCTCCTGATCGTCATAAGCGCGTGTGATGGCCTCGGTGCAGTGTTTAATGACCGATCGCAGCACATACTTGTCTTTGACGATGTCGAGGTGGTGCTCGAAGTGCGCGTGGGTGGGGGAGTAGGTGTAAATCTCAGTGACTGCGGCGGGGCCACCAACCGATGCCATCAAGTTACGATCCATCAGCGTTTGAGAGAGCGATACCAGTTCGATGGGGTCATTTTCTTCAAAAAGCTCCTGCAGGATTTTGAAAAGTGCTCCGTGTGCAGGTTGATAGAAATGGTCTTCAGTCAGCTTGTTCTCAATCGCAAGACCAATGAATTGCTGAGGGTCCTGAAACATGGACGACAGAATACTCTTCTCGGGTCCAATCGCATGGGGCAGCGCCCGTGCGGCTGATTGAAGATCGGGAGCGGGTGTTTTTTGTAAATCAGGTCCCTTTTTCTTTTTAAAAGAACCGGAATTAGAATCAGAATGAGAGTCAGTGGCCATGGGTGGCCATAGTTGTAGGAGAATGTAGCCGAAGGTCAATCTGAGTATCTTGGAAATTGTGTGAATAAGTCAGAAAAGAAAAAATCAGCTGCTTATCGATAGCCATTAAGAAATAAGCATAACCTCTGAATAACATGTGAACTAAAAACCAAAGAGTCTCTTGTTTTCCTCTTAGGTAGAGGATGGATCTCAAATTTGAATCTGAGTAACATGTGAATAAGCTGTTAATAAGTTTGGCGAACAACGCTAGAAGGGGCGTTGTCAGAAATTATAAAATTACTCGGAATCGTTATTTGGTTCCGACTTATTCAGATTCCAAGGATCGCAGGGATCTCATCAAGCGACTTTACGAAGTGATCAGCCTCTGCGACCACGCGTTCACGTGCCGCATATCGCCCAAAGCCGATAAACATATCCGCCTCACTCTGGGTTTCGAGATCGGAGATACCATCTCCCACCATAATCACACGTTCAGGGCTAAGTTCAGCTTTAAGCTGGGCAATAATTTCAGGTTTGCCACCGTTGCGGGTGGGCGGGGCAGAGGTGTCGAATCCGGCGTAGCTGCCGTCGTCTTGAAATTTGAGAGGAACCGCCTCGATTCGATCGATCCCCAAGTGAGTAGCCAAGGGCTCAATCACCTGAGTGAAACCACCTGACACAATGATGATGCTCCAGCCTGATGCGCGGAGTATTTCCAGGGTGTCTATCGCAGTCGGCTCGATGTGTTCGATATAGAGTTGGCCAACGTGTTCGCAAGTGGCGAGGTCAGGCTGAATGATGTCGAGTCTGCGAGCAAAGATCTCATCGATGGCAACTTCACCATTCATAGCGGCATTGGTCAGGGCCTCGATCTCAGTAAAGGTTTCGGGACCACGAGCACGTGCAAGTTCATCGATTCCCTCGATTGCAGAGAGTGTGGAGTCGCAGTCAAAGACGATGAGTTTCATGGGGAAGTTGGTATTTGGAGTTTAAAACTTATTTCCCATAGACCGCGTTTGGATCGAAGGTGAGGTCGGTTTCGGTAAACTTGAGCGCGGCAGGGTCTTTGCCCGCGGCTAGATCCACAGAGCGATAAAAACATGTGCTACGGCCTGTGTGACAGGCGCCTGCGCCGATTTGTTCAACGTAAAGGATCAAGGTGTCCTGATCACAATCGGTGCGGATATCGACGATTTTTTGAACATGGCCGGATGTGGCTCCTTTGTGCCAGATTTCTTGTCGACTACGGGAGTAGTAAACGGCTTCGCCGATCTCAAGCGTCATGACGAGTGATTTCTCATTCATGTAGGCGAGCATCAGTGGTTCCTTGGTGGTGGCATCCATGGCCATGGCGGGGATCAGGCCGTCTGAATCAAATTTCGGTGCAAAAACAGGTTGCTCCTCGACGGCTTTTTTATCGTCACTGGGTCCAAAGGTGATGGAGGGGTTCTTGTTATTGCTGTCGCTAAGATCTTTGTTTTCCATGCGGGGGGTTTAGCACTTTTGTCGAATCTGTCGAGTCTTGGCCGCTGCAACTACGTCAGTATATAGCGAGAAGCTCGAAAAATCGGGGGAAATGGATAGACAAACCACCATATCGGGGCGATTATTCCCGAACCTGCCTGTGCTTTGAGTATCAATAGCACCACCCTGCCATTACCCATTATCTATGAAGAAACATTCACTCCTCAAAATCCTCGCCAGTGGTTTTATAGTAGCCATGACCTCGGTCTCCTGTGTGGGGGCGAAAACCGACTTCAATGAGGTGGGCAAACAGATGGTCATTATGCTGCGCAACAGTCACTATGAGCGCTACGCCTTCGACGAAAAGTTAGGATCCAAGTTTTTCGAAACTTACATTCAGTCACTGGATGGAAATAAACAGTATTTCCTCGCTTCGGATGTGGAAGGTTTCCGCAAGAAGTATGGCAACAATCTACACAAGCTCCTACTCGACGGAAACTGCATGGCACCAGCTGTTGAGATTTATGGCGTCTACCGCGTCCGAGCGAATGCTCAGATCAAATACGCTCAAGACCTTCTTAAAAACGAAGAAGCTTTCACCTTTGATGGGCATCGCAAGATGATGCTTAGTCGCAAGGACGCAAATTGGGCAACCACCGAGAAGGAAGTCAAACAAATCTGGCACGATCAAGTCGAACAGGCGCTTCTAGGAGAATCACTCCGTCGTGAAAGGATTCACGAACTTGCTTTGAAACAAGGTAAGGATGATCCGTTGAAAAATAAGAAAGCTCCAGGCGAGATGATTTCACTTCGTTTTAAGCGAATCCTGCAGGGTATCAACACAGCCACCGAAGAAGATATTGCGGATAGTTTTTTTAGTGCTGTTTGCAAAAGCTATGACCCTCACACCGACTACTTTAGTATGTCAGAAATGGAACGTTTCATGTCGGGGATGCAGAATTCGTTAGTTGGTATAGGAGCTCTACTTCAAGCTGAGGACGATGGAGCCACGAAGATCACAGGTATTGTAGTCGGCGGTCCAGCTGATAAAGGTGGTGATCTGAAACTTAACGATCGCATTGTGGGTGTGGACCCTACCAACGCAGGCACGGAAGATGCGATGGTCGATATCATGTTTGAGAAACTCGACCGCGTTGTCGATATGATCCGTGGTAAAGAAGGTGTCGAAGTGAGACTCAAAGTGGAGCCCGCCGGTGGTGCGCCTGGGGCTGTTAAATTCATCGTGATTAAACGTGGTAAAGTAGAGATGAAAGAGGCTCTTGCTAGTGCGGAAGTCATCGAAATAAAGCGACCCGATGGTGGTAAACGCCGACTCGGTTTCATCACGCTTCCGGCATTTTACGCTGACTTTAAGGACTGGAAGACACGTTGTTCAATCGATATCGAGAAACTTGTTACTCGTCTCAAGGCCGAAAAAGTAGAAGGCATTATTCTGGATCTCCGCGGTAACGGTGGTGGCTCCCTTGAAGAAGTTCGCCGGATGACTGGGTTCTTTACAGGACGTGGTCCTACCGTTCAGGTGAAAAACCATCTTGGTCGTGTGGAAGTAAAAGACTCCTCACACCGTAACCCTATTTTTAACGGCCCAATGGTCGTGCTGATTGATAAGACAAGTGCCTCCGCCAGTGAGATTCTCGCAGGTGCACTTCAGGATTATAACCGTGCATTAATCGTAGGTGACACGTCGACATTTGGAAAAGGAACTGTGCAGCAGCCTATGGAAATCCGTAAGATGATGCCATTTATGGCCGATGCCCGCCGTGCTGGTGTGCTTAAGCCAACGATTCAGAAGTTCTACCGCGTAGCGGGAAGTACCACTCAGCTTAAGGGGGTGGAGTCAGACATCGTTCTGCCATCGCTTCTCGATGCCTTTGAAGTGGGTGAGAAATACCTCGATCACGCATTGGCTCACGACAATATCAACCGCGCTCCTGGTTTCCGCGAACGGAATCGAGGCAATCTATTCTTGCCCACCATCAAGGAAAAGAGCCTCGCTCGTCTTGGCAAATCACAGGATTTCAAATACATTCAGCAGGACGCACTCCGGATGATTGAACGCCGTAAGAAAAACGTCATTTCGCTTAATAAAGAGACTCGTAAAAAAGACCTCGCAGAAACCGAACAACGTAAGGACAAGCGCAACGAAGAACGACGTAAGCGCTTCGGTGCGCTTGCTGAGCTTGATCAAAAAACCTTCCGCTTCTTCCGCTTGGATCTTGCTGATGTAGATCTTCCTGATCTTAAGGAAATCGACCGCGAGAAGGATAAGGAAAGCTATATGCGCCAAGCTAAAGACGGTGTCGCAGACCTCGATGATACTCCTGAATGGCCGAGTTCGCTCGATCCAGTCAAGCGTGAGGGGATTCATATTCTTGCCGACCTCGTGGAGACCACTGAGCGTGCGCGCATGGCTGGAGCTCTTCAAAATAACAACGGTTAGTAGCTTTACGGTTACCAACGTCTGCTTACGAATATGTGCGACAATATTGCGGCTAACTTGTCCGAGATTAAGCAACGAGTGGCAGAGGCTGCCGTGCGCTCTGGGCGTGACGCTGATGCTGTGGAATTACTCGTTGTCTCCAAAACCTGGCCCGCTGAAAATGTCGCCGAAGTTGTGGCGGCCGGGCATCTTGGTTTTGGCGAAAACAAAGTGCAGGAAGCCGAGGGGAAAGCTCCCCAATTACCGGACCATCTTTACTGGCATCTGATTGGCCACCTACAGCGGAACAAGGTGCGCAAGGCGCTGTCTCTCTTTCAAGCCATCCATAGTATTGATTCTCTCAAGTTGGCTCGATACATGTCAAATATAGCAGGGGAGCTGAGTCGAAAACCCAACGTCTATCTGCAGGTGGATCTCGCAGCTGAGCAGAGCAAGAACGGTTATGCTCCCGATGTGCTTCGTGCTGATATGGAGGATATGTTTGGACTTGAGCATATCAATATCATCGGCTTGATGTGTATCCCTCCGGCAGTTACCACCCCTGAAGATGCCCGACCATGGTTCGTCAAGTTACGCCAGCTGCGCGATGATCTGAAAACATTCACAGGACAGCCACTCCCCGGCCTCAGTATGGGCATGAGCGGCGACTTCGAAGTCGCCATTGAAGAAGGCTCAACCATCGTCCGAGTAGGCTCCGCTATTTTCGGATCCAGGAACTATGGAGAAGTATAAATATTGACCGCTGATTACACTGATTTCTAAGCATGCGATATCCAGAGCAAGAGGATCCACATTCTGAATTAACAAAGAGGATTATTGGGTGTGCTCAAGCTGTGCATTCGGAATTAAGAAACGGGCTAAATAAGAAAATCTATGAAAATTCGTATGTGTTGAATTTGCCCATCAACAAATCAATTGTTCTCAACAAAGTTCATTTATTGTTAATTATCGAAATAAACCTGTTGGGAAGCGGATTCCCGATCTCATTATCGACAACAAGGTTATTGTTGAAACAAAAGTTGTCGAAGATTTCGCTGCAGACCATATAGCTCAGGTATTGTCCTATCTTAAAATCACGGGTATGGAAGTAGGCCTTCTTCTTAACTTCAAACACGCCTCTCTCAAGATCAAACGAATCACAAACACTCGCTAGTTGAATTCACAACCCAAGCTCAGTCTAAAATCAGCGGTTAAATAAACTGAATCGCTCTATCACTTTCCAAAACATTTATCACCCACTATCATGTCAGCCATTACTCTTATTCAAAACGTCGTCGTTGGCGATGAACTCGCCCTTGCTTGGAACGATGGCAAGGAGAACTACATCAGCCTACAAACACTCCGTCAGTCGTGCCCCTGTGCCGCCTGCCAAGGTGAACCAGATGCCATGGGTCGCGTGGTAAGACCCAAGGTTACTCACACGGAGAGAAGTTTCAAAGCTCTACGTATGGCTCAGGTCGGCGGATATGCTCTTCAGATAACCTGGGCCGATGGACATAGCTCTGGGATCTATCCCTTCGATCTACTCCGTAGCCTAGGCTAAACGGTGGTTTTATTCTAAGCGAAACCTCATTTGGAATGTCGTATATAATCATGAAATCAACAGCTGTTCTCGTATTTGCAGTTTGCTCTATTTCTGCTGTCGCTGAAGAATTGCCGGAGACTGTGATCTCGGCAAGCAGGACGGAAGAGCTTCTTAAAAACTCACCCTACAGTGTGGCTGTGATAGGGGCGGATGAACTTCTCGATGGATCCATCAGAAGCTTGCCTGAGGCGTTAAGGAACACACCGGGGGTGATGATCCAGAAAACGACCCATGGTCACGGCTCTCCGTATATCCGAGGTTTCACGGGACGACAGAATCTTTTGTTAGTAGATGGGGTTCGTATCAACAACTCCACCTTCCGCAGTGGCCCTGTGCAGTACTGGAACACGGTCGACAGCAGTGCCGTTGACCGATTGGAATTGGTCAAAGGCCCAGGCTCGGTCCTTTACGGTTCTGATGCCGTCGGTGGCACACTGAACACACTCACCAGATCATCCAATTTCCAAGAATACGCAGCTGGTTGGTTTAATGAAAATATGGCGAGTTATCGATTTGATACCAATAGCCGAAGCCACGTTGGAAGGCTAGAAAGTGTTTTTGGGCAAGGCGGCAAGTGGGGTATTCTCCTCGGTGTTACGTCTAAGGATTTTGGTGACATCAAAGACTCCTCCGTAGGTAGGATGGAAAACACAGGCTACAACGAGCTTGATCTAGATTTTCGATTGGATATAGCCATATCTGATGAAACGACCCTAACACTCGCGCATCACTTCGTTGATCAGGATGATGTCTGGCGTTGGCACTCGACGATCTACAACCCTGGTTGGAACCACGGTGGCCATACTACGACAGCGGGAACTTTTAATGCCCGTATCCTCGACCAGGAACGTTCACTCACGTATCTGAAACTTGTAGGTGGCACGGGCGAGGGGTGGTTGAAACAATGGTCGGCTACATTGTCTTTTCAGAAGTCTCAGGATTCGCAGTTTCAGGATAGGAAAGTTGGCGATGTTCGTCATCAAAACATCGATGTTGAAACATGGGGGCTTGGGTTGCAGATGGAGTCGGATCTAGGAGCTGGAAGTCTGCTCTACGGTCTCGATTACTATCACGATGAAGTCGATTCGTGGGGGACTCGCACCGGAAGAGATCCACGGACACAACGACCTGTTGCGGATGATTCGTCTTATGATTTGTTAGGAGTCTTTGCTCAGTATCGCTGGAACCCTATTGCTAGACTGCCGAAGTTGGAAACCTCTCTGGGGTTCCGCTACACCTACGCCGATGCTCATATTGACAAGAATTACGATTCCACATTGGGCGAAGATATTTCAGCGGACAAGGACTGGAGTAATTGGGTAGTAAGTGGTCGGGCACTTTATAATCTCACCGACAGCTGGAATCTCTTTGGTGGAATTTCCCAAGGCTTCAGAGCCCCCAACTTGAACGACCTTAGCGGAAACCTTACTACACGCTCAGGACTGACTGCTTTGGGTTCATTGGATTTAGATCCGGAGAAATTTTTAACCTACGAGATGGGTGGTCGATTTGAAACAGATCGCACCCGCCTCTCTGCATCGGTTTACTACACCGAGATCGAAAACGTAATCATCGGAGTTCCCGTCACGGAAGGAAGCAGTACCATCGTCACCACCAATGGTCAGAACGGCAAAGTTTATGGAGTAGAGGCGGAGGCTGAATTTGATCTCACCGACAACTGGTTACTATCTTTACAAGGTTCGTGGCAAGAAGGCAAAACACGTTCTAACACGTTTATTGGTGGGCCTGAGTCGAGAGACTACATTTCCCGCCTAGCGCCACTCATGGGATCAGTCTCCCTCCGCTGGACTCACCCCGACGTAAGTTTCTGGATCGAAGGTCGAGTAACCGCCGCTGCTGCCGCGGATAAACTCTCCCAACGTGATCAAGTCGATACTCAACGCATCCCAACCGGAGGAACTCCCGGTTACGTCGTTGCCTCTCTCTATGCAGGCTGGCAAGCCACCGACGATCTTCTCCTAACACTCGGTCTTGAAAATCTCACCGATGAGGACTGCCGCGTCCATGGATCAGGCCAGAACGAGACAGGGTTGAATGCCATATTTGGGGTGAAATTGAAGTTCTGATTTACCAAAAAAATACCCACAGCCTGACCTAGTCAAACTGCGGGTAAGTAATGAAGTTATCGCGGACTTACTCGCCTTTCTTTTCCTCAGGAACGATTTCGAAGCGGAAGGTGTTGCCTTTGCCTAGGTATTGTTTGGCTAGAGCGTTGATTTCTTCAACGGTGATGGCTTTGTAGTCGGAATCACGCTGGCGTGCCCAGTCGAGACGGTAGGGTTGCTCTTGTGACTGTGACATCACGGTTCCTAACCAATAAGAATTCTGGCGTAGGGTCGTTTTCAGTTCACTAAGCTTAGGTTCAAGCGCACGGGTGAGTTCGTCTTGCGTGCAACCTTCGACGGCGAGTTTATCACCTATTTCGATGATGATCTTACTTACTCCTTCTGCTTGTTCAGGTTTGCCGGGGCTGACAGCAAGCATGTAGCCGAGGTCCTTGAATGTATCGCTTGGCTGGAATCCAGCGTATGGGCTGTAGGCTTCGCCTAGCTCTTCACGAATTTTCTCACGCATGCGGTTAGATAAGATGGAGCTCAGGACGCCGAGTCGGCGGGTGATGCTGATGCTGTCTTTGGTCAAATCAGTTGCCTTCCAGACTACGATGGCAGTGCCTGTTGGAATACGGCTTTCGAAGGTGTAGCGTTTCTCTAGCGGCGGGCTAGGGAGGTTGGCGATGATGCGTTGCTCGGTGTAGGCTGGCTTGGTCGCCGCGCGCTTGGGGAGAGTTCCTACTGTGCGTGCTAGAATAGGCAGCACTTTATCAATGTCCAGATCACCGACGATGGAAAGTTCCATGTAATCATTGAGAAGAGCTGGTGTTACCCATTTTTTAACATCCTCTGTGCTGAGTGCGGTGGCTTGCTCAAGTGTCGGAAATATGAAACGAGGGTCGTTACCACGGAGTAGGGCACTCATCTTTGATTGGGATCCACCTTGGGTGTGCTTCATCTGTGAGAAGATCGCTGGCAGCTGGGCCTTAAACATACGCTCGCCTTCGGGACGAAGTCCTGGGTCGGTTAGGTAGGCGCAGAGAAGTTGAAGCTGAA
>Ga0302134_10000261_pt1 | contig 21602 bp, 18 predicted proteins | sample CB9_SCM_MG_FD_203123 | JGI IMG/M metagenome (GOLD analysis project Ga0302134, IMG submission 203123) | Marine microbial communities from Western Arctic Ocean, Canada - CB9_SCM | ecosystem: Environmental > Aquatic > Marine > Oceanic | place: Canada: Western Arctic Ocean | collected 2017-09-19
GCATCAGCCAATACGCACCGACCCGGGTCGAGAATTTGGTCATTTCCAGATTGAAATCGAACCACCATCGCGGGTACTTCTGACGGAACAGAACCATAAGAATTATGGGGTAAAGAATCGATTGCAAGCCGCTGGTTACAAGAAGGATCGGAATGAGCGTGATGACTCTGAAAAATACGGTCAGGCGATTTCTACCGGAACCGTCGTAGTCAATTTCTAGCGTTGCCGGGTAATCCGACGTGGTCAGATCCTGTGAATCACTTGTCATGTGAACGTGTCCCTTTTCATTAGATGAATTCGAGCGTGTGCTGCCGGCAGGGTATGACACTTTGTACTGATGCTGCAAGTAGTCGATACAACTACCACTTGAGTCGGGCTGGGTGTAAGTTGGCGGACAGCGATTGCGAACCACGGCGTTCGCAACATCCACAAATCAGGAGATACCCGAAAATATGCGCGCAGGACTCGGACAAATCAGACAAGCTTCCCCTGAATTCCTTTTGTACGCACAGCAGTACGGAATGAACGACATTGTGTTCAACACACCGGATCTCCCAAGCGTCGACGGAACATGGGCTGTCCACGATTTAGTTAACTTGCGCCGGAACGTTGAAAACTACGGGCTAACGCTTTCCGCTCTCGAAAACGTACCAACAACGTTCTACGACCACATCATGCTCAACGGCCCAAAGCGCGATGAGCAGGTCGACAACATGATCACCACCGTGCGAAACATCGCACGAGCAGGCATCCCAATTTTTGGATATCACTGGATGCCATCACACGTATGGCGGACGCCTGAACAGCTGATTCGCGGCGGAGCAAGAGCCACAGCGTTCAACTACAAAACCGCCGGTGAAATGCCACTTAGCCACGGCAGGGAATACAGCGAAGAAGAAATGTGGGCGAACCTCGAATACTGGATCAAGATCATCACCCCGATTGCCGAAGAAGAAGGCATTCGACTCGGAATTCACCCGTGTGACCCTCCAGTGAAACAGCTCGGTGGCATTCCGATGTTGTTCAACTCGTACGAGAACTACCGTCGATACTTGGACATCTACCCATCCGACAACTGTGCAATCGAGTTCTGTCAGGGCACGATCTCTGAAATGTTCGATTCAGAAGGCGACGCTCTCTACGACTTCATTTCAGAAATGACCGCTAAGAAGAAAATTCTTTACGTTCACTTCCGCAACGTTTCAGCACCAAACCCTGAAGACTTCCGAGAAGAATTCATCAACACAGGTCACGTCGACATGTACCGAGCCATGAAGGCGTACAACGACAACGGCTACGACAGCTTCTTCATCGATGACCACGTACCGCACACTCACCAGGACACCCAGTTCGGTCACCGTGGCCGCGCCTTCGCAAACGGCTACATCCAAGCCATGATCGAGGCCGTAACGAAACAAGGGTAAGTAAGTAAATTGCCTGAAAAACTTGAGTCGGTGCGATTAGGTCGCGCCGACTTCGTTAGCTCCCGGATCGGATTCGGCGGTGCGCCCGCCGGGCTAACCAACTATCTCGACCCCTTTTCGCCTGTCGATACGGCGCAGCGTGAAGGCGTGATTGCCGCTATCGGTAGGGCAGTCGAGGTTGGCATTAACTACTTCGATACCGCCGCTGCTTACGGAACCGGCGAAAGCGAAAAGATTTTCGGCGAAGGGCTGTCAGCAGCTGGCATTTCCAACCAGCGTGAAGATCTCTACATCGCCACCAAGGTCAGCCACAGCGAAACCAATCCTCGTGAATCAATCGAGAATTCTCTAAAGAATCTAAGACTCGAAACACTCGACCTCGTCCAAGTACACGGCACTACGTACACGTCCGAAGCTCGTGATCAAACATTACGCAAGGGCGGCACGCTCGAAGTACTAGAGCAAGCTCGCGATGAAGGACTAATACGACACATTGGCTTCACTACCGAAGACCAAAACCCACCTGTATACGAGTTCATAGAGTCAGGTCGCTTCGACGTGATGCAAACCTGCTACAACCTCGTATTCCAGCACACGTACGAACCAACCCGACCGTTCGGGTCGATCTACGAAGCTGACAAAGCGGGTATGGGCGTCGTAACAATGCGATCACTAACCGCCAGCGTGTTCCAGCGATGGATGAGCGCCGTACGACCCAACGATGATTTCGACTATTCGCCAGCGTTGTTGCAATTTGTGCTTTCAAACAACCTGATCGACGTAGCGTTGGTCGGTATGCGCACTCCCGAAGAAGTCGACAAAAACGTTGCAGTGCTGAACGATACTGCAAACCGGATAGATATCAACGACCTCCACGAAAAATTCGTTTAGTGCGTATTCCCTACCGAACGATAGGATTCTCCGCACGAATCATGTGCTCTCGACACAGCAATCGGATTACACTGCGGCGCAGGAGCAATCAGTGAACTCATTCAAAGATTCAATCAAAAGCGGTATGACCGAGTACCTTGACGAGCTAAAACAAAAGCTCGAAGGTCTCACCGAAGCCGAACTGCGCTGGCAGGCAAGCCTCGATTCAAATACGATCGTCTGGCTTGTGTGGCACATGGCGCGAGTGGAAGACAATTGGATCAACGGCGTCATTGCAAGCGGCGAAACCGTTTGGGATTCCGGCGACTGGGCTGCGAAAACGGACATCACTATAGAAGGCAATGGCTACAGTAATACCCCCGATGAAGTTCGCTCTCTCCCAGAAGTCGATATTGCTGATCTCTTCGATTATTACGATGCCGTCCGTTCAGCAGCATTCAGCGTGATAGATAATCTAAAGGATACTGACATGTCCAACGAGTTCTCACGTGGAGGACGTTCAACGACCTTTGGTTGGATACTTGGGCACGTCGTTGTGGAAGAATCGCAACACCTTGGCCAGGTCGCTTTCATTCGTGGAATAATTCGAGGACTCAACGGCTAATATTCGAGAAAACTTATGGCAACATTTAGAGATCCAATCAAGAGCGCCCTAAACGAGTATTACGGCAAGCTAAAGCAAACCGTCGGAGGGCTAACGCCTGAAGAACTGCTCTGGCAGCCAGCTCCCGAATCAAACCACATTTTATGGACCGCCTGGCATATGGCGCGAGTATCTGATCGCTGGGCGAACTCAACTGTCCTCGGCGGTCAAGAACTCTGGATACGAGACGGCTGGGCCAAAAAACTCGGCATGCCTGAAGATCGATACGGACGTGGCGAAACTGCTGATCAAGCCAAAAAGTTCCCGGCGATATCCATTGCACTCGTCCTCGAATATTACGATGCAGCCCATGCCGCAATGCTCGCCATGATCGACGCTCTCGAGCGATCCGACATGGATCGTGAGGTGTATTCCGAATACCGCGGCGAATCGCTAAACATAGGTTGGATTCTAGGACACATTCTCACTGAAGAATCACAACATCTAGGCCAGGTCGCCTACATCCGAGGAATGCAACGAGGCATCGACGGATAGTGCCGATTAAGTGCGTCTTCTTCGACTTCGACGGCGTTCTCCGTCAATGGGATTTCGGCATGTATGGCATCGAAGAGAAATTTGGAATTCCTCTGAAGGCAATTCACGAAGAATGTTTCAGTAAGCGGAGCGTTGATCCCGCAGTCCATGGCGAAATTACCGACCCTGAGTGGCGGGCAGGCGTGGCAGCGCGCTTGGCAGACCGATTCCCTGACAAAGACGCCCAAGGCGCCGTGAAATATTGGGATAGCACTACCGGCGAAATAGTCCCCGAAGTTCTCGCTATCGTCAACGAGTGCAAATCGGTTACGAAAGTTGCCTTGTTCACGAACGCTACGTCCAAGCTCAATCAAGATATGGAAGCGCTCGATATCTCTGACCTGTTCGACTACGTCGTAAACGCCTCCGAAATCGGCTGGGCAAAGCCGGAACCCGAGGTATACCTTGCAGCTTTGAAAATCGCTGGTGTAGAAGCCAGTGAAGCGTTTTTCACTGACGACAAAGAAAGCATGATCGCGACAGCAGTTCAACTTGGATGGACCGGCTACCACTTCGGAAATGCCACCGGTCTACGCACCGCACTGGTCGACGCTGGAGTACTGTAGGCTCGGCTTCGTCACTAGGCCGATATTAAGAACTGCCGACTGTCATTCTGAACTTGATTCAGAATCAGCGATCAATCGGAACCACCGAACGCGTGTACCGCTTCATCCGCAGGCACAGGAATAATTATGAAAATCACCGGATACCGAACACTTTCATGGCAATTCCACCGTGGGCACCCTATGGGCGACGCCAACGGCGTAACCGCCGATGACGTATCCCGAGCGACCTACCTATTCCTCGAAACCGACGCTGGCGTAACCGGCATCGCACCTGCCTCATCTCCCGACGTCGAAAAGCTATTTCCAATTATTGAAGGCAAAGACCCACGAGGCGTAATCGGACTCTGGAAAGAGATGTCTGATGTTGGCTTCAAGGGCGGTGTCGAAGGATCGATGTACCTCGCCATGTGCGCCCTCGATGCGTGCATGTGGGACATCAAAGCCAAAGACGCTGGCGAACCACTATGGCGATTCCTCGGCGCTCACGAGCCACGTGTGAAGGCTTATGCCTCAGGTCTCGACATGGGCATGACCGACGATGAACTCGCCGCGTTCTACCAAACCTATGCCGACCACGGAATCGACGCTGGAAAACTAAAAGTTGGACTCGATTTCGATTCAGACATGCGTCGCCTAGAAATCATGCGTGACGTGCTCAAGCAAAACGCCAAAGAACCTCTTTTGATGATCGACTCCAACGAGTACTGGTCGGCGAAACAAGCCATTCGTTACATCTCACGAATCGAAGAAAAATTCGATCTCACTTGGGCAGAAGAACCCGGCCGACGTTGGGACTACCGAGGCTTACGTCAAATCTCACGAGGCGTGAAAACCGCTGTCGCAACAGGCGAAAATATCAACGGTGTCGATGAGTTCTACCCGCTCGTTCACAACGAAGCTGTCGACGTTGTGCAATTCGGAACTTTAGGCGTAACAAGCTTCTTCCAAATAGCCCATTTGGCTGAAGCCTACGAACTGCCAGTATCGATCATCGGCCAACCCGGAAGCTGCATGGCGCACGCGGCGGCTGCAGCAAATAATCATCTTGCTCAAGAAATGAAAGACCTTGTGCCAGCCACCGGCGTGAGCATCGATAACAAAGTCGTCGATGGCTACATCGAAATGGGCGAATCACCGGGTTGGGGATTCACTATCGATGAGCAAGCTATCGCCGCAATCCAGGCGAGCCCGCCAACCACAAAAAACGGCAACATGCCCGGATCACGACGTAAAGGCGCAGGTCTCTACATCATCCCCCCAAAGCCGGGTGAAACAGGACTTTACTAGTCGGCGAAACGCGCTGGCATATTGTCATTCTGAACTCGATTCAGAATCACGGTAAAAATGATTCGTCGTGGTATAGAAAATACTCGAGCACTGCCGATTTAGTTTCAGCCCTTTACGGCTAACTCAGGAACCAACTGCTCAAGCAACGCAGCGCACTGCTCCAGTGAAGTCGAAGAATCACGACCCTGGCAAATGAGAATCATGTTGCCGTAAATAACGTAATCGCCGTATTTCGATATGCGGCAATTTGAGGAATCTCCACCCGCACTTCGAGTACATGCTCGGGCGTCTTTTGCGCCCTCTTCCCACATAGGTTCACCCGATTTGATAACGGCATCAGGACCAGTTCGTTCATCTGCGAACACGACCCCAAATTCAACAGCATCAGCATGTGAAGGGTAGAAGCGGGCTTCGTAATCTTTTCGATCATAAGGATCGAGCCCCCAATAACCTAAGTACGCATCGGTCGCACCAGTAAGTCCCTCAACATCGAAGGTCTTGCCCTTCTTGAACCCCACATCTGTGAGCGACTCAAGCGAGAAAATTGTCTCGGAAGGAGTGATCTTGGCGACAACTTCATCCGCTGAATCCGAACTCGATCCGCAAGCTGTCGCAGCAATCAAAGCAAAACACATGACGATTATGAGAGACAGGCGTTGATTCATATTTTTGTAATTCTGAGTAATTAGGCTTCTGGTGAATTTGAGGACAGTGTATTGATTAGCAAACCGCATTGTGTAAGCGAAGTAGTCGAATCTCGACCCTGACAAAGAAGTATCAAATTACCGTAGGTGACGTAATCACCGTATTTAGAGACATTGCAACTTCCCGTGCAAGCTCGAGCACCTTTGGAGCCCTCACTCCAAGTAATGAACGCAAATTAAGTGAAACTCTCAGAATGTCGGTCGGGTATACGGCCTGAATCAGGCAGCCGCAGCCTAACAGTCTGAAGTCAATGAATCACCGAATTGTCATGACAATTTAGCGATTGGGACTCTTTACTCGACACGTGGCGTGCTACATTCCATTTCTCTCGTCAATTTGCACTCAAGCAAGTGGCAAACGTAAAGGTGATTTCAAATGGAACCGATGGTCGCGCTGCACGGCAATCCGACTGACGAAGTGCTTCAGGTCGCTGCACAATTTGGGGTACAAAATATCCTTGTCTACGGCGGTCCAGGCACTGCACACATGAAGTACCACGAGTACGTAGCGCTGCGAATGAAAATCGAGTCATACGGCTTGAAACTCGCAGCGATTGAAGGCGGATTCTCTCCGCAACTCGAGTACCACGATGTGATATTTGGCGGTCCTAAACAGGACGAACTCATCGATGATCTGCTTGTGCAAGTTCGTGACATGGGTCGCGCCGGCATCCCGATTTATGGCTACAACTGGATGCCCAACAGCTGGGGCAGGGCACAGCCAACAATCGTCCGTGGCGGCGCCCTGGGCACCGGCTACGACTACGACTGGGAGAACTCTCGTCGACCAGCAACGTTCCCCGAAGAAAACATAACTGAAGACCAAATGTGGGACGCACTCGAATACTGGATCAAGGCTGTGACTCCGGTTGCAGAAGAAGTCGGTATGCGATGCGGAATTCACCCTGAAGACCCACCAGTACCTCAGCGCGGCGGAGTACCCGGATTATTCCGCAGCTTCAACGCATTCAAGCGGCTAGTTGAAATCACCGATTCCGACTACAACGCCATCGAGTTCTGTCAGGGCACTTTCAGTGAAATGCCCGGCGAAGATATCTACGAAATGATCGAGTACTTCGGAACCCGCAACAAGATCATGTACGTCCACTTCCGCAACGTCAGCGGTCAGGCTCCATCGTTCAACGAAGAGTTCATCAACACCGGCTACGTAAATATGAAGAAAGCTATGCGCACATACCGTGACGCTGGATTCACCGGCAACTTCATCGACGACCACTGTCCATTGATGACCGAAGATGAAGACTTCCCCGGCAACCTCGGTGGCTACCGATCACGACTATTCGCACAGGGCTACATTGCCGGTGAGATCGAGTCCGTGAAGAAGGAAGTCGAATACGGCGGTCCGGTCGATATGAGCAAAGTCGTGAAAGGAGCCAACTAATGAGAATCGGAATGGGACTCAACAGCTCCACCAACCGAGAAGCGCTTCGCTTCATGTCTCAGCTCGGCGTGCAAGACGTCGTGCTGAACACTCCACCAGTGCCAGTTCGAAACGGCATCTGGGAATTGCCCGAACTCGTTGGCCTAAAGAACGGTATCGACGAGTGGGGCCTAAAACTTACGGCAATCGAAAACACGCCGATCGACATGCGACACCACATGATCGCTGGTGGTCCGCGCTTCGATGAGCAGCTCTCGAACATGCTCGAAACTATCAAGAACATCGGTAATGCCGGTATTCCGATGTACACCATGAGCTGGCGATACCCACGGTTCTACCGCACGGGTCACGTCGACATTGGTTGGGGCGCACTAGGCACAGCCTACGACGCTGAAGTCGAAAACTGGCCAAGCGTTATCGACTGGGATCTTTCTTTGGACAAGGCATGGGAATGTCTCGAAACTTGGGTGAAAGAAGCTACGCCAGTTGCTGAAAAGTACGGCGTGAAGCTCGGACTGCACCCTGTCGACCCACCAATGCCCGAGGTCGGCGGCGTTCCGCAATTGCTGCACAACTTCGAGGGTTACAAGCGCCTGATCGACATCGTCGACAGTCCTTACAACTCGATTCTGCTCTGTCAGGGATCGTTCTCGCAGATGGCAGGAGCCGATCAGGACAACGGCGAAAGCATCTACGACATGATCGAATACTTTGTGAAACGTGAACGCGTTCTCTACGTTCACTTCCGCAACGTCTCGGGCACGGTTCCAAAGTTCCACGAAACCTTCGTGAACAAGGGCCACGTCGATATGTACAAGGCAATGCGCATCTACGCCGAGAACGGTTTCGATGGCTTCTTCATGGACGACCACGTTCCAATGACGAAGGGCGACACCGCCTGGGGCCACCGTGCAAAGGCATACGCCAACGGCTACATCCAGTCACTAATCGAAACAGTGACTGACACCAGCCTCTACGGGTTGCACAAGTAAGAATTCTCACAGAAGCCCTCTCCTTTTGGAGGGGGCTTTTGTTGATCCGCTGGAAGAAAAAAATGAAAATCGAGAAAATTGAGACCTGGCTAGTTTCGAAGTGGCTGACCGTACGAGTCACCTGCGACGACGGCACATACGGTGTAGGTGAAGGAAACTTCTGGAGCTACGCCGATGCTACCGAGGTCATCACACACCGAATCGAAGAAGACATCAAGGGACTCGATCCCAGAGATGTCGACCGCATCTGGAACACCGCTTACCGCAAGTACTCGTTCCGAAGCCCGGCGATAACCGCTGTTCTCAGCGCGATAGACATCGCACTTTGGGACATCAAGGGCAAGCGTTTGGGCGCACCCGTATGGGATCTTCTCGGTGGTAAAGTTCGCGACAAAGTCCGAGCGATTCCTCTACTTGGTTCGTACGGCTACTCAGGGCCACTCTCAACACCCGAAAGCTTCGCCAAAGCAGCTCGTATGGCGAAAAACGATGGCTTCACCGCTCTCAAAATGACCCCGTTCCCTGAAAACTGGGGCGAGCTGGCGCACGGCGAACTCATTCGACAGAACACAGCAATCGTTGAAGCAGTTCGTGAAGAAGTAGGCTGGGACTTCGATATCGGAATCGAAATACACCGCAATATGTTCCCGGGATCGTCAGTCGTATTTGCACAACAGATCGAACGGTTTTTACCGTATTTCTTTGAAGACCCGATTGCTCCCGACTCAGTGATGTCGATGGGCGGGGTCGGCGACAAGGTCAATATTCCTCTAGCGGTTGGCGAACGGAACAATACCCTTTGGGAATTCCGAGAATATTGCCAGCAACCCGGTGTGAGCTTCTTGAAACCCGACATCGGACTCGCAGGGGGATTTACGCACGTGAAGAAGATCGCAGCGGTTGCCGAAAGCTTCCACATAAAGATGGCTCCGCATCACTTCTTAGGACCTATCGCCAACATGGCAAACACTCACATCGCTACGGCTACTCCGAACTGGGATGTGAACGAGTTCGCCCCTGAAGCGGGAACGTTCAAAGAAGATATCGTGACCAACATTTCTAAGGTTGTCGACGGCTACTTCATACCGTCGGAAGAACCGGGACTCGGCATCGATATCAACGTTGAAGAGATGGCAAAACATCCGTATGAGGCTGGCGGCGGCGAAAGCTCACGACAGGCCGATGGCGGATTGGTATTGGGATAGGCGATATGGCTACAACTGAACCAAAAGGGCGACTCGAAGGCAAAGTTGCGATCATCACCGGCGGTGGTGGCGGAATGGGTGGTGCACAAGCGCGACTATTCGCAGCCGAAGGCTCAGCAATATGCGTCGCCGACAATCGGCTTGAAGCTGCCGAAGAAGTAGCGGCACAAATTAACAAGGCTGGCGGCAAAGCGATCGCAGTCGAACTCGACGTCCGAAGTTCCGACGCATGGGCAGAAGCGGTTTCGAAGACCGAAGCTGAACTCGGACCTGTGAGCCTCCTATGTAACAACGCAGGAGCCAACTTCCGCGTCGAATTCGAAGAGCAAACCGACGAACAGTTCCAGCTAATCATGGAAGTCGGATTGAACGGCGCATTCATCGGAATCAAAGCCGTTGTACCGTCCATGCGAAAAGCCGGAAAAGGTGTGATCCTGAACATGGGGTCATTGGCGTCAATCCGACCCGGTGCCGGAAGCCCTGCGTACGCCGCCCAGAAGATGGCGATGGTCGGACTCACCCGTTCAGCTGCGCAGTCGTTCGCTAAAGACAACATCCGCTGCGTAATAATTTCTCCTGGTCACGTTGATACCCCGTTTATTCGAGGCAACAACGAACACAGCCCAAACAGCTGGGAGACCAGCATCGACAATCCCGACAACTTCGAACGCCGACTCAAAGGCACGCCACTGGGTCGTCTTCAGCAACCGGAAGACATTGCGAACGCCTTCATGTTTGCGGCAACCGACGATGCGGCGATGATCACGGGTTCAATGATTACCGTCGACGGCGGAGCTGGTATGTAATGTCCGATTCAGCAGGTTCATACGCGGTAATAATCGAGCGAAATATCGACGTGCCAATGCGCGACGGAACGTTACTTCGCGCCGACGTATGGCGACCAGATACTGACGGCAAATTCCCAGTGCTACTTGAACGCACTCCTTACAACAAGGAAACGTCGTCGGAATCGAACCTGAAAGCCGGCGAATTCTACGCATCGCACGGCTACGCCACGGTGATTCAAGACGTACGAGGACGTTTCGCCTCAGACGGCGAGTTCTATCCATTTCGAGACGATGGTGATGGCGAAAAGCAAGATGGCTACGACACTGTTGAATGGGCAGCCGAACAACCGTGGTCGAACGGCAAAATAGGAACCATAGGTGGTTCATATTCAGGTGCTACACAGTATCGTCTGCTGTCTACCCAACCACCTCACTTGGAAGCCTTGTTTTCGCGTCAATCGTCGGCAGATTACTACGATGAGTGGGTATATCGAGGCGGCGCGTACGAGCACGGATTTAACACGATGTGGACGCTTAAGCACACCGCCACAAACGCCCGGAAACTGGCTCCTGCAGGTTCCGAAGATGTAACCGATAAACGTGTTAATCAAGCTTCAGATGAATATCAAAAATGGCTAGATAATTCGCCGATTTCTCCACTACCGCCGGTCGCTGATTTGCACGAGTGGTTTATCGACTGGATGAACCACCCGAATCACGATAATTACTGGGAAGAATTCAACAATGCTCGCTCACACGATCGAGTCAACGTGCCAGTGCACCACTTCGGAAGTTGGTACGACTGCTTCTTAGCTGGAACGCTCCGAAATTACACTGGAATGCGAGAGAAAGCCGAAACCCCTGAAGCCCGTTCAGGTCAGCGAATGACGATAGGCCCGTGGGTTCACAACCCTGCTCCTGCCGACATGCGAGAAGCAGGTGATGTCGACTTCGGTGAACAGGCAAAACTCGGCTGGTTCACCACTCGCCTCCGATGGTTCGATCACTGGCTAAAAGGCATCGACAACGGCGTTGATTCCGATAAACCTGTCAAGCTCTTCGCTATGGGCATCAACAAATGGCGTGAGTTTGACGAATGGCCTCCAGCGGCTGCCACGAACACGCCGTTCTATCTTTCAGATGGCAATTCAGGCTCAGCGAAATCCCTCAACGACGGTGTACTAACGAAAGACAGGCCTAGCCTCTTTGGAGAAGTCTTCGACGAGTATAAATCAGACCCCGAAAACCCAATTCAGTCATTCGGCGGCGGACATCTCGGCGATAACAACGGACCTCGCGACCAGCGTGCTGTCGAAGACAACGTTCTGACCTACACAACTGAAGTTCTCGAAAAAGATCTCGATGTGACGGGTCCCGTAAAAGCCGTGCTGCATGCCTCCACCACAGCAATCGATACCGACTGGATCGTAAGAATCACTGACATCCATCCCGATGGCACATCGATGCTCGTTTGTGACGGAATACTTCGAGGAAGATTCAAAGATTCGTTCGAAAAACCGGTAGCTCTAGTGCCGCACTTGCCGACTGAATTCGAAGTCGATCTTTGGGCAACAAGCCATGTATTCCAAAAAGGTCATCGTTTGAGGGTCGTAATTGCCAGCAGCAGCTTCCCTCGTTGGGATCTGAACTGGCAAACCGGTCGCAATAACTCCCTCGAAACCAGTGGTATCTCCGCCCAAAACCGTATATTCCGAGATGAAATACGGCCTTCACACGTGATTTTGCCGCTTCTGTAAAAACGCTCTGAAACCAACGAATTACTTGAATCGCTCACTCATCGTGAATCGACGGTTTGGCAGCGTACGCCTCATACCTATGTGCGTGTGCGCACAAACCTGCGGTGAGTCGTTCACACATGCCAATTTCGCCAATAGTGACTAATCTCAGAATATGGGAACAGTCCTGGCGCACATCACCAACCGCCAACTAATAACCAGACGCTCCAGAATTCTTCTATTTGCAGTAATGCTTGCGGTAGTTGGATTTGTCGCGCCCGCAGGTGAGGCAAACACCGTGTTTGCTTATCAAACAGGCACGTTGATAGCGACTCCGGCTCACACCGACCTCGCCTCGGAAGTCACCGTGTCGGTATTCGATCCCGACCTAAACGTCACCGTTCTCCGAGAATTCGAAACCACCGACTCGACCAGAAATCTTTACGAACTGCCAACTGGCAACGCCGGCGACAACACGATATTCAAACTAAGCAATTCTTCGGTTGGCGATTTTGATGCCGACGGAACAATTACTGCCGCCGATATTCAACTCAGCACGACGAAAGCTGCAGTTATATGGGTGAACAAAGACTCTGGAAGATTCCAAGTCGTTCACTCTCAAAATGTGACTACTGCAGAAAACTTCACCGTCACGTATCGAAGCGAGCACAACGATACGACCGCCGTAACGTTACGAACGCCGTCGGACCCAGCTGGATTCACTCTGACTCTGCGTGAAACAGCACCTACCTCGCACACATTTGAAGCTACGTTCAAAACTGGAGCAGAGACTAGTGCGACCGGTGCAACAGACGCCACGTCAGTCACTCGGCCTGTCATCAAAGTTGTCGATGGCGACAAAGTAACGTTGGAATATGCAGACACTAGCCCGGTCAAGCTGATCAGTGAAGCAGTGGTTGTCGATGCAACGAAGCCATCTGTTTCGATCACATCTCCCACCCACAACAGTTCGTCGAGCAACACCACCGTCTGGGCAAGAGTCGTAGTCACGGATGCAGCCTCCGGTGTCGATTTGAGCCAGATCAAATTCCACGTCGATGTCGATAGAGACGACGTATTCGATGAACCCGGTGAAATCGTCGTTGCGTCAGTAAGCGAATCAGTTGCCATCAACCAAGGTTGGAACGCCGCCGCACTATTGCCAGCAATATCCACAAATGGCGCTGTCAATTGGTATGTCACTGCAACCGATCGCTCTTCTAACGTCGGAATCTCCGATTCTGAATCGGAGGACGGTGATCAAGTCCACATCGTGACCGTCGATACGGCACCGCCTTCATTGGTCGAAGTCGTACTTGGCGAAGCATACGATTCCACCGCCGAAGCTACCGTCGGAAACGTGCTCAACGCCGTCAAGGTCAAATGGGCTGAATCGATCAAAGAGTCATCGATCGACGCTTCACGTTTCATAATCAAAGGCCAAACCGCAAAAACTGCAACGATGGTCGAAGATGTGACCGACACCGTTTGGCTCACTTTCGAAGATATTCCAACCTCCCCCGAACGTATTACGATCATGCCGGGCGCAGTCTCCGATCTAACAGACTTCGCGTCCGAACTGAAAGAGCTCGACCCCGTCGACAAGCTCGGGCCTCGTTTGACTGTTTCGACAGATACTGCGATCACAAACGGATTGCTCCAGATCAAAGTGACAACAGTAGAAACGTTGACCACCGACCCAACAGTAACCATTAACGGTGTTACGTTCGGTTCTGCACAGCCGGTCGATGTCAACGAATGGTCTATCACTGTCGATGGCACAACCTTCACTAGCTCCGCAGCTGGCGACGGCGTAAAAAGCGTCGAGGCAGCCGGCTTCGACGCAGCACTAAACATTGCTATAGGCGGCTTGGCCGTAGAAGCTACCGGTTATCCAACCGGCGCAGTTCAATTCGAACTCGACACAGTGATCAAAATGCCGTTCGTGGTACCGGGCGATCGAGAAGTATCGCTGGTTTCACGACCACTAATAACGGTGAGCTACGCAACTGAAATCGGCGAGTATTCAGGCGACTCGCACGCGGGCGTGACGATCATTAGTGCCAAGCTCGACGGTGTCGATGTGACAGCCAATTTCACCGCTGAATCCGCTTCAACCTGGTCGTACCGTCCAGCAGATCTTAAAAATACTGAACACACCCTCGAAATCGTTGGACGAGACGACGCAGGCAACGTTCACGGCGCGCTAGTAAGAGTATTCAGCGTCAACGCTCCTGAGCCAACGCCAACGCCTGTTCCAACAGAAACACCGCTGCCCACAGCCACAGTCGTACTTGGCACACCAGCTGCTGTCGCACCGACCGCAGTTCCGTCCGATGCCGATAACGTCGCTACTGCTACTCCTGAACGCGTAGATCCGACAGATTCATCCGAACCTGCCGCAGCTACAAGCGAGCCAGCCGACAGCGTCGATCCTGAACCAGCGGCAACCGCAGCACCTGAATCTATAGAACCAACTCCTGTGCCTGAAGACTCCGTACCGGCTGATCCTGAAACCGTGCCTACTCCTGAGGACTCAGAAACTCCGACTGCCGAAGATGCAGCTGACGAACCGCCTGCAGAGGCCGAAGAAGAGGTCGTTACGGAAGACGATATTGCAGCAACAGTAGCCGCCATGCGGGCTGCTGATGAAGATTTGCAAGACGACACGGGTGTCGACAGCGGATCAGCCGCACCATCTCCAGCACTAACCGTGTTCGGCTGTAACGTGCCAACCGGCCCTGAAGAAGCAGCTGGAGCTGTAATTGCCGGGGGAGACTACTTGATCGCAGTCGCCGGACTATTTGGTCTAATCGTCGCTCGAGTTCGACCAAACCGTCGTAAACGTGAAAATAACATCTCTACTTCACCAGACGTTACGTCTCGCACCAAGTCCGACTAGGGCTTAGAGGTACGGACCGCCCGGACCCCAATCGTCCAATCCTGTCAGCCGTTTACGCATAGCCCGCAATTGCAACGGCATTTTCGCGTTCGACTCCCAAGTTTGATCAACCCCCTCAGCTTGAGGTTCAGGTTTCACGATGATCTCTATTAATACCGGTCCAGGGCTAGAAAGAATGTCTGGTAGGGCAGAGTCGAGAGATTTAACGTCGTCGAATCTGTAAGTAGCAGCGTAACCACATGCCTCAGCTGCTTTGGCGTATTCGACTCCGGCTGTCGGTAGCGGCTGTCCGCCTGTAACCGAGTAAATACCGTTGTTGAAAACAACGTGAGAAAGATTCTTCGGTGCCATTCCAGCGATAGTCGCCAGAGAACCAAAATTCATCAGCAATGACCCATCCGAATCTAGGCACAGCACCGAGCGATCCGGGTCACCCAAAGCAACACCGAGTGCCACCGACGAAGCTTTAGACATAGCGTTGGAAATACCGATGTCTAAGTCAGGTTCCTGCGAAACCTGATACCAGTACTTAGTCTGCGTCATTGTCGTGACACACACCGCTTCGTCACGGGAATCGTTGAGCACTCGACAGGCGTCTGCGTAAGAAATCATTACTCACCAGCTCCCGATTCTTTAGCGTACTCAGTTCCGATTGCAACGGCGACCGGCTGATTCGTCTTGGCAGCTAGTTCGAACGCTAACGGCACACGGTCGAGATCATCGTCGGATTCAACCACAAAGTTCTCAACACGCCACATGTGAAGAAACGGTTCTAGAAAAGCCGCCGCCGAATCGGGTGTATCACCTTTGCGATTATGCCCTCGATAACCAATAAACATCACAAGCGGTAAGCCAATGCCCAACGCAAGCCCGCGCAACGCATCACCGGCTTCGTAAAGCCCCGCATTTTGAATCGATATGACAGGGTTTTGACCTGCAACGAATAACCCTGCGGCGACAGGAATCGCTTCGCCTTCACGAGAAACAGGAACGAGTGTGATCGATGGCTCAGCCATCAACGCTGCATACATGTGCGCAGTTTCAGAATCGGGAAGAGTCACGTAGTGCGACACGCCTTGCTCGACGAGTTGTGCGACCACGTTTTTGGGATGTAGAACGCCGTTGATCAAGCCGGTTACCGTTGCCTTACATTCGTGAACACGAAATAGACCGTGTGATCAGCGAGATTAACCGCCGAGCCTCATCTACGCAACACGAGTTGAAGCTATTCGTCACCAGACTTAGGTTTACTCGGACGTCGAGTAAACGCCAGAAGTACGATCGCAATTATGGCGGCAGCTGTGAAAGTTGGGAACGTTCGTTCATACGATCCGGTGTAATCGAATATCAATCCAGCGCCGATAGCGCCTATAGCCTGACCACCGCTTACAAACGGCTCAGTAGCCCCTCTAATTGCTCCCAGAGAACTACGTCCGAAATAGTGAGCTACAGCAACCGGTGGCACCACCAGTAATCCGCCAAGCCCAATTCCGAAAAGAGCGGCTGCCGTAAATGCCGTCGCCGGAGAATTTACCAACAAGAACAAAAGAGCCATGCCGCCTAGCCACGCTGCAGTAGCAACGTAGACCGTTTTTACAGGAAACTTATCGAGCAAGCTGCCCCACATGATGCTGCCAATGGCTGTCCCACCAGCCATTACCGTCAGGGCCGAAGCCGCAATCGACGGGCTAATCCCGTGATCACGCAAGAACGCAGCTTGATGAATATTCACGCCCGTGTGAATGAAAAACACCAGCCCACCAACCAAAGCAAGAGTCCACATAGTCGGAGTCCGCATAGCCTCTTTTAAACTCCACTGCTCTTCTTGCTCCGCCGCTGTTTTCTCGGCCGTACCCTCGATCGCCACGGGATCAACTTTGTCTCCATCTGGAGCGAGCCCAACATCTTCCGGTTTGTTCACAAATACGAAAATTGTCAACGGCAGTGCGATCACCCAAACCGATATCCCCATCCAGAACCACGCCATACGCCAATCGCCCTCGTTGGCATTCATAAACAGTTGAGCAAACAGCGGGAATAATCCCATGCCTAGCGAATGAGAAACGCCCAGCATCGATGATGATCGCCCACGCATTCGAACAAACCATTGGGCAACTGCGGTCGATGCGCCAATTTGAAGCGGCGCCTGAAACATGAGCCGACCCGCACCAAACAACAAATAAAAGCTCAGCGGATTCGTTGTCCAACGAAGCGAAAGGATCACCGCACCAAGAATGAATACCGACGTCGCCATCAGCACTCTCGCCCCGTATCGCTGCAATATCCACCCTGCCACCGGCGAAACGAACATCGACACGAAACCTGCAGCTGCAGCCGCCCCCACGATAAGCGTGCGACTCCAACCGAGATCTTCGCTCATCGGAAATACAAACACTGCAATGGTCAGAGTCGCAGCAGCGTTCCTGACAAACATTGTTGAACCAGCAGCAAGTACTACCGCCCAACCGTAAAAGAACGGAGTTCTTTGGGCGAGAGCGGCACGTGGATCAGTCGATGTAGTTGGTGTTGTATTCATTTATTACTGCGTAAATTGGCGGAAGGCTGGATGCTAGCAGTCGGTTGAGTATGAATGTTCCTCAAAAATGATCACTACCACTGGTAAAGTGGTTGTCCGAATCCGTTGTGTAAATCTTCCTACTCTCCTAGAGAGTGGTAAATTTCTGACCTGCGAATTCGATACTTTGTAACTAGCGGTAAGAGCAGCAATCGAAATATGTCACCTGAATCAACTTCATTCGACGCTAAGCGATCATTCGAAACGGCAAAAGGCACAGTCAACTACTACGCCCTGTCCGCACTCGAAGATGCCGGGCTTGTCGACATTTCTAAGACCCCATACTCCATTCGAGTGCTGCTCGAAAACGCTCTGCGTAAAGCCGATGGCGGCCCCGCAACCGACGATCACGTAAAGCTCGTCGCTTCGTGGCGACCCGACGCTAAGCCTGTGAGTGAATTTCCTTACATGCCCGGCCGAGTGGTTTTGCAAGACTTCACGGGTGTACCGGTAGTTGTCGATATCGCAGCAATGCGTGACGCAGTAACCAACGCTGGTGGCGACTCTTCGATCATCAACCCGATCGTTCGTTCCGACATGGTCATCGACCACTCGGTACAGGTCGACTACTTCTCGAATGCTGGCGCACTTGCCTTGAACATCGAACGAGAGTTCGAACGAAACACCGAACGATACCAACTGCTCAAATGGGCACAGGGTGCGTTCAACAATCTGAAAATCATTCCACCCGGAGCAGGAATCGTTCACCAAGTGAACCTCGAATACCTGGCTGAAGCCGTGCTCTCTGAAGAGACTGCCGATGGTGGACGAGTTGCCTTCCCCGACACCTGTGTCGGTACCGACTCGCACACCACAATGGTCAACGGTCTTGGCGTGCTCGGTTGGGGTGTTGGTGGAATCGAAGCCGAGGCAGTAATGCTCGGTCAGCCTTACTACATGGTCGTGCCCGAAGTCGTAGGCGTTCGGCTTACCGGTGCACTTCCAGAAGGTTCAACAGCAACCGACCTCGTACTTGGTATCGTTCAGATGCTTCGTGCAGAAGGCGTTGTCGAGAAGTTCGTTGAGTTCTACGGTCCTGCCCTCGATAGCCTACCGCTTGCCGATCGAGCAACTATCGCAAACATGGCGCCTGAATATGGCGCAACATGTGGTTTCTTCCCGATCGACGATCAAACCCTGAAGTACATGCGTGACACCGGACGAGACGACTCAACAGTCGAACTTGCCGAAAAGTACGCCAAGGCAAACTCGTTCTTCTACGATCCTGCAAACGAACCTGAGTACTCGGTATCGCTAAGCTTCGACTTAACAACCACCGTTCCAGCAATGGCTGGTCCAAAGCGACCTCAGGATCGCCTAACACTTTCTGAAGTTGGTCCAAACTTCAATTCATCTTTCGCAGACGCTTCAACCGACAAGCATGATGTAGATATTGATGGAGCCAAAGGCACAGTCGGCGATGGCTCAGTAGTTATTGCTGCCATTACTAGTTGTACGAACACATCTAATCCATCTGTGATGGTCGGTGCTGGTCTACTGGCACGAAACGCTCGCAAGCGTGGGCTAACCCGTAAGCCATGGGTCAAGACAAGTCTCGCTCCCGGCTCCACGGTGGTTACTCGATATCTTGAAGCCGCCGGCCTCAATGAAGACCTCGACGCACTCGGATTCAACACCGTCGGATACGGCTGCACAACGTGTATCGGTAACTCCGGCCCACTACCTCAAGCTGTTTCAGACGCTGTGAACGATCACGAGCTAACTGCAGCTGCGGTTGTCAGTGGTAACCGAAACTTCGAAGGCCGAGTTCACCCACAGGTGAAGGCCAACTACCTAGCATCACCAGTGCTCGTAGTCGCCTACTCTCTCGTCGGAAAAGTCGACACTGATCTCGTGCGCGAACCGCTTGGGCAAGACGATCAAGGCACCGATGTTTTCCTGAAGGATATTTGGCCTTCACAGAAAGACATTGCCGACACTATCGCTTCATCGCTTACAGCCGACATGTTCAAAGAGCAGTACAGCACGGTATTTAGCGGCTCCGAAGAATGGCAGGAACTACCTGCTCCTGCCGGACTCAACTTTGAATGGGACCGAGAATCGACCTACATTCAAGAGCCTCCGTATTTCGATGACTTCGGCGACGAACCAACTGTTCGTACTGAAGTAATGGGAGCACGGGTACTTGTTGGATTTGGCGACTCGGTTACTACCGATCACATCTCACCAGCTGGAGCTATCCCGCCGAGTGCGCCCGGTGGCCAGTTCCTCGTAGGAAATGATGTCCCACGTCGAGAATTCAACTCCTATGGATCACGTCGTGGAAACCACGATGTAATGGTTCGAGGCACATTCGGAAACATCCGTCTCCGCAACAAGCTGACCCCTGAAATGGAAGGTGACTGGACAGTTCACTTACCCGACGGTGAGCAGATGCGAATTTTTGACGCTTCAGCAAAGTACCTTGCCGAAGGTACCCCGCTGATCATATTGGCAGGTAAGGAATACGGCACAGGTAGTTCGAGAGATTGGGCTGCCAAAGGACCAATGCTTCTTGGAGTACGTGTCGTTATTGCCGAAAGCCTAGAGCGCATTCACCGATCTAACCTGATCGGAATGGGCGTTCTACCTCTCGTTTACACCAACGGCGACACTGCCGAATCGCTAGGACTCGATGGCACAGAAAGCTTCGATATTCCTGGCATCGGTAACTCAGTTGAACCTCGTTCGACCGTGATTGTTACTGCCACGTCAGAAAGCGGAAAAGTAACTAAATTCGAGACACTAGCTCGAATCGATACTGCCATCGAAAACGAGTACTACCGTAACGGTGGGCTACTGCCTTACGTACTTCGCCAGATGATGGCCGAAGCCTAAGCTAGTACAAGGCTTCACAGCCAACAACTGAATAGAAAAAAGAAAAGCTGGAAGTGCAACTGCCTTCCCGCTTTTCGCGTCATACGAAAAATCGCAACCGAGCTGAATTTTAGAGTAGAACCGAATGCCGCTAGGACTGATTGCCCCAACGATCGGATCGCGCCGAAATTAGTTCCTGATGCAAAACATCAGCCAACTCGGTATACCGCCACTCGAACCCCGCAGCTCGTAGTTTTTCGGGGAAGGCTCGCTGGCTCGCGAGCATAGTTTCTTCTCCCATCTCTCCAAATACCAACTTGATAATCGGAGCCGGAACATGGAGCCAAGCTGGACGAGAGATCGTCTTCGACATCAACTTGGTGAACTCTTCGTTGCGCACCGGAGTTGGAGCAGTGAAGTTCACCGGTCCTTCGATATTCTCATTCTCTATCGAGAAGGTCAGCCCGTTAATAACGTCCGGCAATGATATCCACGGCCACCACTGGCGCCCATTTCCAAGCTTGCCACCTAGTGCGGTTTGGAACGGAATACGAACCTTTGAGAGCAACCCACCGTAGTGCGACATGATTAGCCCAAACCGAGCATGAACAACTCGAATCCCCGCTTCTCTGGCAGTATCTGCCGCGGCTTCCCAGCGAACAGCAGTGTCTGCCAAGAAACCCTCACCAGACGCCGATTGCTCAGTCAGCGGCTCCTCGCCACGGTCACCGTAGTAACCAACTGCCGAAGCCACGATTAAAACTTTAGGAGGGGAGGGCAGTGCAGCTAATGCCTGCGACAACAATCGGGTCGAGCGGACACGACTTTCGCGTATGAGCAACTTACGCTCGGCACTCCAACGACTGCCAGCGATAGAAACTCCACCAAGATGAATCGCCACATCGATATTGCCGACAGCGCGTGAATCGAACGCACCGTGCTCTGGGTCCCAGCTTAGTTCAGCGTAGGGAGCGTCCGGATTAGGCTCTCGTCTCACCAATTGAACAACCTGATGGTCTTCATAAGTGAGCTTGGTAATTAATGCTTTACCAACCATTCCAGAGCCACCCGACACGAGGATTCTCATAGGGCTTCCAATGCTGATATCGATCTGCAATCAGTGAATCGCTTATTCA
>Ga0302134_10000262_pt1 | contig 21505 bp, 13 predicted proteins | sample CB9_SCM_MG_FD_203123 | JGI IMG/M metagenome (GOLD analysis project Ga0302134, IMG submission 203123) | Marine microbial communities from Western Arctic Ocean, Canada - CB9_SCM | ecosystem: Environmental > Aquatic > Marine > Oceanic | place: Canada: Western Arctic Ocean | collected 2017-09-19
AGTCCCAGAAGGCTATCCTTGAAGATCAGCATGATGATTGCCGTCATCGCTCCGAGACCGGAGAAGATGAGAATGGGGGACTTTCCGATCAGTGTGGAAACGATGAAAATGATCGCAGCCAGAATCAGGAGGATCTTGATGACTTGGAAAAAGCTCTTGATCGGGAGTTCTTTAGACGCCTCAAACCGACTATAAATACGCTCTACGATATTGAGCACTGAATTGATGGCCAGGAATGACAGGATGATGATCGCTATTTTTGCTGTGGTCTGGATGAATCCGGAGAAAATGGGGACGCCATCGTGATGGGTGACAATGGCGTGCGGTGCAACGTTGAGAATAATCACCGCTGGGACGAGCAAGGAGATCCATTTGAAGAGTCTACTATTGAGCAGCTCATCATCCCATGTGGTGCGGGTCTTTTTAACGACACGGGAGACAACTCCTACGACAATTTTGCGAACGATAAAGTAAGCTAAAAAGGCTAGGATTAATACCGTGAGTAATAGCACAGCATCGATAACGAGACTATAGTGCCAATCGAGTTCGTCGTGCTTCTGTTGAAAAAACCACGTTGAGAGCTTGTTGTGCCAGTTGTTCACGTCATTTCCGTGCCATATCAAGTCCTTAGGAGCAAGGAGAATGCATGTGTAATCACGGTTATCGACCACTTTTCAGCGTTGCAGTTATCCAGAGATGGTGCAGAGTTTGTGACCGATGAAATACGCTATTTTCTGTTTACTTGCGATTGTAACGCCCCTGCTGACTAGCTGTATCGACGGCGAAGAGGAGGTGTATATCAAGGCCGATGGCTCTGCGAAGGTTAAGGCTGTTTATCGTGTCCCAGGTATCCTGTTTTCAGCCGAGGATGCTGAGGAGCTAAAAACGAATATTACCGAGGGGATAGAAAAGCAAAAAAATTTGCAGTTGATCGCGAATCGGGTCGATAAGAAAAACGGCACGAGAATTATTACGATCGAGATCGAAACTGACGATATGATGGCTCTCGAAGGGGTGCTGGCCGACCACACTCGCGGGGTAAATTCAAGTAAGGCAGACAAGATGCTGCACGCTATCATGGGCACGATCACGGTGAACCTTGATGGTCTCAAGGCAGGGCTGCAGAGAGACGTGGACTTAGGTCCACTACTCGACGCGAACTTGGGTAAAAACAGCGCATCCATCCTCGGCGATTCTGAATTTCGCTATATCGTCCACCTGCCTGCAGCGGCTGAAACAAGCAACGCTCATACGGTGGAGGACAACGGTCGCACACTGAAGTGGGCGTTCAAGCTTCGAGAGTGTCGAGATAAGCCGATTTCCCTCAATATGGTGGCATCCATCCCGCTGCCGTGGTGGGTTTACGCTATGGTGGTTCTCGGTCTGCTTGTGTTGGCGTGGGCGATTTTTGCCTTTGCCAAGAAGTGGAGGGCTAGGCGGTTGCAAACCGCCGCCACGGCATAAAAAATCCTTCCCCGAATTAACGGAGAAGGATGGTAAATTTTATCCAGGAGTGAATTACTTCACGCCCCTCTTACTGAGGCGGGTTCCTTTGGTGGAACCTTGACGGGCCTTGAACTTAGGGTTGCTCTTGCAGATGACGTAGAGAGTGCCCTTACGCTTGACGACTTTGCAGTCTTCGTGGCGGCGCTTCATGGAGAGGAGTGAGGAAAGAACTTTCATGGTTTAAAGTTTGGTAAAGTGTGTTGAGAAAAGGTTTAGACGGATGTCGGGACGCGGAAAATACTCAGATTGGATGCTGTGTAAAGTCTATTTCTGGGAAAATAGCCTTAATTTTCTAGATTTCAATGGCTGTGACCGATAAAACACCGGGTTGAGCCGCCATTTTCGCAATGAATTCGGCATCTGGAGCGGAATCCAGCTCGATGACATTGAGTGCGACACCCAAGGACTGGTTACGGGCGAGGGAAAGGTTGGCGATGTTGAGGCCAGCATCTCCAAGAGCTGTTCCCACGAGGCCTACGATGCCTGGGCGGTCGTCGTTGCGGACGATCAGGAAGTGGCCCTTGATGTTGGTATCGACGAATAGGCGGTCGATTTCGACGATCCTTGGGGTTTGACCAATAATCGTGCCTGCAACGCGGAATTTTTTACCATCCTTACGAAGCTCAACAACGATCAGCTCGCTGTACTCGGTTTTGGCATTGATCACGGAATCGACCAGTTCCAAGCCCATGTCGTGTGCGACAGATGGTGAGTTGACGATATTGACCTGGCCATCCGGGCGGGCGGTTTCGAGATATCCTGTCAGAACTGTGCGGGAAATGAGAGCCGTGTCTTTTTCAGCAATGTCACCGTGGTAGGAAACGCGCAGCGCATCCGGGTTGGCTGGCCCGAGCTTGGCGATGAACTTACCCAGGGAGGTGGCAAGTTCGAGGTAACCACCGATTTCGGCTAGGGCACCGGCGTCGAGTGATGGCATGTTGATCGCGTTGCGAATCTCACCTGTTGTGAGGAAATCGCGCAGTTGCTCAGCGACTTGGATGCCGACATTTTCCTGAGCCTCATTGGTGGATGCACCGAGGTGAGGAGTGAAGGAGATGTGTTTCGGCTGGTCAAAGAGAATGTGATCGGACGCTGGTGGCTCGCTTTCGTAAACATCAAGTCCACAGCCTGCAATGTGGCCGGTGTCGATCGCTGCCTTGAGTGCTGGCTCGTCGATGAGGCCTCCGCGTGCGCAGTTGACGACGAGAGCACCCTTGTTCATCAGCGTGAGGCGCTCGGCATTGATGATGTGGCGGGTATCATCCGTGAGGGGGACGTGTAGGGTGACGACGTCAGCTCCGGTGAGGGCTTTGTCAGGGCTGCTAGCTAGCTCGACCTTAAGTTGATCGGCGCGGACTTGGGTGAGAAACGGGTCGTAGGCAACAACGTGCATGCCAAATGCTTGCGCACGTTTGGCGAACTCGGCACCGATGCGGCCCATACCGATGACAGCTAGGCGCTTGTTGTTGATTTCGATACCACCAAAGGCTTTGCGGGCTGCTGGGAAATTCCCCTTAAGCACCTCTGCGTGGGCAGAACCGATGTTTCGTGCAGCGGAAAGCATCAAGGTGAATGCGAGTTCAGCGGTCGAAATGGTATTACCGGTAGGCGTGTTCATGACGATCACTCCATGGTTGGTAGCAGCGTCGCGATCAACATTGTCCACACCAACACCTGCACGACCTACGGCCTTAAGCTCAGTGGCGGCGGCAAGAACCTCTGCGGTGACCTTGGTTTGGGACCGAATGATCAGTCCATGGTAGGCAGGAATAATCTTGAGGAGCTCTTCGGGACTAAGGCCCGTGTTAACATCAACTTCAAGGTCTGGATTGCTGTTGAGGAGCTCAACACCTTTATCCGAAATAGGATCTGATACGAGAATACGTTGCTTCGCCATGCCGCGCGTTTAGTGGCAGGCATGCGATTTGTCAAAACATAGCAGCAACAATTACCGTCATAACGTATCTTTTTGCATCTCCAAAACCATGAATTTACTCCCTAACATAGCTGGATGCGTGAGCGTCTGGAACTGACGAAGGAGTGCCGGGAACTCTGCGGTCGGGGCTGTTTCCAGACTAATTAACCAGTCTCTGGCATGGTTTGTCAGATAGCTTGCCTGAGTCTTCAGAGATGGATGGGTGAAGCCCTCCGCTTCCGCAGCAGATATTAGACGGGTAAAATCGACGTGGCTTGTAATGTCGATTTCTCCTGGAAAACAAAGCGGGTCATCGGATTTCTGATGTTTATGGTAGGTCTGAAGTGTGCCGTTTGTGCGATCGGGGTGATAGTAGTCGACGGATTCATGGCCGTAATCGATCGTTATAAACAGTCCAGAGGCTAGGGCTGCTGAGGCTTCTTTGACGAATGCTCCTATCCCCGGGTTATATTCGGTCGTGTAGCCATCGGGGAATTGATCACCTAACGAGGCACAAAAATCACACAGCTGATCATCATCACACTCGGTATTTACGAACTGGAGAGTGTCGTTTTTTTCCTCCACCTTGAGTTGCCACCATTTTCCATGCTCAAATTTGATGAGATCGACGGGGAAAGCGTCTACTAGCTCGTTGGAAAGAATAGCAGCAGTGAGGCCACTTAACTCTGAAATCGAGCGATGGCTTGTGAACTTCCCTGAGAATTGTTTACCGAGACGCAACTGTTGCTCCTTGATCAAAGAGGGTGTGGTTTCGATCAGGTGGTAATGGACACCCTCAAAAAACTTGGGCGCTGAGTTCCGGATTTCCAATAGGATATCGGCACAGAGAGCACCATCGTGGCCACCCGGTTCAATAAGATGAAATTCCGAGGGTTGCCCGATTTCTTCCCAATATGATATCAGTCGATGGGCTAGAATCAGTCCAAAGCAGCGGCCTACACTGACACTCGTGATAAAATCACCTGTCTTGCCGACTCTCTGAGCTCTAGCAGTGTAATAACCATATCCAGGATCATAGAGAACCATCGCCATGAAATCTCTAAATGGCAAAGGTCCCTGATTGGCTATCGCAGCTCGTATTTTCTCGATCAAAGGAGAATTACTCTCCTGAAAAGCGGGGGTTGCCTTTGATACCTTCTGGGGGTATGAGTGGGGACTCCCGTGGGGGGGTGATCCTTGTGATGATTCCTCTGCCATTTGAAAATTAAAGTAATGGGTAAAAAGCGTTCCAACACCAGTAAGATAGGCAGTGGCTCAAGAAACAAGCGCCGCAAAAGAAAATTCTTCAAGTTCAAATGGCTGGTATATCTATTCATCTTCGGACTGATCGTCTGTGGCGCAGGCTATCTCGTTTTTGAAATTAAAACCAAACCATTCAAGAATCGTGCTGAAACTTACGACCTGACAGAAATTGATGACGTCGAGGTTGTCAGTAAAATTCTCGATCGAAAAGGCCGCGAGATTGGGCGCATCTTTGTCGAGAACCGAGATAAGATCAGCATCAAGGATGTCCCACAAACGATGATCAACGCTCTGGTCGCTGGTGAGGATCAACGGTTTTTTAAGCATGATGGTGTCGACCGGATAGGTGTTGCTCGTGCAGTATGGCTTAACTTTAGGGCTGGTCGACAAACCCAGGGTGCCAGCACCTTGACCCAGCAGTTGGCTCGAAACGCATTCCACCTCAAGGAGGAGGCGGATAAACGAGGCGAGGGTGGCCTCGAACGGAAAGCCGTTGAGGCATTCTTGGCCCTACGGATTGAGAAAGATTACAGTAAACCCGAAATCCTGGAATTCTATCTGAACCGCATTCCTTTTGGTAGCGGCTACTATGGTATTCGATCCGCTTCTCTTGGCTATTTTGGAAAAGAACCTCGAGACCTAACCACGATCGAATGTGCGTCATTGGTTGGCTGTATTAAAAACCCGACCAGAATATCTCCGTTGAACAATTTGGAGGAAAATAAAAGAGCGCGAAACCAGGTCCTTCGCAGGATGGTAGCCGAGGAATTCCTCACAGCCGTCGAAGGAGAAAAACTTCAGGCCGAACCGGTGGTTGTCAATTCCAAGCCGATTCGTCGTGGCACTTCCCACCTCTATGAACGTATTGCTGGGGCGGTTCGTGAACGGCTCGGTGAGGACGCTCTAACCGAAGGTGGATTTTTGATCTATACAACCATTGATCTGGATGTCCAGCAGGCGATGGAGAAGGGAATGCTCAAGCAGCTGGCTGCTACGGAAACGCGGCAAGGATACGGTCACCCACAGTATGAAGATTATCGTAAATCCGATGGCAAACCTAAATACCTTCAGGGTGCAGGTTTGATGATCGATAACTCGAATGGGTCTGTTCTTGCTTATGTGGGAGGGCGTGACTTTACCCACAGCCAGTATGATTTTGTCCAGTTGGGTCGCAAACCCATAGGAACTGCATTTTTTCCGTTTATCTACACGGCCGCCCTTGAGAACAAAATGTCACCTATGACTAGAGTGATTGATCGCCCCATGGATAACCGGGCCGTGATGGTTGATGGTCGTGAAGGAATTCTCGGAGAGTGGGGGATGGAAACGTTACAGCCAGACTACGAGGGTGATATCAGTGCACGCCGTGCCATGGAAGTTTCAAAAATTGCAGCATCGGTTAGGTTAGGTAAAAAACTTGGTCTCGGCATCGTGATGGAGACAGCGCGGAAGTTTGGCCTTTCATTTCTTGAAACCAAGCTGTTAGCACGCATGCTGGTGGGCACCGATGATGTTTCCCTGCCAGAGCTGGTCCGAGCATACTCAACATTTCCCAACGGTGGAGTGAACCAACAGCCCTCCTACTTTATCGATCGCATTGTCGACTCTGCGGGCACCTCACGATATACCGTGAATAGCACTGCATCTTCAAAACGTGTGATTAGCGAGCAAACAGCTTTTCTGATGCATAGTATGCTACAAAGTTCATTACGAAACGGCACAGGTGCAGAGGGCACGGCCGGATTGACCAACGACCCATCTTTCGCTGGGAAAACAGGAACAACCTACGATTTTGCTGATAACTGGTTTGTGGGATACAACAGTCGAGTTACCTGTGGTGTTTGGATGGGCTTTCTAGATGGATCAAGAAAAGCTATCTATTCTGGCGCGTTTAGTCGGGAAACAGTCATGCCTGCCTGGGTAAAAACGATGAATGCTACAGCCACCGATTTTGCAGGCACAGCAGTTGTCCCGCCTGAAGGGGTTGTTATGCTTGAAGTATGCACCAGTTCTGGATTGCGTAAGACCCGATACTGCCAGGATTTTCACCGCGATTCTCTGACAGGAGCCGAATCCTATCAGGCAACAACAGTCAGTGAGGTCTTTATTGAGGGATCGGAGCCGACCGGATACTGCGATATTCACGGTGTGGGTGATCCTACTTTAGCCGAAACTCACAATTATGGAGCCCAAGGCTCGAAGGTAGCTAGTTCCCACGCTATCCCAATTCAGCCAAAGCAACCGTTGTTATTGGGACAAGACCCCTACGGAACCGAACAGCCAGATTTTGCCCCCAAGGACACTCAGTCAAGGCGAGATGGCGGGGCAGTAATGAACTTTGATCAGCTTGATCAGGCCGATGAGGATGCTGATATTATATTGGATCGGCCCCGTCGGATCGAGATTCATGAGGAATAAGCCACAAGTTACGCCAAAAGTAGGTTTGGAAATCTCCCAACTGCTGGCTTGCACTTTTTCGAGTGCTGGAACATCGTTTACCCGTGCCAGATGATTTTAAACAGAAACGGACATGGGCTGAACTGGTTTGTCCAGACTGTAGCCAAATGTTTCGTGTGCCCATAGATCAAGATGGAGAGGACGTAATCTGTCCCGACTGCCAATTCTTCTTGAACATTTCAGGATCTGAGAAGGACACAGTACCGACGGCAAATGAGGCACCGTCAACCAGTTCATCCACAGGGCAAAGACGTGTTCGCCGGAAAAAACAAAAATCGCAGGCATCTCCGGATTGGGAAAGAAAATCAACAGTCGCCCGCTCAAATTCCGGTAACCCATTATTGTGGATCGTTGGCGGGGCTCTGTTGGGTCTTATCGTCGTGGGTGTCGGCGCCTGGGTGATGTTGGGCTCCAAGGATGAAAAAAAATCGTCTGATGATATCGTAATCCTTTCTCCTGTCCGACCCGTCGCCCCGATTCTCTTGCCAGAGGATCAGATGACAGCGGAGGAGAAAAGGAGGCAAAAACAAATTTTAGATACCGTGAAAACCAGGAATAGTTTTCTCGGCGACGGGGCGGAAGTTGTAAAAAAATTCCTCAATGCCAAAACACCCGCCGAGTTGGAATCCCTAGTCAGAACACCGGCGGTGACGGTGCCTCGGATGCGTGCGTGGTATGCCACCCATGAGTGGAAGCCGCCCGGCGTCAAGGATGTGGCCTATAGAGGGCGCGTGATGGTGCAAGGTGTAATCGGCATGATGGTCGTTCGCCTAAATGATTTCTCCGTCGAATCAGTGGTTCTCGAAAACACACCTGGGGGTTATTTGGTCGACTGGGAAAGCTGGGTCGCGTGGTCCTCGATGGATTGGGAAGAACTCATTGAAAAACGTCCGACTGAACCCGTTGAGGTGCGTGTGCATTGTAGTTTGGACAGTTATTATAACAGGCAGTTTAACGATGATAGTAAATGGGTTTCCGTCAGACTTGTATATCCTGCTTCAGAGCGCACGATTTATGGTTACCTTGCCAAGGACTCGCCTTCCATGATGGTCTTGCTCGCGGATATCCGGAATATGAGGAAGTTGGGTGCCACCATCAAAGTGCATTACCCGGCAAACTCAGTGGCTAACAACCAGGTTGTTATCAGCGAGTATCTGGAGAAGGGCTGGGTCCGGCTGAGTGCTGCCGAGGGGGAATCAGCTATCAAAAAAAAGGTATCCATCCCCACTCCCTGATGAATGCCCGAGAAATCCCATCAAGTTCCGCCAAAAGTAGGTTTGGAAATCTCCCAACTGCTGGCTTGCACTTTTTCGAGTGCTGGAACATCGTTTTCCCGTGACTGCTGCTACTAAAAAGAAACGGACATGGGCTGGATTGGTTTGTCCAGTCTGTCGCTTTGTATTTCGTGTGCCCAAAGACCACGACGGAGCGGGAGTAATCTGTCCCGCCTGCCACTATTTGTTGAACATCCCTGGGTCAGAGAGAGAGGAAGGCACACCCGTCCGAGTAGCCCTTGAGAATAATCCGAAGACTCTGGTTCCCAAACCCAGGAATCAAAAGGAAAGTAAGCCCATCGTTTCCAGACCACTTTCTGAGAAGGACACACTACCGGCCGCAAGTGAGGCATCGTCAACCAGTTCATCCAGAGGGAGTTCATCCACAGGGCAAAAACGTGTCCGCCGGAAAAAACACAATTCGCAGGCATCTCCGGATTGGGAAAGCAAAACAACGGCCGCCCCCTCAGCTCCCGGTAATCCAATGCCGTGGATTGTTGGCGGTTCTTTACTGGGACTGACCATTGTAGGAATCGGTGCGTGGCTCGTCATTGACTCAGTCAATGAAAAGGATGTGAACGACGGCATTGTGACCACCGTGCCTACAATTATGGAACCCGTCCTAGTTAAAGAGGACGAGATGACTGATGAGGAGAAAAAGAGGCAGCAAGAAATTGCAGATTCTGTAAAAACTGGTATGAATGTTTTAACCGATGCTGAAAAGGTTGTTAGGCTGTTTCTTGATGCAAAGACCGCGACCGATATCGAAGCTCTCGTTAGGACGCCGGATATAACTATTCCCCGCATTCGAGCTTGGTACGCTGAGGACAAGTGGACGCCGCCTGGAGCCAAAGACGTGGGCTATGGCGGCCGAGTCACTGTAAAGGGCGTCATGGCCTCTATGGCTGTGCGTCTCAATGATTACACAGTGAAACAAATAGCACTCGAGAATACACCTGACGGGTATAAGGTCGACTGGGAAAGCTGGGTGGCATGGTCATCGATGAAATGGGAAAAACTATTTGAAGAACTTCCCACAGAGCCCGTTGAGGTGCGTGTTCACTGCTCGCTGGATAGCTACTACAATCGGATATTTAGCGATGATTTCAAATGGATCGCCGTACGTCTTGAGCACCCCTACTCGGAACGAGCTATTTACGGATACATCGATAAGGGTTCCCCCTTATTGATGCGCATGTTAGGAGATCTTCGCAACCGGGGAACGGTTGCCGCTACCATCAAAATCCGTTATCCTGAAAACTCGGTTGCAAAAAATCAGGTGCAGATCATTGAATATATTCAAAACGGCTGGGTGCGTCCAAACGATGAAGCTGAGGTCGATAAAAAGTCCACCGAAGAATAGCCGTTTTTTTGATACACCCTGATGAATACCCGAGAAATTCCCTCAACATACGATAAGGCCCTCCATATCAACCTCGATGAGGAAAAGTATGGAACCTTTGCTGAAATTGGCGCAGGCCAGGAAGTGGCTAACTGGTTTTTCAGAGCCTCCGCCTCAGCGGGGACAGTGGCTAAAACTATCTCCGCGTATGACATGACGATGAGTGATGCCATTTATGGCAAATCGGAACGTTATGTCTCCCGCGACCGACTTAATGCCATGCTCGAGTATGAGTATGACCTTTTGGTCGAACGCTTAAACGAAGCACGAGGTGCCACCTCGACCTTTTTTAGTTTTAGTAACACGGTCAGAGCCCGTGGATATAAAGACACAGGAGAATGCCATGGCTGGCTAGGGATTCGGCTCCAGCTCAAGCCGGGTGAAGAGCCGTGTCAGATCCTGATTCACGTCCGTCTTCTCGACGAGGAAAACTTTGATCAGATGGAAGCCCTTGGTATCATCGGTGTAAATCTGATCTACGCGGCGTTCTACCATCGTGATCATCTATCACTCTTTGTGGAGTCTCTCATGGACGGACTAACCAACGAGCATGTTGAAGTCGATATGCTCAAGTTCAGCGGTGAAGGATTTAAGATGGTCGATAACCGTCTATGCCACCTTCAGCTAGTCACCAGCGGATTGACGGATGCTGCGATGTTTCTACCCAATGGGGAAGTCGTTCAACCAGCTGAGGCTCTGTATAAAAAGCCGCTCATCCTCCTGCGTGGAAGTTTTGATCCCGTGACCAATCTTCACCTGGATATGCTCAGTCAGACACAAGCGCAGTTCCAGAAATTCTTGCCGAAGGAACAGCAGGAAAGCACGATCGAGCTTTGTGAAATTTCCATGAATAACCTTCTTCGTAAGGGCGGTAGAAAAGGGGACTCTGGAGAAATAGATCACCTCGCGTTTCTCGACCGCGCAGACGCACTCCAAGCACTCGGTAAAACAGTACTCGTTTCCCGATGCCCAGAGTTTCATCGCATCGCCAGCTACCTCAGCCGATACACAACCAGCCCGATCGGTATTGTCCTCAGTATCGGACTACTCAATGAGCTATTTAAAGAGAAGTGGTCTGAGAATTTAGCCGGCGGGATTCTCGAGTCCTTTGGTCGACTCTTCAAAAACGGCCTCTCACTCTACGTTTACCCCTGGGGAAATAGAAAATCAGGTGAGCTGGTTACGGCTGATAATTTTCAGACTCCGGAAAACCTCAACCATCTCTATCAGCACTTCCGCCAGAATGGTATGATTCACCCGATTCCCTGTGGCGACAAAGGCTTGTTAAAGTACACGGGACGCGATATTCAGAGAATGATTGCCGAGAGCGACGAAACATGGAAAACTCTCGTCCCGGAGCAAGCCCACCACTCAGCCCCGCACTCCGCCCCGCACTAGCAGGGTTTCATTCACTATTCAAAATTCACCATTCAAAATTCATTGTCCTGGGGAGATGTCAGAGGTCTTTTACAATACGTTCCGCAATTTCGCGGTAAGGTATTTGTCATTATCATTGATTCACCCGTCTCAGCTCTTGCTGAAACGATGCTGGATTTGGTTTCCCTGCAGAGCATCGGGGTGAAACTCGTGATAGGCAGCACGGTGCACAGCGCCGATGATCTGCTCGATAGGGCAGCCGAAGTAGAATTGAAATACAGTCAGGGTGTTGTGGACCTCTCATCATCGACTGAGGTGGTCCAAGAAGCCCTCGTCCGTGGTCAAGCCACGGTGGTCGACCTTGATTCCCTAGCACCTCTATCAGGGGCACTTGCGGGATTTGCAGATGCGCTGCCGGCCTCCAAGATTGTGCTCCTCCATGGAGAGGGGACAAAGCTACCTAAGGGGGCGATGCGTGCAGCTGACATCAAAAGTGACCAGTCTGAGCTGCTTCTCACAGCAGCATCGATCTGCCAGCTTGGGATACCTCGTGTGCACATTCTTGACGGATCAGATCCCACCGTTCTCTTAAGCGAGCTTTTCTCAAACGAAGGTGTGGGCACCATGGTCTATGCCGATAGCTACCGCACCGTCCGCCCCTTGCGTGAGGATGATATTGTGGAACTTCTCGGAATGATCGGAAGATCAGTGAGAAACTCGCATCTCGTTCCACGTGATTACGCAGACATTGAAAATAACCTCAGCGACTATTCAGTGATGGATATCGATGGAAACGTCGTAGGATCCATTGCTTTGCTTCGATACGACGGGAGTGATGCGGCGGAGCTAGCCTGCCTCTACGTGAAACAAAGTCACGAAGGCCTTGGTTATGGCATCGAGCTTGCAAAATACGCTGAACAACAAGCCGCTGAGCTTGGTTTGAACTCTATCTTTGCGCTGACCAATCGCGCCGCTGATTTTTTCCAAGGTCAGATGGGCTACTCGGAGCTTCCTGTGGATGCGATCCCTTCCGAACGCCAGCAACAACTCCTTGCGAGTAACCGTGATTCGCGGGTGTTTGGAAAAACGCTGTAGCGGTTTTAAAAAGGAACGTCTTGGATGTGAACGATGTGGAATCACAGGTTTTCATCAATAAAAGATAGAAAAAGGCTGCAACCAAGGTATCTCCACCCAACATGCTACGTTTTCTACATTCTTTGTTTTCAAACTCTCGAATAACATTCCGCTTTATCGCGTTTGTTGCCGTAGGTGTAGGATCCGCTCTTCCTGTCAGCGCTGCTGATATGGTGGTGCCACCCAAGGTGGCCGAAATCCTCGATTATTACTGCTTTGAGTGTCACGATGCCGATCGACAAAAGGGTGATGTCCGTTTCGACAACCTGCATAAGATCCCGTTGAATTCCCGACTAGACTTGCTCAACAAGATGCAGGAGCAGGTCTATTTCGCGCAGATGCCCCCCAAGAAAAAAAGCCAGCCCGAGTCGGATGAAAAGGAGGCACTGCTCGCCTGGATGGGAGCCGAGCTCAAAAAGCACAATGCCTCAGGTCTGGAGGACAAACTAAGGGACCACGACTACGGGAACTTCGTTTCGCACAAGCAGCTTTTCAGCGGGAAAATTAAAAACAAGCCCTACACCTCAGCCAGACGCTGGCTGGTCAGGCCAGAAATTTTCAACGAGAGGGTCAAAGACATTTTCCAGCTCGAAGGTCGCGCTCGTAATGCCAATTTCTTTGGTGTCACCAACCCCTTCATTCTACCCGAGCGATCTGGCATACGCGACTATGACACGACCGTACTTGATGGCGGTCACCTCCTCATCATGCTCTCCAATGCCGAGTGGATTTCCTACAAACAAATCCGTGCTGCACGGGTAAAAAATGGCGAGCTCAAGGGTGACTATTTTCCTAATAAAAAAGATCGCTGGGCACCCAACACCACTCCGAAAACCTTCGAGGAGATCATTCTTAAAAAAGGAAAACCCACGGATAAACAACTAGAAGCTGCGATCCAAACCCAGTTCCACAATGTCCTGCGCCGCCGTGCCACTGAAACCGAGCTGGAGAATTATCTCAGCCTTACTCAATCTGCCATTGAATTAGGCGGCAATACCGAGGGCATCCGCCAGATGCTGGTTTCGGTCATCTTGGAATCAGAATTCTTGTATCGTCTTGAATTTGGTGAAGGGAGACTCGATCAGTATGGTCGTCGTAAACTAAGTCCACGCGAAGCGAGCTACGCCATCGCTTACGCCATAGGCGACCGCAACCCAGACCCACAACTCGTGGCCGCTGCTGCGGAAGGAAGGCTCGAAACCCAAAAGGATTATCTCCGCGAAGTTACCCGCCTGCTCGCCGACCAGAATTACTACAGCTCCAAGATCGATCCCTCTATCGAAGGTAAACAAACCCGCTCTCTGGTCGTTTCGCACCCTCGTCTTATCCACTTTTTCCGCGACTTCTTTGGCTACACGAACGCTCTCCGCGTCTTTAAAGACTCACCGCGTAGCGGTGGCTTCTACAAGAACCCTTGCCGCGGCGATACCCAGACCCCCGGCCGCCTCGTCAGCGAAGCCGACCTGTTCCTCGCCCATCACGTCAAGCAGGACCAGAACGTCTTTGAAAACCTCCTAACCACGGATGAATTCTTCGTCTACCGCGACAAAGACCCCGAGACAGCAAGCAAGCTGATCGAGTCTTGGCGACAAGTTTACGAGAAGCTTAAAAATACCGACTGGAAAACCGATGCCGAGAAAGTCCTCGCCAAAAACCTCAAATATATAAAAGGCCAAAAATCGATTCAACTCCATACGAAACGCCCCGTCGCAGATTTCCTCTCCTACATGTACTACTTCGAGGAGTCGTTCGGACGCGGCCGGATCCCCTTCACCAAAGTCCCATGGGCCCACGGCTATAACTCTCACCACACCCCATTCTACAGCTTACCTCCCACCCCCGCCATCGGCCGCTACCACACAGCCAGCCGCAAGAATTTCAAAGGCTTTGATAAAAAAGAGTTCTGGAGCTACCCGCTTAAGCAACCTTTCAAAATAGAGAACAGAAAAGGCATTCTGACCCATCCGGCATGGCTCATTGCTCATTCGCAAAATACCGAGACTGACCCCGTGCGTCGTGGCCTATGGGTTCGCGAAAAACTACTCGCTGGCAACGTGCCTGATGTTCCGATTACCGTGGACGCCCAGATCCCCGAGGATCATCTCCACACCCTGCGAACACGCCTCGATAGCGTCACCAAAAAACAAGCATGCTGGAAATGTCATGACCAGATGAATCCCCTTGGCCTAACCTTCGAAATCTACGACGACTTTGGCCGATTCAGAAGTCAGGAAAATTTGGAGCATCCCGAAAATATCATCGCCAAGCCTACCACTCACAAGGGCGCTAACACCTACAAGACCAAGCCTGTTGACGCCACAGGATCGATTACCGGCACAGGCGAGTCCACGATCGATGGCGATGTGAAAGATGCATTGGATATGATTGGTCGGCTTGCTAAATCAGACCGCGTCCGACAGTCGATCATCCGTCACGCCTTTCGCTTTTTCATGGGAAGAAATGAAATGCTTTCCGATTCCCAAACGTTAATCGATGCGGAAAAAGCCTATCTCGCTAAGAACGGTAGCTTCAAAGCGGTCGTTATTTCTCTTCTCACATCAGATTCCTTCATTTATCGTAAGCCCATCCTCAGCTCCAGCCACAACTAGCCCAACTAGAATGACCAACAGAAGAGATTTTCTAAGACGTTCCTTACTCAGTGCCGGCGCCCTCGGCCTATCTTCAAGTCCGCTATGGGGCGGAGCCTCGGCTGTGAAGCCACCGATGCGTTTCATCTTCATTCACAAGGGCAATGGACTGTTTCCTCATGCCATGGTGCCACCAACCTTGAGTGAAGCCGAAATGGCCAAAGAGAAGAGCAAAGCCCCCTTTGAAGTATCTCTTACCGATCACGATCTTCCCGCATGGATGGGTGCCCTCAGCGAGCACAAGGAGAACATGACCATCCTGCAGGGCCTATCGGGTAAGATGTGTACCACCGGTCACCACTCATTCCAATCTTCGCTAGGCGTTTATAAAGCGAATCAGCGGCTGAGTTCCATCAAGTGGGCCACCGTCGATTTTGAATTAGCTCGCCTCTTTCCCTCTCCTCTGGAGCACATCGAACTGGCCTGTTTCCCCATCAGTGGTGGTAATTCACGAGGTAGTATCAATGGCATCGAAAAAGGATTTTCAGCTCGGGGAGCTCAGCAACCTAACTACGCCTTCGGCTCTCCCAAGATTGCTATTGAGAAGCTCTTCAAATCGGTCGCCAATACCAAGGATGCCCAAGTTCAATATGAACTAGAAAGACGTGTGCTCGAGTTCGCGGCGGGCAAACAGGCGAAGCTTTCCGAAACTCTTAAGGGGATCGAAAAAGCAAAGGTCAAGAACTACGCAGAATCCATCGAAGCCGTCCGCATGCGCAACAGGAAGATCGACGCCATGGGTGATGTCATCCGCAAACATGTGCCACAGCTCGATGAGAAATATTTTGCAGACGATCTCAACACGATCGACCGCCAGATCGGTCACACTGAGGTTATCCTGTCCACCTTGATTTCCGGTATGACCAACGTTGCCACCTTCACCATCGATGAATTGGGAACACTCTACACCGGCATCAACGACATCGAGAAGGAAACGGTTAATCTTCATGACGTCGGTCACGGTAAATCAGTAGGTGCCTTCAAGGCCGTCGACGTTCGTGAGAAAGTGCGCCTCCACCACATGGATGTCGTTGATACCCTCGTGAAGCGTCTGAAAAGCGTTCCAGAAGGCTCAGGCACCATGTTTGATAATACCATGATCTTCTACTACCCTGACGGTGGTGAGACTCATCACAGCCACGGCACCGAGTTCCCATTCATCGTCATGTCCGGCAAGAATTCCAAACTGAACATCGCCGGGAAATACATCCGTCTGCCCAACTATGGCAAGGAAGGTCACAAAACTCTCGGCAACTGGTACACCAGTATTCTCAATGCATACGGTAACGACATTGCCCACTTCGGTGATCCCGATACCGGACTGACTCACATGAATCAGAAAGGCCCGATCAAGCAGTTTATGAGTTCTTGATTCGCGGGTGTTCGGTAAATCACCAAAGTAGGGCGAGTTTGAAACTTGCCGACAACCCAAGCTCCCAGTTCTTCATATCCTGCCGGCAAGTTGCAACGCACGATCTAATAAAATAGTTCGACGGAGGAGGAGAACTAGACTCTAGCATAGCATGAGTGGACGAGTCCAAACTCGCCCTACTTTCCAAACGAAAACCAACCACGCTTTTTAGCGCTGCTTGGTCTGTTTGGAATGAGTATTTCCGAGACGCCTATACGATCGAATCCGTCAAAGAGTGCCTCGGCTCCTTTTTTGAGCTTGAGATTCATTTCATCATCATACAGTGGGATCAGGGCGTGGAAATGGATCATTTTTTCATCGTTAATCGGAAGCATGTAAAACTCTTCTCCGACGGTTAACGGCGGCATTAACAACGCTCCTGTTAGTTTGGTGTTGTCGGCAAAAGGTTCAGCGGGGTTACCATTCGGGATGGTATGCATCGCCCACAGCCAGGTCTGGTAATCGTGCGGGAATCTTGCGAGCGTTTTAAGTAATCGGATAGGCCAGTAGTTCTCTTCATCCTTCCACGCCTCGTCACCCATGGGCCAATCCGGTGGCAGGCAGATCATCAGCTCGGAATAGGCGCAGGCGGAGTATTCCTCCGGAGCCGACATCGCACGGTCGCTCATTCCGGAGGTGACCAGGGAATAAAAATTGCGAGCTTCGGTAGGCTCAACAATATGGACGTCGATGTGAACGAGGTCAGAGATCACCTCATGAAACACATTCCCGATCGGTCCGATATGTTTTTCGATGTGATCAGAAATCGCCTCGATGTTTTCCGAGTCGCCCACTGCGATTTCGAGGTCTATCTCCTGATGCTCATGCCGTAAGATGGGTGCCCCTGATTCTGATCTCTCCATGGAGATTATACAGGCCGAATGAATTAGATTTAGCAAGATGATTCCTGAGCGAGATCAACTTGATTGGGTTGCTATTTTTTAACCGCCCTACTTCGCCGAGGCTACGAAGGGCAGGCTGAAATATGCGAAATGACGCGAAAGGAAGACCCGAGTTGCTAATTCACTATTCAAAATTCACCCTTCACTATTCTATTGGCGGCACCTGCCTTACTTGGAGTTTTGAATTTATAGCCCTTTGGCGTTTGAGTCCTTTGGCAGTCGAACAATGAGAACCCAAAAAACCCACTCCCCGGTGACGGGGAGTGGGCCAACTTTAAGATGAAATAAACGTCGGGTTACTTGCGGCGACGGAGGATCAGGGCGAGTCCACCGAGGCCGAGAAGGGCGGTGGTGGATGGTTCTGGGACGGCGGTGATGTCGCCATTGAGGGTAAATGCCTGGAGCGACTTGTGGTGGCCAAAGCCGATGCCGCGTGCTTGCAAGGTGATCGTGTAGGTTTCGCTGCCATCGAGCGTGGGGAAGCTGCTGAGATCGACTGTGCGGGTGTATTCAGGGGTCGGGTATGCAATGTTGCCGCCCAAGTCGGCTGAGCCCAATGAACCGCTGGAACTACCTGACAGTAGAACGAGCATCTGGCCGCTCTTGCTTCCCGTGGTTTGAGCTCCGCCGGAGCCGTTGGTCAGCCGTATGGCGATCAGGATATTGGTGAAATCGATCGAAGCCGTCGAGCCGTCCAGGACAAGATCAAACGAAGTATCCCAGCCGCCGGCGGTCATGTTGTTGTTCACGTCGAGTTCTCCATCGGTCGCCTCGTGAAAGCTAAGAAGCGGAGTCGTGCCATCACCATCGAAGAAAGAAAGTGATGTAGCCGGAGCAACGATGCCAGTGACGGTGTTCCAAGAGCCAAAGGTTGCGGTGTTGGTAACCTTTTGTGCGTCGCCCACGTCGGCGAATTCGTCGGCTAGAATGACTGCCGCGTTGGCCGAAGTGGCCGCTAGGGCGAGGGTTCCCATCGCGGCGGCGAGGGACATGGTTGTTTTGGTATCAATTGTCATTGTTTGGTGAGGCATTATTATCGTTAATTTTAGCAGCTTTTCAGCAAAATCACGTCCTACCGGGGTGAAATTTAAAATTCATCGGGGTGAAATTTAAAATTTATAAAAGCTAACGCGCATCCTGCCCCCCCCCAGGACGACCTGTCAAAACAAAAAGAGAAAATCTCAGCTGTCTTTCTTACTTGGTTTTTGGAGTTTAAAACTTAGCGTTTAATCCTCTGAATTACCATGCTGGCAATATCCCACATGAGGTGAGTGGGGGGGGGATAAAAAAACGCCGACTCTTTCGAGTCGGCGTTTGATAGATTGAGTTGAGCAAGAAACTTACTTCTTCTTCTTTTCCTCTTCGCGTTTCTTGGCGTCAGCAATGACTTCCTCAGAAACGTTTTTAGGACAAGCTGCGTAGTGGGAGAACTCCATGGAGAACTGGCCACGACCGGATGTCATTGTGCGGAGGTCGCCAATGTAACCGAACATGTCGCTCAGTGGAGCATCAGCTTTGACGCGGATACCGGTAGGTGTGCGCTCCTGCTCCTTGATCATGCCACGGCGACGGTTAAGGTCACCGATGACGTCACCGACGTTGTCTTCTGGGGTGAAGACGTCGAGTTTCATGATAGGCTCAAGGATTTGTGGTCCAGCTTTTGGCATCGATGTGCGGTAAGCTGCTTTCGCGGCGATTTCGAACGCGATCGCGGAGGAGTCCACTGCGTGCTGAGCTCCGTCAACGAGGGTAACTTTGAAGTTCAAGCAGGGGAACCCAGCGAGAACACCTTTGTCTCTGGAGAATTTGAATCCTTTTTCAACAGCAGGCCAGAATTCCTTAGGAACGTTACCACCAACAACTTTGGATTCGAATTCGAATTCAACGCCTTCTTCTGGATCGAGAGGTTCGATGATGTAGTCGATCTTACCATACTGACCGGAACCACCAGACTGCTTCTTGTGGGTGTAGGAGTCTTCGATACGCTTGGTAATGGTCTCGCGGTAAGCAACCTGTGGCTTGCCAACAGTGACTTCACAACCGTGGGTGCGCTTGAGGATGTCTACTTTAATGTCGAGGTGAAGCTCGCCCATTCCTTTGAGGATAGTTTCGCCTGAGTCGAGGTCAGTTTCAACGATGAATGTAGGGTCTTCTTTAACCATCTTGCCGATGGCGGTGCCGAGCTTTTCTGCGTTCGCCTTGTCCACAGGGGCAACGGCGATGGAGATCACAGGAGCTGGGAACACCATAGGCTCGAGAGTGGCAGGATTGTCCTTGTCACAGAGGGTGTGACCGGTCTGAACGTTCTTGAGTCCCACAAGGGCTACAATGTCACCCGCTTGGGCTCCATCGAGTTCGATGCGATCATCTGCACTCATTTCCACGATACGGCCGACACGTTCGGTCTTACCGGTGAAGGTGTTGAGGATGGTTGTTCCTTTGGCGAGTTTACCGGAGTAAATACGGGTGAAAGTGAGGGCGCCATACTGGTCGTCCATGATCTTGAATGCAAGGGCACGGAGTGGTCCGTCAGGAGTAACGATGGCGAAATTGCCAGTCTCGTTTCCTTCTGGGTCAACCTCAGGCTGAGGCGGAACCTCAGTAGGTGAGGGGAGGTAATCAACTACGGCGTCGAGGAGAACCTGAATACCTTTGTTTTTGAAAGCGGAACCACAGTAAGTCGGGAAGAAGTCGAGGGCGATGGTGCCTTTACGGACACACTTCTTGATGTCCGCGATGCTAGGCTCGGTGCCATCGAGGTAGGCCATCATGACGTCGTCATCCTGCTCAACGGCGGTTTCGATGAGTTCGGCGCGATACATTTCCACGTCGTCTACCATGTCGGCTGGAACGTCTGTGATTACATAGTTCTCAGGCTCACCGGAGTCGTCCCAGACCCAGGCTTTGCGGGTGAGGAGGTCAACGACGCCAACCATGTCGTCCTCGATACCGATCGGGAGGACCATGATAAGAGGCTTGGCTGCGAGGATGGTTTTGATTTGATCGCAAACGCGGATGAAGTCAGCACCTGTGCGGTCGAGCTTGTTAATGAAGATCACACGGGCAACAGCCGAGTCGTTAGCGTAGCGCCAGTTGGTCTCAGACTGGGGCTCAACACCACCAGATCCGCAAAATACACCTACGCCACCGTCAAGAACCTTGAGGGAGCGGTAAACTTCCACGGTGAAGTCAACGTGGCCGGGGGTGTCAATGATGTTGAAGCGGTATTTGCCGTCTTTCCACTGTGCGTCACTACCTTCCCAGAAACAACTGGTAGCAGCGGACTGAATAGTAATACCGCGCTCTTGCTCTTGTTCCATGAAGTCGGTGGTGGCTTCACCATCGTGAACTTCACCGATTTTGTGGGATTTACCCGTGAGTTTGAGGATACGTTCTGTGGTCGTTGTTTTACCAGCGTCCACGTGGGCGAAGATACCGATGTTTCTATAGAGAGAAAGGTCTGACATTGCTTTAGGTTCTTAGTTGTTTAGTGAATCCCTCTCAAGGGGATGCGTGATCGTGTGTGTCTTTTGATACAACACGGCGGCGTGTAACTAGCGGATTATGAACGTTTGGCAACCTTAGAGTGATAAATATCCTCTTTTTGTGCCATTTTATATTCGACAAATCCGAAGACCCGATTTAATCCCCTCCCGCGTCAAGGCAACTGTTTTGGCGCAATTTGGAAATATATATAAAAGTGGCAGGATAGCTCAGGGGTAGAGCGGAGGATTCATAAGCCTTAGGTCCGGAGTTCAAATCTCCGTCCTGCTACCATTTCCATAAAGCCCTTAATCCTATATGGAACAGGGGTTTTTTGTTGTCTTGGTGTTTGATTGTTTCAGTTAGGTTGATGGCGGTATTTTGAATCTTTGCCACTTCTTTGCCACTTTTAGCATGGCTGTCGCTTTATTGTTCGGGTTTACCCCCAAAGTTTGGGGCTAGGCATTTTGGGGAGGGGGAGCCGAAAGCTCGGCGGCCGAGGGGGCTTATAGCGTCGAGGGGCTATAGCTGTTGATTGCGGCCACGCTTCATCCACCATTGGTTGGTTCATGTCGTCCCGCTCACAGGGGGCATCCGTGTGCCCAAGTAGCTTTTGCAAAGCCCTGATGTCCCGTCCGGTCTTCAGCAGGTGTTATGGCGCAGCACTCGAGAACACCTTCTCTTTGGACTCACAGCCCCTGCTGCGACCTTCACAAAAGCCTTCTGCATCCAT
>Ga0302134_10000263_pt1 | contig 21500 bp, 25 predicted proteins | sample CB9_SCM_MG_FD_203123 | JGI IMG/M metagenome (GOLD analysis project Ga0302134, IMG submission 203123) | Marine microbial communities from Western Arctic Ocean, Canada - CB9_SCM | ecosystem: Environmental > Aquatic > Marine > Oceanic | place: Canada: Western Arctic Ocean | collected 2017-09-19
TTATCCGTTTCTTCACTTGGATCGTAATCTTTCATAAAGTAGGACGACTTTGTAAGTTGTCGGCAGGATATGAGCGAAGGATGTGTGACTTGGGTTGCCGACAACTTACAAAGTTGTCCTACCTTCTGTAACTCCTCAGCTCGAAGGTCTCATACTTCTCCTCAACGGTAACGTTGGGGAAGTCGGCCTCGAACGAAGGGAAACAGGTATCACCCTCATAACTCTCGTAAACGTGAGAAATGAGGATTTCATCAAGCTGGGGCATAAAGAGTTCATAGACCTGTGCTCCGCCAATGATGAATACCTCCGGCTCGATCAGCTGAATGCTCTGCAGATCTTCTGGAGAATGAATGACCTCGGCGCCCTCAGCTGACCAATCGGTATCGCGTGTGAGCACGATGCTTTGTCGGTTAGGAAGTGGGAAACCAATCGAATCCCAAGTCTTACGTCCCATCACGATGGGATGCCCTGTGGTGTGACGTTTGAAGAGTTTTAAATCCTCAGGTAGATGCCATGGTAGACCTCCATCTTTGCCAATTACTCGTTCAGGAGTCATCCCAACAATGGCGATGAGTTTCAGTTTCGATTTCATAAAGATACTACACGCTCACCGCGGCTTTGATGTGGGGGTCGGGATCGTAGTCGCGGAGCTCGAAGTCATCACCGGTGAAACTGAGGATGTCTTTTACTTCGGGGTTGATCCACATGGTCGGCAGTTTCTTAGGTATCCTAGTGAGCTGCAGATTCGCTTGATCAAGGTGGTTCTGGTAGAGATGAAGGTCGCCGAAGGTATGCACGAAGTCGCGCGCTTCGTAGCCGCAGACTTGGGCTACCATTTGTGTTAGTAGGGCGTAGGAGGCGATGTTGAAAGGGACGCCAAGAAAGAGATCGGCACTACGCTGGTAGAGCTGGCAGGAAAGACCCGGTTTTTCTGAATCGATGTCATGCACGTAGAACTGAAAGAGCATGTGGCAGGGGGGCAGTGCCATTTGATCGACCTTACCGACGTTCCATGCCGATACGAGATGGCGTCGTGAATGCGGGTTGTTTTTTAATCCGTCAATCAGTCGCTCGATCTGGTCAATGATTTCGCCGTCGTCACCTTCCCAAGCACGCCATTGCTGGCCGTAGACGGGGCCGAGTTCACCATTTTCATCCGCCCATTCGTCCCAGATACGAACACCATTTTCCTTGAGGTAGGCGATGTTGGTATCACCTTTTAGAAACCAGAGGAGCTCGTGAATGATCGAGCGCAGGTGCACCTTCTTGGTGGTGAGGCAGGGGAAGCCTTCGCGGAGGTCGTAGCGGGCTTGCCGACCAAATACCGACATCGTGCCCGTGCCTGTGCGGTCGGTGCGGGTTTCTCCGTTTTTAAGAACGTCGGTGAGGAGGTCGAGATACTGCTGCATGGGATTATTTAAGAGTAGCTGGTAGCGAGTAGCAAGTAGCTAGTAGACTTAGTCGTTTTTGCCTGGCCCTTTACGAAGGTTTTTTTTGTCGGATTGCTTGGATTTATCATCAAGCATGCGGTTTTTTGATCGGCGGGATCTGCGGCGTTTTTGGCGGCGGATTTTTTCTCGCGCCTGGGTTTTTGCCGATTTTTTCCCGTCGCGGACTTCCTCCAGTCGTTCGCAGAGTTCGCGACGCGCGATGTAGCGGTTCAGCTCACGCGATCGCTGCTGCTGACACTTCACCTCGGTGCCGCTGGAGAGGTGTTTGAGATAAACACAGGAGGCAGTTTTGTTGACTTTTTGACCACCACTACCACTGCCTTGGATGAATTTTTCAAGCAGGTTGTCATCGGTGATTCCGAGTCCAAGCATGCGTGCTTCAAGGGCGGCTATTTTTTCGAGAGAAGGCACTGAAGAATAGTGAATTATGAATGTAGAATAGTGAGTTTAAAGAGACACGATGTATTCTTGTACGGCTCGTTCGATTTCTCCTGCGACATCGGCTCGAACATTGGCGAAGGGTGGGACGAACCATGGGTAGGAACCAACGACATCGGTGATGACGGCTATTTCACCGTCGCAGGTTTGTGGACCTGTTTTTGTTTTGCCGCCAATCCCGATGGTAGGGATATCGAGTTGGGTGGTGATTTTTTCAGCTAACTCTGGGACGATGCTTTCTAATACGATAGCAAAACATCCAGCATCCTGAAGGGCGAGTGATCCTTCAATAATAGCGCAGGACTCCTCCTCGGTTTTACCTTTCTTTTTGTAGCCCCCTTCTGCGAGCACACGCTGGGGAAGCATACCGTGGTGGCCAATGACTGGAATGCCGGCGTCAATGATAGCGCCGATTTTTTCAACCTGACGAACGCCTCCTTCAAGCTTAACTGCGTCGGCTCCGGCATCAACGAGTGCCTGGGCTGTAATGAGCGCTTGTTCGGGGGTTTCATAACTATGGATCGGCATGTCGCCAATGACGATGGCGTTATTAACACCTCGCGCTACGGCTGCCGTGTGATGGAGCATCATGCCCAGAGTCACGTGGGTGGTGTCAGGGAACCCGAGAACGACCATACCCAGAGAGTCGCCTACGAGTATGATGTCTACTCCTGCTTCATCTAATAATCTCGCTGTTGGGTAATCGTAAGCAGTGAGGGCGGAGATGGCTCGGTCTCCTCCCTTCATGGCCTTAATGGCCTTTGCTTTTTCGATAGAGTTCATGGTGTCTTGATCAGTTACCAGTCTGATTGGACCAAAGTAAGCGGTGGTTCGTCAGAGTCAAGGTGATGCAGATGCTCCTCGATCGTTGCCTTATCTCCAGGGAGGATAAGTTGTGGGCGGATATCAGCCAATGGCTGCAGCACAAAACGCCGGTGAGTTATCTCCGGATGTGGAATGGTGAGAATGCCGCCGCTGACGGTTTCAGTTCCGAAGTAGAGAATATCAATGTCAATAATACGCGGTGCATTGAGCTGGTGTACAACTCCTCTGCCAAAGTGAAATTCGACCCCTTGTGTGCATTCCAAGAGTTCATGCGGACGGCCAATGTAGTCGATCTCGATCACCGTATTGTAAAAATCAGGTGAGTTATCTGGGCAGTCGACAGGCTCTGACTGATAGATGGGAGCCTGCATGAAGAGTGCATCGTCAGGCATCGTTTTAAGCAACATGTCACGCGCCACCTGGAGGTGGTTCAAACGATTGCCCAGATTTGATCCAAGGGCGATGCCGACACGTATTGCCATTTTTTTAAGAAGTCTGGAAGTCGAGAAGTCAGGAAGCAAGATCTACTTGAGTTCTAGGACGTCTTGCATGTCATATAACCCAGCTGGTTGGTTTTGTAACCAGACTGCTGCGCGGACTGCTCCGGAGGCGAATGTCATTCTACTAGAGGCTTTGTGGGTGAGTTCGACCCGTTCTCCGTCAGCGGCAAACATAACCGTGTGATCACCTACAACATCACCACCGCGCAGGGTATGCATACCAATTTCCCGTTTTGGGCGTGCTCCGATATTGCCAACCCGACCATGGGTAACATCGTCTTCGTAGCTGGTGTTAGTTTCCTCATTGAGGATCTCTAGCAAACGTCGAGCCGTGCCGGATGGGGCATCGATTTTGTGGCGGTGATGCATTTCAGTAACTTCGATGTCAAAGTTGTCGTTGCCAAGAATTTGTGCCGCCTTGCTGGTCAACCAGAAGAGGGTGTTGACTCCTACAGAGAAGTTGGGGGCGAAAACGATGGGGAGAGTTTTGGCAGCTTCGGTGATCCGTGCCTTTTCTTCATCGGTGTGACCTGTGGTGCCAATGATTAGAGGCGTGTTAGATGCTAGTGCGGCATCAAGCACATCTCCTGTAAAGTGGTGCACGGTGAAGTCGATAGCTGCATCGATTCCTTGGAATGCTGCGGCAAGATCTTCGCCCGCATCATGTGTCGATGTAACCTCGGTATCCGGATTTTCATTTCCTGCTTGAATCAGAGTCTGGCCCATGCGGCCGCTTGATCCTGTGATGAGTAATTTGGTCATAGCTAGAAAATATTAGAGGAGTCCGAAGTTGGACAGGGTTTCACGGAGAAGAGCTTCGCTTTCTGTGGAGAGATTGACAAGAGGAAGGCGAAGTTCGTCTGTGCAGTGGCCTTGATAGGCGACAGCAGACTTGATCGGCACCGGGTTAGTGTCGATGGACATGAGCGTTTTGAAAAGAGGCTCATACTTGGTCTGAATAGCTTCGGCATCTTGGATTCGACCTTCTGCCATGGCTCTAACGAGGCTGGACATAACATCGGGGATGATATTGGTAGCAACGGAAACAAGTCCCACGGCACCACGTTTCATAAACTCGATGGTGAGGGGATCATCACCTGAGAGAATCTGGAAATCGTCTGGCAGGGCTGCCTTGATCTGGGTAACTCGCTCAGGATCTCCACCGGCTTCTTTGTTGGCAATGATCGTCGGGCAGTTGGCGGCGAGGCGCGCGATGGTATCGACGGCAATTTCAATGACAGAGCGGCCAGGGATGCTATAGAGCATGACGGGGAGGTCGCTGCATTCTGCAATGGCTTTGTAATGCTGATAGAGACCTTCTTGTGAGGGCTTGTTGTAGTATGGGCAGACTTGTAGCGTGCCATCGACTCCCATGGCCGCAGCCTGAGTCGTGAGCTGAATGGCTTCAGCGGTGGCATTGGCTCCGGTGCCGGCGATGACCTTGATTCGACCCGCTGCGTATTCGACGGCGAGTTCGATGACGTGGAGGTGTTCCTGACGTCCTAGGGTGGGGGATTCTCCGGTTGTGCCGCATGGGACAATACCGTCGACTCCACCTTCGATCTGGCGGTCAATGAGGGATCGGAAGGCATCGGTGTCGACTACACCGTTTCGGAAAGGGGTGATGAGTGCTGTGTGGGTTCCTTGAAACATGATGTTGAAGTTGTTAGTTTAGAATTTGAAAATTAGATGGTAATCTCGCCTGCAAAGACGAAGTCGGCTGGGCCAGTGAGGGTGACGTTAGTAAAGGTGCTGTCTGAGCCAGCTTCGAAACCGATTTCCAGAGTCTCGCCACCTTCGACATCGACGCTGATAGGAGAGCTGGCTCCATTGAGAAGGTTATGGACAAGGGCGCATGCGGTCATGCCGGTGCCACAGGCGAGGGTTTCGCCCTCGACACCACGTTCGTAGGTGCGGATGGCGATGTGCTGCGCGCCGATGATTTTGGTGAAATTGGCATTCGTTCCGTTGGGTGCGAAGTGATCGTGGTAACGAATGGCCGAGCCATGCTTTAGCACGTCGAAGTTCTCCAAGTCATCGGTAAAGACGACGGCATGGGGGACTCCGGTGTTGAGCACATGGATGTCATCGGATAGGTCGTCGATGTTGATGTCAGCATTGAGTTCGAGGTCGAATGGGTCGGACATGGCAATACGAACGTTGTCGCCAATGAGATCGGCGCTTAAGGTGCCGGCGATGGTTTCAAAGGTTATATGATCCGTGCCATCGCCCGATAGCATGGCGGTGTATTTTCCATAACAGCGTGCACCATTGCCACACATTTCGGCTTCGCCGCCATCGGCATTGTAATAGCGGAACTTGTAGTCGGCACCATTCTCGGCAGGTTCGACGGCTAATAAGCCATCGGCACCCACGCCGCGCTGACGGTCGCAGAGGATTGCGATTTGATCGCGGCTTAGGTTGATATCGAGTGCACGGTTATCGATGACAACGAAGTCGTTGCCAGCACCGTTCATTTTGTGAAATTGAAGAGTCATTAGGTGGTGGGGGTTTTAGTAGCACTAATAAGAGGAGCCGTGAACTCGCTGATGATTCCCGCTAAATTAGGATGGTTGGCGTTTTCTGCAACCTGATTGACGATGGCTGAGCCTACCACCACACCATCTGATGCAGCGGCGACATCTGATGCCTGCTCCGGGGTGCTGATACCAAAGCCAACACAGACGGGAGTGTCGGTGTGTTGCTTGATCGATGCTACTAGTGCGCCGATGCTAGCTGATGGAGCGGCCTGGGAACCAGTGACTCCCATGCGTGAGAGGCCGTAGATGAATCCCTCGGATTGGGCGGCAAGCATTTGCATGCGCTCAGGTGGCGTGGACGGAGAGATGAGCGTGATATGTTTGAGCCCTTTGGTGCATTCGAGTTCCTTGTTGTTGGCTACCTCATCAGGTGGGAGATCTAATAATAGTATTCCATCAGCCCCAGCGGCTGAGGCATCGATATGGAATTTCTCATAACCATAGGCGTATACCGGGTTGAGGTAAGTAAAGAGCACGATGGCCGTATCGTGGGTGGTGCGGAAGTCACGGATGAACTGGATTAGCTTATCTACAGACATTCCGTTATGTAACGCTCGCTCGGCTGCAAGCTGGTTGACGATGCCATCGGCTTGCGGATCGGAGAAGGGGACACCTAGTTCAATGATGTCGGCTCCGGCATCAGCAAGGGCCCTGACCGTGGCTAGCGACGCATCATAATTAGGGTCGCCAGCACAGACATATGCGACAAATGCAGCTTCGCTATTATTACGAAGTCGCTGAAAGGTGGTATCAATACGGTTGCTCATGGTGTTTTGCAGCGCTGGGATAAGCTTATTTGGTGGAAAAGGAAACCCCGAAACATGCCTTAAATTCATGATTTGATAAGATTTCAGGTCAAAAGGGCAGCGGGCGACTCATAATGTGGATTTTTTTGCAAGTTTATTTAAGTTTAGTTTGAGGTGGACCCCATAGTTCGGCCACTGGGAGGCTAAGTTAAGTTGTGATGACGGGGTGCGGGATTGTTGTAGGAGATTGGATGAGGGTGGTCAAGTAGAGAGCGGAGGATGTGCGAATTTGGGAAGGAGAATCCCTCCATTCCGCTACGCTCCATTCCGGGATTCTCCTTCCCAAATTCGGCCCTCCGGGGGGCGCGGTTTTCTGGCTTGGAGGTTAGGCTGTTTTCTTAGATTTGATGACAACCTCAGCCAAGGAACCTCCGATGTCTTCATCGGCGTAGGCCACGGCTGGTGTCTGATTGCCAAGAGTTTCGTGTGGCCGCCAGGTGTTGTAGCGTTCAAACCACTTTTCTAGACCCGCGCAGAGTTCAATGACCGTGGCGTGCTCGAAGAGGTAAATCTCCTCATATTTCACGCTCCGCCAAAGTCGTTCGATGAAGACGTTGTCCATCCAGCGTCCTTTGCCACCCATGCTGATCTTTATTCCAAGATCTAACAAACACCCGATTCATTCCGCTGAGGTAAATTGGCAGCCTTGGTCGGTGTTGAAGATCTCGGGAACTTTGCCTGTGTTTCTCAGGGCGTTATCGAGAGCCTCCAGACAGAAGCCTGTTTCCATGGTGTTGGAAGCCGCCCAGCCAAGGACTTTGGCGAATTCCAGTCCATCACCGCACACAAATAGGCGTGCCCGTGAGGCATGGGCACGTAGGTGATGTCCGTGCACCAGGCTTGGTTCGGGCGCGCTACCGCAAGGTTTCGTAACAGATAGAGATACTTGCGGTGCCCGTCATCGGGAATGCATGTGCGTGGTTTGCAATAGATCGCCTCAATACCCATTTCTCGGCGCAGGCGCTGGAGTCGTTTGCGGTTCACAGTCAGCCCGTTTTCGCGTTCTAAAACCGTTTTTAGCCGTCACGTTCCGAGGCACGGGTCAATCATGTAATACTCGTCGAGCAAACGCTTGATACGTAGATCTTCCTCATTTTCGGCAACAGGTTGATAGACTATTGACGACCTCGCCACGCCCAGTAGTTCACATTGTCTTCTCATGCTGATGTCAGGATTATTTTTCTGCCAACTCGATACGATCCCTTACAGACCTAGCTGTCTGGACTTTCTTCGTAGAAAGTCGATCTCGACCGCCTGCTGTCCAATCTTGGCGTGAAGCTGCTCGCGCTGGGCTTCAAAACTTTCTTCATCAGTCTTCTTTTTAGCTGCCTTGAATACATCACCGGAACCTTCGAGCATCTTCTTTTTCCAGTCAGATACCTGTACTGGATGGACTTGATATTCCTTCGCGATCTCTTGGATCGTCCTGATTCCCTTAAGGGCTTCCAAGCCAACGCGGGCCTTAAATTCGGGTTCGTGTCTTCTTCGTTTTACTTTCATTGTTTGTGATTTGGGTTCGGTTATTTTACCGCTCCTGTCCACCACATTTATAACTCAGCTCCTGGCCTGAATTTCGGGGTCCACCTCAGTTGATAGTCTTTTTTCCTTGCTAATACATTTTAATATATATAAAAGCTATCTAAGTTTGACAAATACCTTAATCATGAAATTAACTGATGGGAATCCAAAGGTCGGCCTCCTCGGCGGTCTTAGCATTGGCTACCAAGAGCGATTAGCTCAGGTATCCGATCAAGGCGATATTGAGCTAGGCAGTGGGACTCACTACCTTCTGGCTCGTAATGGTCGTGGTAAAACGACTTTGCTGAGAACTCTTGCCGGAGTGTTGAAGCCTCTTGATGGTGGGTTCTCCTGTGAGGGTAGATGTCAGTTACTAAGTGAGGATATGACTTTTGATCGTGAATTGCCGGCTAGAGTGATTTTAAAATGCTTACTGAAAAAGGCCGATTGTAAGCAGGCCATCGAGCTCGCACATAATCTGGAACTCAATCTAGTTAAGCCTTACGGCAAGCTTTCCACGGGTAATAAACGTAAAGTCGCTTTATTGGTGGCCGAATTCTCCGTACAAGAAGGACGTTCGGATATCCTCTTGCTCGACGAGCCGTTTACCGGATTGGACGCCTTCGCCCGTGAAATTTTTCAGGATCTGTGGAGCAAACGCCAGGATGGTGTGCTTCGCCTCGTAAGTTGTCACCCTGATTTCGATAGTATGGAGATGGAAAGCTCCGTTCTGATCAGTGATGGCCAAATAGTTCACCTCTCTGGCGAGAATGCTCCCAAGCAGTGGGGTGATCTCAAAATACAACTCAACTAAAGATGCAGCTCTACCGATTAACATTAGCAACAATGCTCCAGCGCAAGGTCTGGATCATTGCGTTTTTGTGTGCGCTGATTATGCCGATCGTCCTTCCTTATCTTACTCCTCATGAGAGTAATCCTAATTTAGTCGCTCCAGCGCGTGCCCAAGCGGCATGGATTTGCCTATGGGTAGTTTCCATTGCTTGGGTGTTTTTCCAAGCAGCTCGCTTTGGTGATGATACGGCTCGTTCTGGATTAGGTGCCTATTTCCTTAGCACTGGAGTTTCCCGCGTTAGCCAGATGATGCAAATTTGGTTGGCGTGCCTTACTTTTTTACTTCCTCTTGTCTGTATCACCGTTGCCGTTTGCCTAGTTGGTGCCATGCCGGGAGACTCCGCTCAAGCCAAGATGTGGATTGCCACCAATATGCAATACGCAGCTCTTTTCCTGCTGGTGATCATGCCGCTTATGATGGTTGCGACATCAGTGGGTAGCCGATTCGGTAGCACCATTGGTTATCTCATTCCACTCTGCATGAGCGTCTATGGGATGTATGGGGTTGGCTATCTCTCCATGATGACCACGGTTCAGGATAACGTTTTCTTAGACTGGCTCTATGTCGTGTCTCCCCACTACCACCTTGCTGATCTAACACCACGACTTGTGTTTAGACACGGCAGCATGGTCGGATCTGAATTTTTACAGTTAGTTGCTTACTTCGTAGGTATCAAAATCGTTCTTTCAATGCTATCGACCATGTGCTTTCAAGCAAAGCCTGTGACCTAAGCATTTAAAACCCTTATTCTCGAACCTTAGATGAACTCAAAAACTTCCAAAATAGCTATGTGCTATACCCTCGCTGTGGGTGCCGGGCTTTGGGGGGGGATGGCGAAGAAGTTTAACTCTGAAAACGAGCTTTCCTATGAGCCTAACATCGCTTGCTTAAAAGGTAGTCCATACGGAAAGGTATTAGCTTTTGCGGTTCAAGGACCTATTGATTTTTATTGGCACAGTGGGCAGACTCATACCGATGTTGAGACATTAAACGAAGAAAGCACTGCATGTGCAGATGGCTGCACAGATCACGATCACAGTCATGATACACCTGCGGAGCACGGCGAAGACTGTGGCTGCGGTGAACATGATGAGCCTGATACAGCCTTTAGTGAAATCGGTTCTAAGCCATTTCAGCAGCGAGCTAAAGATCGGATCAGAAAGATGGCAGCATCAGCCCATCGTAAGACTAACGGCGCCCCCCTCTCTCAGGCACATCAAGATTATTTGCAGGGTGTGACCGAAGATAAGTTGCGTTTGGCCTATGAACTTGATCCATCGAATTACACTAACTACGGAAACTATCACCTGTTTATCGCGACAACCACTTTTGGTAAGGGTGATGGGGATGACGATAAGGCTGTAGAATTAGCTAAGAAGACAATTGCATTTTGTAAGAAAGATTCCGTTGACCCTGCCTCATGGCTGACAGCTGCTAGTGCCGCCTACAACGTCATATTTCACATCGGGCGTTATCATCAGAACTTCACCATTCCTGAGGCTAAAGCGAGTTTAAATGATTTTGATTTATGTATTATCAATTTCGAACGATTGATCCAAGAAGCCGTTACTGATGGGCGTGTGGTGTCTGAAGCTCGCCTGAGCGAAATGCAATCAAGAGCTAAATATCTCGGGAAACTTCGCGCAGCACAGGGCGTGTATATGAAAAACGTGATGACCAGAGAAATGGCAGAACGAAGCACTTCAAAGCAGGTCGTAAACTAATGATAACACCCAATACAAATACTGTAGAGGCTGCAGCTGTAGTTGATTCTGGACCACCACCGGTGCCTCCAGTTCAACAGGCACAGCAGACGGTGGGCTTCCAGGCAGGTATGACTGGTGCTGGTCTATTAGGGGTGATCTTCCAAGTCTGTGACTCTATGGGGGTGTCAGACGTGCAGATTCGCTCAGAGTTACCCGTCTACATTGAAACCCATAAAGGGATGGAGTGCCTGGATCATCTCGGTATTCTAAAAAGCCCTGAGGTATACGAGATTTATCGTGAACTCCTCCGTAACCGAGAATCTGCGAGCCATGGCTTCGGTGAGGAAGAAAGTGCTGAGGACAGAGGCGACCGTAAGATCGAGGAAGCCGTATCTAGCTTTCAAGAAAAACATGTAGATGACTTTTCATGCAACGGGATTTTTGTAGTAGCGACGGGCAAAACCTCAGGCCGTCTCCGTATTCAGGTCCACTTGAGTGCGAGTGGACTCGGTATTACTTGTCGTATTCTTAATGATTCTATTCCTGAACTTGCAAGTCTGGGTATCGACCAAGATACCGCTGAGATGTTGCGGATCGCTGTTCAACGTCGCGCTGGATTGTGTCTGGTTACAGGCCCAACAGGTTCAGGTAAATCCACCACTTTAGCTGCAATTATCGACTGGTTACGCAGAAATCATAACAAGCATATTGTTACCGTTGAGGATCCTGTGGAATATCAATATCCAGCAGATATGGACGACCCTCATGTTCCTGGAGCAAAAATGATGTCTCCAAGTATCGTTACTCAGCAGGAAGTTGGTCGTGATTTAGCCTCATATCGTCAAGGACTTAAAGATGTACTGCGTAAAGCACCTCACGTTATTCTTCTCGGTGAGATTCGTGATCGTGAAGCGATGGAAACATGTATGGAGGCGGCACAGACTGGTCACCTTGTATTATCCACACTTCACACCACGGGAGCGGTCAAAACAATGGGTCGTATCCTTGAGATGTACCCACGTGAAAACCATCCTGCAGTACTCAGCCGATTGAGTGAAATTCTCATCTTCATTCACTCCCAAGGACTGCTTCGCGGCGTTAATGGCCGAGTTCTTACTTACGAATTTCTTCAGAACAACGAGGATGCTGTATCCAGTGCGATTGGAGGATACGATCGAGGCGCGCGAGCCCTGGAAGACGTGATTAAACGGGCTGGTAATATCGCCTGGGATGAAAAACTAACAAGCTTATTTGAGGAGGGTAAAATCTCCAGAGACACTTTCGAGAACTCGAGGATGCACCGTGAAGATATCGAATACGATTGATTCATAACGCATGCGGAACTTCCCAAATCGTGGCAATCTGCCACACCAACGCAACAACAGAAAAAAAACAATGAAACTGACAAAAACAGCAACTAAAATTAAGCCGGGTATGACCCTGATCGAAATCACAGTCGTGATCCTCGTTCTCCTTACCCTGATCTCTGTTCTCTTCATCGGAGCGAACATCTACAAGAAGGGCGCTGACCGTGCCGCTTGTATCCTAAACATTCGTAACGTGCACCAAGCCGTTCGTGCGAACCAAAACCTCAATGCAAAGAACACCACGGATGATCTCTTAAGAGCTGACATCATTGGATTAGGTCGTTACCTTGAGGCTGAGCCACAATGTCCAACATCAAGTCAAATTGCTGCCGCTGTTGGTACTGCTGAGCAGACTGATATTGATGGTAATATTACCGCTCCAGCTAGTGCTGATTTTGCAGCCGCTGTTGTAGCCGATTATCCATTTGCATCTGCTACATATCCAGCTGCTGGAATTGTAGCTGTACAATGTGCTCAATATGGACCTGGTGGTAACGGTGGAGGTGCTACTGATCACGTGCCTAACGACGTTTCCGGTTGGTAATCAACTGGGTTATTAGAATTCATGCTGCCGGCCTCATTTTGAGGTCGGTGGCATTCACCATAATCTTTATAGAACAGTGAACGAAGAAACGCATCCATCCGAGCAAAGTGCAATTCAGCGTTATCGCAGAACTGTCAAGCTGGCTAATACTACAAGTAGGTTGAAAAACCTAGATTGGTATAAAGACGCGCTCGAACTTGATGTGCAAGTTCACATGTATCTCAGTGATGAAACTGGGCCTGATTGCTACCTCTTTAAAAAGTCGAGCAACCATTATGAAAAGTTAGAAAAGTTAAACGAAAGCCAGCTCGAAAAACATACTGAGTTGGAAAAATATGTGGATCAGGTACTTGAACTTGATGCCGCAAAAGGAGCGAAGTCATTAGGCTTTGTTCTCTACCTCGCCGACGAACTGTCGATCGCAAGTTTAGGGCCTGAACATCAAAATCCTGCGGAGTTAATGGAACTCAACGAAATGATGATCGATAGTCCAATAGAAGTTTTGGAAGATAAGACGGTCTCCACAGAGACACATGCCTGGAATCTATTTCCGTATCCAGGAGCCGCTGCAGGAAGCGAATTTGCCACTGCCGTCGCTGTATCAAGGAAAAGTAGCCACGTGCTAGAAATTTTACGAAAGATCGGTTGTGAGAAAAACATTCCGATCGTCACAAGTGCTTTAAGTGCACCATTGAATGCCATAGCCGCGCTGCCATGGTTTGTTACAGCCAACGAACATGGCACAATCGTTGTATTGAATTACCGCAAGTTCACTTTGTTCAGTATTATGAACGAACATTGTGACTTGATGATGATTCGTTACATGCCACACCCCAATGGTGCCAGTGCTCCTTCGAATTTAGGATCTGCTGCCTTGGCTACTGCGTCATCCTTTGAGTTAGAAAGCCCAGAGATCAACGTATTCGCCATGGAAGGCCAAGCGGTCGATGGGTTGATCGTTAGTTTACAGAGCTCAATGATAAGTTCTGATATCATGTTAGTTGATACGACTGAAATCTTTAAGAGCAAATCTTTACCTGAAGATTTGCCCATGGAAATGGTCGCTACAACACAAGAGTTGGATGCTGAAGTTTATCCGCTAGTAGAAAATGCAACTTTCAGCACCCTCAGGGATGAAAGATGGCATCTACAGAACTTTCTCCACCCTGATCAAGAGGAAGCTGATATGTTTCCAAGCGCTTCGGATATGAACTTTCTCCGTATAAGTCGGAAAGTTAAAAAAATCGCGGCGCTACTATTACTTGGGTTTGTGGTATTTGCCGGAATTAGCACCTGGCGTAAAATGAGTAGCGAGGCGTGGGGATTTAAAGCGTCTAGCAATAAAGCTACAGCGTCTGCATTGGGAGTGAAGCTTAACCAGCACAGGCAGTTAGATAGTTTGTTGCAAGATCGATCAAAGGCATGGGTGAGTATGGAACTTGTCCAGCGCTTGGTGCCCATTGATGGGTCTGTGATTTTAAAGGACGTAAACCACTACGTAGCTCAAAAACCTGAAGTCGGTAAGCGTAAGTATGGCATGCAGAAGGAATGGGTGATTAATGGTTTTGCCACGGCTAAAGGTTTACCACAAATTAAGGCATTCGGTGACCGTGATGGGATTAAAAAAATATTTAATGAAGTAGCAATCGTTACTGGAAATGAAGCGTATCTGACGAATATAGATAAAAGAGATGTAACTGTCAGCTTTAAGCAAAAGGCCAATCCATTGTTTAATAAAATAGGCCAAGGTGGACTAGGTGTTTCAATGCCGCACGCCTTTAACTTAACGATTACTCAGAGCTTTCGAGCATCAGATAGTCTGGCTATTGCCGGAATTAAAAAGATCACACGCAAAGGCACAGTTAAAAAACCATGAACGAATATTACAAAAAACCAGTCATTCTCTTAGGTTTGGTAGCGCCTGTAGTGGTTCTACTCTTGCTGATGTCAGGTGTGTACTATGGTTATTCAAAATTGAATAAATCCTATCAGGTGAAAAAAACCACTTATGATAAGGCGCAGAAAGCTAGACAGAATACCCTTACTTTGCAGGGACAGGTTGCAATGAACAACGATGAGTTGGAAAAATGGGAAGGGCTATTAGCGAATGAAACACGTGGCACATTTGTAGATCACTGGAAGGAGGCCGAACAGAAATTTAGCGGGAAAGAACTGACTAGAACACCACACACATGGCTGAACTACAGCCCGGGCATAGGAAAAGGAATTAAACAACCTTCTAGCCAGGTTACTATGGCATTTTCAGCCACGTATAGGGCCATGCAAGCAACTTTGATGGAGGTCGAATCGAAACTACCACAAATGCAGTTAGATTCAATTTCGATGAAGCCCGATGATATTGGCGGCCGTATTAATTTCACAACCAAATTTACGATATGGACACAAAATTAATCACATGGGCGGCTGTAATAGCTATCACGATATCTTCGTCATCCGCTGATGAGGTAGAAAAGGCTCCTGTAAAGGAGTCTGAGGGGGAATTCATTCCCGTTGTTACTCGGAAGTTACAAGGTGATGTAATACTTGCGTGGATATCTGCGATGCATAATAAATTACCAATGACGCAACGCCAGGTCGGCCCATTTGGGTTATTACAAGATCCAAACCAGAAAGTGGCAGTGAGAAAAACGAAGATCGTTTCGTCTTCAGGCTTCCTGAACGCGATCAAGGCGATGGAAATCAACTTTGTTAATTCAGTTGATGGCCAGTTTGCAGTTGGATCTAGAGAGTTTAAATTGGGGCAGGTCTTTTCATTGGTTCGTGGAGGTCAAAAATACACGACTAAGATCGTTGTTGTTAAAGGATCATATATCATTTTTAAAGACGTTAACAACGGGGAGCGCATTAAAAAGAATCTAGATGTATTGCCTGAAGGGATGACCAAAAACGGCAAATTAGAAGAAATCGAAGGTATTGAATTAGTGAAATATGGTACGGATCAACCATTGAATATACCATAAGAATCTCCCCACTCCGTGAAAATAACTGCAACCACACACCCTTACACAATTATGAAAAAACAAATCGTCTCACTATTGAGTGGACTACTGATCTCCAATCTTGCTTTTGCGCAAGTTGGAGCAGATACAGTCGTCCCTGTTGTGCCGCCCACGATAAAACCAACTGCGTCAGTAACACAGCCTGCGGGAGATACTCCTGCATCAGATTTTGACGCTGATGCTCCAATTAATCCCGTGGTTGTAAACCGTGGCGAAGAAACACCAGCCGCTGACACCCCGACTGCAGGCGCAGGCGCCGAGGTTGGTGCTAGGGCTGATGTTGCTGTAAATCCCGATGCGGCAGTTGTAGTAGACAATTCGATTGAAGAAGGTGATGGTGGTTTTCTCATTAAGGATGCCAGTATCAACGACATTTTTCAGTTGCTTTCAAAAAGGGGAGGCAAACAATACTTCCACAATAACAAGCTGAACACTGATGATTTTAAGGTAACTGGTCACCTCAATGGTGATGCTAGCCCGATGAAGCAAATGGAGGAGCTTGCGTTCCAGTATGGTCTCCGAATGTATGTAAAAGGGAACACCGTCTACGCGATGCTAGACTCTCAGCTTGAAAAGCTACCAGCGAAGCAATGGACCTACTCGTTGAACTATCTACGCCCTACTGACATTGAGCAGATCAAGGCGCTCGTCCAACCAATGCTAACACCAGGTAGAGGAGTGGTAAACTTTGAGCCCAAAACAAATACAATCGTTGTCATCGACACAGTCCATCATATTGAAATGGTTGAGGAGCTTCTCAGCAAAATTGATAAAGCCAAAGGACAGGTTGTTGTCGAAGTTAAAATTCTACGAATTAATAGTACCGTAGGACAACAGGTCGGTGTTGATTGGACGACTTCTCTAGGTCAGAAAGGTGTTACATTTGACATGGTGAAAAGTTTAGGCAGTGTCTTTGGTCTTGCTACTGATTTTTCCGGCGCTTTAACTGGAGGTGGAGGCAGAGAAGAAGCCACAGTTGGTCAGGGTAGTATTATATTAAGCCCCATTCAACTAAGTGGTGTTCTGAGAGCTCTCAATGATGGTAATTTGGTCACTCAAAAATCAAATCCCATCGTTGTAACTGAAGACAATGAAAAGGCGATTATTTCACTCATCGATCGTGTTCCAATCATTACTTCAACTACAAATAGCGGTGGAAGCAGCGGTAACACAACTACGACGGATCAGGTCCGCTACAAAATTGATGAATCTGACTCGACTGATCCAGATAAGACGCGTGAGATTGGTGTAACCATTTCACTGACACCTAGTCTACTTCCAGACGGCACAATTCGGATGCACATGCGCCCGCGAAATGCCCAGATTGTTGAAAATGTTACCGGTCCTTCGGGCAATACCTATCCTCGTGTTAGTGAGGCGACAATTGAGAGTGTTACCCGAATTCCAGATGGTCATTCTCTGATCGTTGGAGGGTTTTATGGTGCGCTCAAAAGCAACAAGAAAACCAAAGTGTCTTTATTAGGTGACGTGCCGATTTTCAAGTTCTTTTTTAAGTCGAAGCAGACGTCAAAAGAGCAATCGAGTTTAGTCTTTGTAGTTACCCCTACATCCTATGACCCTAGTTGCGTAAGAAGTAATAGTAATGCAAATGGTCGTGTTAGAAATAATCTCGCGATGCAACCGGGTCATGAATCTGTAGACGACACGAATCCAGGACCTGCACATGAATCAAATATGCGCAGAACGATCCGAGGATTCAAGTCACATCGTGCAACACAATTACCTCAACGATAGTAAAGTTTTTCCTGCCACATCCCCTTAAGTGAATCCTCAACAACAAAGGAGTGAAGAGGTTGATTCGGACTATGTTCCAGTATCACCTCAGACACCCGTAGTGCCGACTCAGCCTAGTGTTGAAGTTACCGCCCAAGCAGCCCCCGTATTTACGTCCGTAAAACAGGAGATTCCAATTACGCTTGAAGATGCATTGATCCGTACTTTGGCGATGCTTCAACAGCACAATCTAGCTTCTGCAGAAGATTGTAGTCAAGTGGCGGCTACTATCAGGAGAAACTGGGAGGCGGGTAAAGGTTCTGACCCTATCGACTGTCTTGCCCGATTGAGATCGGCTGGTGGTGATATGCTTGATGCTAGTGTGGAAATGATCTCGGTGAAATTAGCCAATTCCATGGCCTTTGTGCCATCTCGGGTAGGATTCGCGGCACGCCTTATTCCACCTACAGCTTTCTACGAAAAAAACCCTAACATCGCAATGATGTGCAAATTAATGCTAGTGCCAGTGACCTTCGCAGAAGATGAAGACGTCATTGGAATTGCTTCGATAAATCCATACTTTGCAGACGCACTATCAGCAATGATATGCGAAGAAATTAAAGCCAAGAATAAGGTGCAGCCTGTGGTAAGCATTGTAAGGCTGGATTACATCGGTTGGATGAAGATGTGTCAGAAACATTTTAAAGAGGAGAGTCCGGCATGATCGAATTTGATGGGATACGTTTCAATTCGTTAATCAGTCGGCGCATCATGCACGTCTTGACTGAGTATGATCCTGAGCTTGCGGAAATTGACCCTGGTCAGTTAGAGGCAAAGATCACAAAGGGTGTATTCATGGCGGCCGTGGCCAAGGTGAACAACATGCCATTCTTTCCAAGGATTGCTGAATTTTGTGATAGCGAATTATTGGAAAGATGCGATCCATCGGTTCTGACCCGTGGAGGTTTTGCCCCTCTATGTATCGATGAAAATAAAATCATCGTTGCTATTTCCAATCCATGGAGTCCAGCCGCAGACGAGTATACCTCGATGCGATTCCCTGAGTTTGAAATCATCAAAATTGTAACGCTGACTTCTGAAGTCAGCCGAGCCATTGAGTCAGTTACAGGCAATGCTGGTCCTAGTATAGATGAACTGGACGCTATCGAAGTTGAAGAGACTGATGATAAAATAGAGGATTTTGACATTACCAAGGACCATGAGGAGCCTATGACACAGCTTATCGCCACTATTATGGCGAGTGCGGTGAAACAGAGGGCGTCTGATATCCACTTCAAGGTAGAGAAAGAATCCTTTTACTACGCTTTCCGAGTCGATGGCGACATTGGCAAGAAGACGGAGATCCCAATGAAACTTAAGGATCGTCTTGATGCATATTTGCTTAACCTGATGAAGCTTCCCGCGGAAATCAGAAATACGACACCTGGTATATCTGGGCGTTTTACAATTTCCTATTTTAGACGTCCCATCGATATTCGATACGAGCGTCACAGGACTTATCGAGGCTATCACATCACAATGCGATTACTCGATAAAGGACACTTGGATGTTACTTTAGGCAAGGGTTCCCTAGCTTTTGATGAGTCGACCTTATTAGCCATGGACAAAGTGATGAGGATTCCTGCGGGAATTATTGTCATGAGTGGTCCTACCGGTTCTGGTAAATCTACCACGTTGAACGCTATCCTGCGTGAGATGAACACGCCGGATGTCAATATTTTAACCTTGGAAAACCCAGTGGAGGATGAGATTCCTGGCGTGACTCACTGTGACTTAAAACACCCTAGTGAGTTTAAGCCGATGATCGCTAGTTTCATGCGTAGTGATCCCGATATTATTCTAATGGGCGAGGTGCGAGATCTTGATTCAGCAGAGCTTGCAATTGAAGCTGCCGTGACTGGTCACAAGGTGTTAACTACGATTCACACCCCTCGTGCATCTCAAATTATTGAACGATTCGAACAGCTTGGCATCGAACGTTGGAAAATTGCTCAAACGCTAAAGGCCGCATGTGCCCAGCGTCTGATTAAATTGCTTTGTCCCTATTGTAAAATGGAGCAGCACGGTATTGACGACAAAGATCGTATGATCTACGGACTCGATGATTCTTGGGCGAACCGAGAACTCTTTACGCACCTCGCAGAGGGTTGTCAGGAATGTCATGGGTCAGGATATTCCGGACGAACGGCTATTCTTGAGATTATCCCAATTACTCCAAAGGTTTCCGATATGCTTTCCAAAGGAGAGATTACCCCTTACGAGCTTGAGTTGAAAATTCAGGAGGAAGGCGTTTTGCCGAACCTCAGAAATAACGGACTTAAATTACTATTAGAAGGGAAAACCGATCTAGCTGCAATAGGCAAGATGATCGATATGAGCACCGATGAATAACAATGAGTGAAGCCGCAACAACAGCACCAAGCAGTCCTTCAGCAACAAGGAGGAAAGCCAAGGCCGCGCCTAAGCAAAAGGCGAAATCCTCAATGTTTGCACCTAGGGTCAAACCGTTTAAGAAAAAGGAACTCGTCCAGATGTTTCGCTCGTTTGCTTCAATGCTACGAGCGCAGATTAATACGGCCGACGCCATCAAATATTATTCTCACGGGCACCCTAATAAATTGTTGGTTGCCTCGTTGAATGAAATTTACATTGATGTAAATAAGGGAGTTCCAATTCACACTGCATTCAGGAATTCAAAACGTTTTGATGATATGACCATCGGACTTGTTCAGGCAGGTGGTGATGCCGGGCAGCTTGATATAGCGTTTGCGGAATTAGGAAAAAGGATCAAGAGCGACATCTTCTTCAGAAAAAAGATCAGGAAGCTGATTATGATGCCCTGTGTGGTGATACCTATTCTTATTGGCGCCTTCATCGGTTCCCAGGTGAAGATTGTCCCTCAGGTTGAAAAGATGATGGGGGGGATGGAACCCAAAGGCTTTGTAGCCCTTTCATTTGAAATCAGTCATACGGTACAGAAAATATGGCCGACGGTTGTGATTGGTCTTTTGACGATAGCAACAATCATCTTCAAATCACAGTTCGTAAAAAACCTGCTCATCAACCTCGCGATGGCACGCGTGAGGGTAGTGCGTGCGATGGTTATGAGTCTTCGTCAAATGACATTACTTTCAACGGTTAAGCTACTCTATTCGAACGGGATTAACCTAGCAAAATCTCTACGAGTCGCTGCCAATAGTGTGAAGACAACGCCCTTTTATGATGAACTGCGTAAAGCAGCAGACATGTATGAGAAGTCTGGTGTTCCATTGTCATCCGCCTTTGCTAAATACACATCGGTTGATCCTCAAGTAGTGCACATGCTCGCAATTGGTGAAAAGTCAGCGTCTCTGGATGTCCAGTTAGGGATGCTCTCCGATATGTTTGAGGAGGATGCTGAGCAATTAATGGATGATTTTAGTCAGTTTATTAGTTTAGTCGTGATGATTGTAGCCGTGTGTCTAATTGCCGCTGTGTTCTTAGGCACATTTATGCCGATTTTCATGATGGGACCTCAAATGATGAAAGACGCAATGTAGTAGAGATTTAAGCCCTTCAGAACCATGCAGCTAACCAAACTAGATAGATGGCTCAAAGAGCGATTTATCTATGAAACGCATATTTTTACGCTCCGCCTTCCGGATGAGGGTTTGCCTAAAGGTGTGACTGTTCGTCCGATGGAAGAAAATAAAGGTGGCGATTACAATCACCGATTGATCATTCAAGACAACGAGTTAGCCGAGTATGTCGTCGAGATGCTAAAGCAAAATCAAGTCATGCATGCCACCCATGTGATGGAATCAAAAAACTGGTATAACCGGTACATTGCCCCAAAAGACCACGGGAGCTTCACTTTTAAATGGATATTTCGGTTTTTTTCCCTCGTGTTGGTCTGTATTGGCGGATGGGGGATTTATCAACTGTCATTGAACGAAGAGCTAATGAAAATGATCAAAGCCAGTATCAATGACATAAAGAGTGGCTTATAGTGGGGGCTGGATGCCTGTTGCCTCATAAATAGAGCACACCGAAGCTCTCTGTCATGACCAGGGCCTTCACTCCCGATGCAGGTTTTGGAGGACAGATTTTTTTGCCCGCCTGCACTTTAAAATCCTTGAGTAGCCGGTCAATGGTTGCCGCACTGATGACTTCCAATTGCTGTCTGGTCTTCCGGGTT
>Ga0302134_10000265_pt1 | contig 21442 bp, 16 predicted proteins | sample CB9_SCM_MG_FD_203123 | JGI IMG/M metagenome (GOLD analysis project Ga0302134, IMG submission 203123) | Marine microbial communities from Western Arctic Ocean, Canada - CB9_SCM | ecosystem: Environmental > Aquatic > Marine > Oceanic | place: Canada: Western Arctic Ocean | collected 2017-09-19
AACCTACAAAGACCTCTTTCTTCGATTCCGCAACATGCAGGGCTACAAACAGCGATTCCAAAACGGATTCGATGGACAAGGCCTCTGGATCGAAGTTGAAGTCGAAAAAGAAATGGGCTTCAAGTCGAAACGCGACATCGAAGCATTTGGAGTAGGCAAATTCGTCGAAGAATGCCGCAAGCGAGTCGACCGCTTCGCCGCACGTATTGCCGAACAGTCCAAACGACTCGGCTACTTCATGGACTGGGACAACTCCTACCACACGAAATCCCCCGAAAATAACTACACCATCTGGCACTTCCTGAAGACCTGCGCCGACAAAGGCTGGATCTACAAAGGCCGAGACGTAATGCCCTGGTGCCCACGTTGTGGCACCGGACTTTCTCAGCACGAGATCGTAACCGAGGGCTATCAGGACATCACCCACGACAGTCCATATTTGAAATTTCCTCTGATCGATGAAGGGCACGAAGGCGAAAACTTGCTCGTCTGGACCACCACCCCGTGGACCCTCGCAGCAAACGTCGCCGCCGCCGTAAACCCCGAATACACCTACGCCAAAGTCGAAGACCGCGGCACGATCATCTACTTCTCTAAGTCGCTCCTCGAATCGCTGAAGAAAGACCACGTACTAACCGACGAAGCCAAAGTAATCGGCGAAGTAAAAGGCTCTGAACTAGTCGGCCTACGCTACAAAGCACCATTCGACGAACTTCCAGCTCAGGACGCAGTCCGAGACCAGCACCGAGTGTTGGCATGGGACGAAGTTGGCGAAGACGAAGGAACCGGAATCGTCCACACCGCTCCCGGCGCCGGTGCCGAAGACTTCAAGCTCGGAAACGAGAACGGTCTCACACCAATCGCCCCGCTCGACCAGAACGGTATCTACATCGAAGGCTTTGGCGAATTCACCGGCAAGTCAGCAGGCGACGTCAAAGACATGGTCTTCGACTCGCTCAAAGAAAAAGGCCTGCTCGTTCGGGTTAACAAATACACCCACCGTTACCCCGTCTGCTGGCGTTGCGGCACCGAACTGGTTTTCCGCTTGGTCGACGAATGGTTCATCAACATGGACGAAATTCGACCCAAAATGGAAAAAGCCACCAAAGAAATGAATTGGTACCCAGAGTTCGGTAAAGCACGTGAACTCGACTGGCTCAAAAACATGCAAGATTGGATGATTTCCAAAAAGCGATACTACGGTCTCGCCCTTCCGATCTACGCCTGCGACTGCGGCAACTTCGATGTGATGGGTTCACAAGATGAACTCAAAGAACGTGCCGTCGAAGGCTGGGACGAATTTGAAGCAAGCGGCGCATCTCCACACCGACCTTGGATCGACGGCGTAAAAATCGCCTGTTGCGACTGTGGCGAAACCGTCGAACGAATCGCCGACGTTGGAAACGCATGGCTCGACGCCGGAATCGTTCCGTTCTCGACCATCGGATACCAATCCGACCCCGAGTACTGGAAAGAATGGTTCCCTGCCGACTGGATCTCAGAAAGCTTCCCAGGCCAGTTCCGAAACTGGTTCTACTCGCTCATCGTAATGGCAGCCGTACTCGAAGACTCCCTACCCGCCAAAAACGTATTCGCCTACGCCCTTATGCGTGACGAAACCGGCGCAGAAATGCACAAGTCAAAAGGCAACGCCATCTGGTTCGAAGAAGCAGCCGACAAAATGGGTGTCGACGTAATGCGCTGGACATTCAGCCGCCACAACCCTGCTTCAAACCTCAACTTCGGCTACAAAAACGGAGACGAAGTACGACGCCAGTTTGTAATCCCACTGTGGAACATCTATTCCTTCTTCACGACCTACGCCAACCTCGATGATTGGACGCCAAAAGACTGCACGATTCCATCGGCATTCGGATTCACTAAAGAAGGCGAACAAAACGCCTACGAAGCGTGGACAGTGTCGGCAGATGAAGGCTTCTCTGAACTCGACCGATGGATTCTTTCCGAGCTCAACCAACTCATCGCTAAGGTGACCGACAACCTCGAAAGCTGGCAGCTTCCATACGCGGCAGAAGCCGTCGAGCAGTTCGTTGAAGACCTATCCAACTGGTACGTCAGGCGATCACGTCGACGCTTCTGGAAGTCTGAAGGCGACAAAGACAAGAACGCCGCCTACTCAACGCTTTACACGTGCCTAACAGCGCTTTCACGCTTGCTGGCTCCGTTCACGCCGTTCATTGCCGACATGATGTACCGCAACCTCGTTGCCGAACGTGTCGAAGATGCACCCGACTCGGTTCACCTCACTTCGTGGCCAAAATCCAACACATCACTCATCGATGAAGATGTGATGAACCAAACTCGCCTCGCCATTAAATTGGCATCTCTGGGTCGTTCAGCACGAGCACAATCTCGGCTCAAAGTCCGACAGCCTCTCGGCCAATTTGTCGCCGAAGTACGTCACGACTGGGAGCACTTCGCTCTCGCCAAAATCGAGAACGTTCTCAAAGAAGAACTGAACGTAAAATCGGTCATCAACGCCTCAGAAATGGGCGGTCTGCTCGGATTCGAAATCAAGCCAAATCTCCGAATCCTCGGGCCAAAATACGGCAAGCAAATCGGTGAAATTAGAAACGCCCTACAAGCCGCCGACGCCAACGAAATCGCACGAGCTTCAGAAGCTGGCGAAACGATCGTAATCGAAGGATTCGAACTAGCCTCAGACGAAGTTCTCGTCGAACGAGTAGCGCTTGAAGGCTACGCAGTAGCTACCGACGCCGGTTACGCCGGTGCAGTGCTAACAGTCGTTTCTGATGAACTAAAAGCCGAAGGCACAGCTCGTGAAATAGTCCGAGTAATTCAGAACCTACGCAAAACGTCAGGACTCGAAATATCAGACCGAATCAACCTGTGGATCTCCTGCTCTGAAGATGTAACCGGCGCCCTCATGACCCATGCCGACTACATCGCCGAAGAAACACTTACCGACAACATCGACATCGGAGCCGTTCTAAGCGACGACGCCCTAGCAGTAGCCGCCACCGAAACCCTCCAACTAGACGACGAAAACAAAGTAATAGTCGCCCTAGAAAAGGCCTAGACCCCACCATGAAAGCACTCCTTCTCGACGCACCCGGCCCAATCACCAACCTCCACGTTGGTGAACTGCCCATACCCGAACCCGGACCCAACGAGGTCCGAGTAAAAGTGCACGCAGTAAGCCTTAACCCCGTCGACTACAAAACCGCCGGACGTGGCAACGAAAATTGGAAGTTCCCGCACATCCTCGGCCTCGACGTCGCTGGCACAATCGATGCAATAGGCTCCGACGTCGTCCAGTGGGTAATTGGCGACCGCGTCTTCTACCACGGCGATCTAGCCAAACCCGGCGGATACGCCGAGTACGCAATCACCACTGCTCACACCACCGCAAAAATACCTGATGGCGTTTCGTTCGCAGAAGCCGCAGCCATTCCATGCGCCGGCCTCACCGCCTACGAAGCTGTTGTTCGACGGCTGGACATACAACCAGAGCACACAGTGTGGATGCAGGGCGGCGCTGGCGGTGTAGGTGGATACGCAATCCAGATCTGCAAGAACATCGGCGCTACGGTCATCACCACTACATCTGCCCACAATCACGAATTCGTAAAGTCACTCGGTGCCGATCACGCCATCGACTACAACAACGAACACGTCGTGAAAACGATCATGGCGATCACTAACGGCCGCGGTGTAGATCGTGTTCTCGGAGCAGTCGACGTAGACACTGCGAACGAAGGAATCGAAGTTCTGAATTTCAGAGGCGGTATCGCCTGTGTCGCTGGAATGCCAACGATCACTGATACGACGTTCGCTGGAGCCAAATCGATCCACAACATCGCATACGGTGGCGCCCACTCATCGACCAACCGAGCAGCTCAATTCGATCTCGCCAACATGGCAAACGAAATGATCGCCCTAGTAGCCGCCAAAAAGATCGACCCCATGATCGAACAAACCATAACCCTCGAAGAAATTCCAGCAGGTCTAGCCCAACTCCAATCCCGCCACGTAAAAGGCAAAATCATCGCCGAATTCGTGTAACCACAGCCTACCTACCACTCCTCGTCACACACTCCCAAATACCAGCCACCCAACGCCCAACACAACTTCCCAACCGCAGCCATACCCAGTTCCTTCTCCCTCAAGGGAGAAGGCTAGGTTGAGGGGGAATGAATACGTCCCACAGCCAATATCGAGATACGCTCGCAAATCGATCATTGCTCGCTCAACCAAACACCAAAAACACCCCACCGCCATCCGCCCCTAGACAAACCAGTCCAAACAACCGAACCTAACAAAGTGCCATAAAGACTCGGCCAGTCCCAAAGCACAAAAAAACGGTAACCCTCTAAGCGGTAGTCGTCTTACCAGCAGCCGAACGAAAGTGCACAGGCACAACTCAGCTGCCAATACAATCCGATTCACACCGGATATATCAGGAAAGTGATCACGAATCACCTTCCCTAACGTGCGCTGAAATGCGCCCCTAACGATTTGGCTATCAACCAAATCATTCCCAGGTGCCGATCTAATCAGCACCCAAATAAAAGCGATCGCTGAACTCACAACTCAACGACGCCATACCGTCCCTAGATCCGATGCGGATAGTTGGGCCACATATCGCACAGGGAACGCATCCAAACGGTCAAAGCCAGTGCGACTCTCACGGAAAGTCTGTGCGTTGCACAAACTCTCCCGCAACGACGACCACCGCCCAAGAGGTCTACACCCGCGGCATATCAACGAAAAAGCCATTTCCTAACCCGAATGGCTAAAACCGCGCTCGCCCCCACTAACCAAAACCGACTAGAAGCAATTACCTCGGGGTGTGCAATCATGTGGCATGCCCTAGAACGAGCCAGCGCAGAACTCTCCTTCACCGCCAAAAACCTCGCTTTGGCGTAATCCAGACTTCCTGAAATTCTGGACAGCGCAATCGACTTCGAATCTTGGACGAATGATGATGGTCGTTCCCCTCGTAGCGATCCTCATCCTCGATGCCCGCCCCTACCAAATGGCAATCCTCGGTGGAGCCACAACAACGGCAGGGCTGCTCTTCGGACTCTTCGCCGGCCCTTGGATCGACCGATCAAAACGCCGCACTGTTCTGGTTATCACCGACTTCGGATCAGCCGCCGCTCTCGCCAGCGTCGCCATCGCCCACTTTGCGTTCGAACTCCACATCGAACATCTCTATGCCGTGGCGTTCATCAACGGCTCGCTCGGAATATTCAATGAAATCGCACAACGCTCGTATTTGCCAAGTCTGATCGAAAAACATCGGCTGCTCGAAGCCAACTCGAAAATGGCAGCCTCCGATTCGATAGTCGCACAAATCGGATTCAGCGTCGGAGGGTTCATCGCACAGCTCGCATCCCCCATCGCAGCCAGCGTCGTTCAAACGATAACGTTCCTAGCCTCAGGAATCCTCGTTCTAGCTATACGAAAACCCGAATCGAAACCAGAAACACCTGATGAGCGCCCAAACATCCGTCGAGAAATTCTAGACGGTTATCGATTCATACTCGGAAATCCAACCCTGAAATTACTCACCATTAGCGGAGTATTACTCGGAGCAGCAAACGGAATCATCGGCGGCATGATCACCTTGTTCGCAATCTCAGAAGTCGGCATTCAGCCCGGGCCGTTAGGAATCATCTACGGCATCGGTGGAGTCAGCTCATTCTTCGGGGCCATATACGCAGCGAGAGTAACCAAAAAACTCGGGGTAGGTCCCACGATGGCACTAGGACTATTCTCGTACGGATTCGTCGGCTTCCTAATACCGCTAGCCCCTACTCACATATGGCTGGCAATGGCTTTTTTCGTATTGCCACAGATCTTCGGTGATGGCTTCTGGATCATGCACGACATCAACAAAACAAGTCTCCAGCAAGTGCTCATCCCGGAGAACTATTTAGGGCGCGTAATCGGAGCAATGAAAGTCTCAGAGAAAGTAGCCGCGCTCATAGGATTCTCAATAGCCGGAGTCGTTGCCGAAATACTCGGTCTACGAATAGCACTCGCGGCTGGCAGCGTCATCTGGCTCACGGCAGGAGCTGTTTTTCTGCATCCAACAATCTGGGCGATAAAAACTATGCCAACATCAAAAACTAACTCAGAATAACGAAAACGTAACGCACTCTAATCGTGGTTGTCGATCTTGCTCTCGTCCGGCACTGATGAGCCAGAATTCCAAACTGCGCCAGGCGCTTCAGAAACCTCAGCGTCCTGCCCTCCAGATGGCACCGGATTCGGCATACCCGGCAACGAAGCCGTTCCACGAATTCGTTCCAAACTTCGAGATAGCGAACGGTTACGTTTCTTCTGCTCAGTTTCTGCCAGATAGAACGCATACCGAGATGTGAGCATAGCGCCCACCAGCAAAATAATTGCCGATACGTAAACGAAAATCATCAACACGATGATCACGTTAACACCACCGTAAATCGTGTTTGCGACTCCACTCATGTTCTGCAGATAGTAAATGAATATCGCCTTCGATATTTCAAATGCAGCAGCACCAGCAAGAGCAGTAGGCCAAACCTCTTTGAAGCGGAGTTTCGTGTTCGGTAGCCACCAGTACAGAGTCAGGAACACAGCGAAGTTCAACACCAGCGGAACGAACACAGCGATTCGTTGCCACAAAACAGCATCACTGATCGGAGCGTCCGGCAGCCAGATAGCCGAGAGTTCCTGAATATAGGTCATTGCACCGGTGATGAACAGCGATGCGAACAACAGAGTCGCCGCACCAAACATCAAAGCGATGTCCATCAGCCGTTCGGTCAGGAAAGGACGAGTCTTGTTAATGCCCCAAATAACATTGATGCTCTTACGAATCGCACTGAACACCTGCTGAGATACCCAGAACAATCCAATTACAGCAACAACTCCACCGGCAACTCGGCCTTCGGCTATACCATCGAAAAATCCGGTAAGAAATGTGCCATCAGCTTCTGCGAGAACCGGAATTTGCTGGTTAAGCCCAATAATCAGTTGCTCTTCGAAACCCTTGATTCCAAGAAAGAACGAGAACACCGTGATCAGAGCGAGGGTAAGCGGGAATAGCGAAAAGAACGCGTAGTAAGCGATGGCCGCAGACATGTACGGTCCGTTTTTCGCGAGGAATTCGTTGAAATTACTCGCAACGAACTTAACTATTGATAAGAGCACGCTAAACATTAGGCAAACTATTGTGCCTACGTGCGCGTGACACGTGCAATCGACAAATTAAACGGATTTCCACGATGAATACCCGGTATCCGAACTACCCAACCACACTTACCGAGCGACAACCAAGGACCTACTTGCTGCGGCCTTCCCTCCTTCGGGAGGGACCGAGGGCCCTAGATTGCAGCGAGCGACCAAGTCATTCGATGACGCCCGGAGCCAGCTCGGTTCCCCTTCCTTCGGGAAGGGGTTAGGGGTTGGGTAGATGCTCTGGCGACGCGGAGCCGAGTCTTCCGATGACGAGCACGACTAACGCACCCTAGTCCAGTTCACCAGCTCGGAACGCACCGATGTAGTTCATTGCGAAATCATCGTTGCCCTGCAGCAAATCGAGAGCCAACTGAGCCGGACGAGAGTCCAGATCAACTTTCAACGAACGCTCAGCAGATGTCGTCATCGGATCAACGATTCCAGAATCCGCCCCAGAATTAATCGCCAAATTCAGGAACACATCGTTAATAAGTCGACGCTTTGGAATTCCAAACGAAACGTTACTCATGCCACCGGCAATGTGGATTTCATTCCCAAACTCCGCACGAATACCCTCGATAGCCTCGAACGCGTGCTTTCCGTAATTAGAATCGACTGCGATTGGAAAGTACAAAGGGTCGACAAAAATGTCTTCTTCTTTCATGCCCTTCGAAAGCGCCATTTGAACGATCCTGCCGACGTTTTCCAGTCGTTCTTTAGCATCGGCAGGCATGCCTACTTCGTTCGAAGCCATCACAACCGCACGTGCGTCGTATTTGAGAGCCATATCGATAGCCTCAGGGCGTTCGAGTGCGATCGAATTCAACATCGGTCGGCCCTGTTTGCCACTGTACGCAGCTAGCCCAACTTCGATGATCTCTGGGTTCGAAGAATCGATACTAGGCGGCACTGACGAAACCGACTCAATGTATTTGACCAGCCACTCCATAGTCGCTTTTTGCTCAGGGAGTCGGTACGAGGATTCGTCGACGTTCAAATCAAGATAGTCGGAGCCAGCTTTTATCTGACGGTTCAGTTCGTACAGAATGTACGCCTTGCCTTCAGCTGCTTGCTCTTCAGTACCGTTAGCACCCATCCACATAGCAATTTGAAAGTGCTTCAGAGTGCCCTGTTCATACGGCTGAGTCTTAGTGAAATGTTCAGGAACGTGAACGAAGTTTCGTTCGCCATCAATCTTGTATTTAACCGCTTCAGTGCCATCTTCGAATACATGGCCACGAACGCCGCCACGTTTCACAACACGAGTTGCGTGAATGTTTTCACCGATTACGGTGAACTGATCGGGACTATCGATAACTTTGGACATTTTTATACTTCAGAAATTGCTGGGTTCAAGTAAAAATTGAACAGCGGTGATACAACGTGAAAAGTCGAAAACTCGACTTCCGATTATGCCTTACCTTCGGTATCGGCGGGGTTCTGCTTACCGTGATGATCTCGTGCAAGAAACGTGTTCGCCCATGCTGAGGTATTACTAAGCGAGGCATCACGGAATACGACAGGTCGTTGAAGCATTTTGGTCTCGTCGCCAAACGGCTTCAAACGATCGTAAGCTCGGATCCAAATACATTCCTGATCGAGAATTTCGCATTTGCCAGCCTTAGTGCCACCGCACGGACCATTTCGCTGACTCTTCACACATTGCGATTCAGGGCACAGATATGCGATGTCCGGCAGAGAGCAATCACCGCAATCTCTGCAGTGGTAAACAGGAACTTTAGAAGCCTGCTCAAGAACATGAGCAACGCCAGTTAATTTCTTGCTCTTCTCAATCTGACCGTAAACGGCCTTCCCAGCCTTAAAACCTAACGATCCTTCAGTAAATACTTTGTCGTGAACGAACTTGCCGACCCGATATTGCATCGGCACTGTAAATCGAGATTTCACCTGAGCAGATTTGGTCTTAGAAGCAAGGTATGACTTGCTCACCTCATTGGAACTCAAGCCAGAGTTATCGCCCTGTTCGTAGTAATAAAACTCGTCGGCTTGAGCAAAGTTGATCTCTTTGGCGAAATCCTTCCAATCGTTCTCGCCGAACGAATCGGCCATCTCAAGAATGACTTGGATTCGCTTTAGCTGCGGTCGCCCTGAAATATATGCGCCCCGATATCCAATCCCTTTCAGAATCGCTATCTGCTTTGCCGCCAGCTCCGAGAAAAACGCCCGCCCTCTATCTTTCGATTTGGCTTGCTTGTTCGCAATGTCACGCAGCTCGTCCGAAACCCACACACCCGGAACTCCCCAACGATTAAAGAATCGTCCAGCAGGGGCGGTGAGGATAAACACCGATCCGATCAGTGGGACATTTATATTGTTCGACTGAACGTATTGGTAAAGCTCCGAAGCTTTGCGAGAGTCGTACCCAATTTGCGTAATAGCGAATTTGGCACCCGTTCGAACTTTCAGAGCCAGCTTGAAGTACTGAGTCATCAGTTCACCTTCAAGTTTTTTGAACGGACTCACCGCACATCCGGCAAAGAAGTTAGTTTTTTCAAGGCGATCTTCTCGCCCAACCGACCCCCAAATCTGATTAGGCAAACCATCGTTCATCTGCGACATTAGTTCGAGAAGTCCAACTGAATCGATGTCGAACACAGGTTGAGCTTGCCCCTTGAACCCACCAATCGGGTAATCGCCCGAAAGTGCCAGAACGTTCGAAAAACCCTGGCTACCTAGTGCCCACAAGCGGCTCTCAACACCATTCCGGTTGTAGTCCTTGCACGACATATTGATCACAACGTCACGACCACGGAACAGCAAGTCCTGCCCAAGTACTTCGGGACGAATGTGCGGATTGCCGCCGGGATTATCCGTAAGTGAAACGAAATCCACTTGATCAAAATCAGAGAGCGATTTCGCAAGCTCTGCTGTCTTACGAGAGGCTTCCGCCATTAGAAGCCCGCGGGAAGTCTCAATCTCGACTGCAGTCAGAAATCTATCGCTCTCTTCGAGCATCCCACGCAGATTTAGGGAAGGTGAACCAGCCGCTTCCACTTTAATTCCTTTTACTTAATTTCTCTCAGAACGTACCCAAGCCTACCCGGTCACTGTGTCGAATACACCAGATGTTCGCAAGCACTGGATGTTATGAATCAGGGAAATTTCGCTAATGGCATTCACACTTTGAGTTCACAAGCCCAATGTTGCAAACTGCCAATTCGAACTCTACGGACTATTTTAGGCATGATCGAGTAATACTGCTACGGGTAGAATAAACCGGCATTAGCGAATGGTCGTTACCGGATATTGGTTCCGTGTAACGTTAGCGTGTATTTGAACTGAACTTGGAGAGAATCCGGTCCTCGGTATCGTATGAAAACTAAGCAGCAGGTTGTGGTAGTTGGACTAGGTCGATTCGGCGGTAACGTCGCTCGAACCCTGTATCAGCTTGGTCACGACGTAATGGCAATAGACATAGACGAAGAACGCGTTCAGACCCTGATGGGCGAGGTGACCTACCCGGTTGCCGGTGATGCCACTCAGGAAGCTGTTCTACGTGAACTCGGAGTCCACAACTTCGATATTGGCATCGTTGGCATTGGTGCCAACATTGAAGCCAGCATCATGGTTAGCGTTTTGTTCCAAACGATGAACTTACCGTTCATCGTCGCCCGTGCTCACAGCGCTCTGCACGGAAATACTCTCCGCCGACTCGGTTGCCACCGTGTCATTCACGCTGAGGAAGAAATGGGTAGTAGGCTGGCGCACAGTCTCTTCAACCCTGATGTTGAGGAATACATGGAACTTGCTGAAGCGTTCGGAGTTAGCCGTCTTCAGGTTCCCGATAGATTCACCAACATGACCCTCGACGAAGCTGGATTTGCCAGCGCTAGAGACAAGTATGGAATTGCTATCGTTGCTCTCAAAAGAGGCGACGACATCACGCTAAGCCCAGATTCGGAAGAACGGTTACGAGCGGGAGACGTTCTCGTTGTCGCCGGTCGAGACGAATACATCAGCAGAATTACCAACTAGTCGAAAAGCACAATTTTTACTCTCGACATCAGCACAAACCGAGAATGAGTACCAAGCCGAGCAAAGGTACATAGCCAACAATGCCTTTCAATCGAGTAATTGCAGTCGTCGCCGACGATCCTTCAGATATCAACACCGTTTCACGGGCAGCAGATATCGTCCGAGACGATCGCGGCAAACTATTTGTGATCTATGTGATCAAAGTGCAGCGATCACTCCCGCTAGATGCCGAAATCGAAGACCAGATCGCTCGTGGTGAACAGGTGCTCCACCGTTCAGAACGATTAGCACGACTCCCACGTAGTGATATCGACTCACAATTGCTTCAAGCTCGAGACATTGGGCCTGCCGTAGTTCACGAAGCAGTTGTGCGAGATGCCGATGCAATCGTAATCGGAACGTCATATCCAACCGATTACGGCTCTTTTTCACTCGGTAACGATATTCCGTACATACTTGAACACGCTCCGTGTGATGTAATTTTGTGGCGAGAACACAGCAGTGCGGCACGACCGGTAGCTCGATCTTCGAGAAACGGCCGAGCCTAACAAGCTGGTATAACCAGTACTGAAATCAAATGAACCCGAATTCGTACCTGCAAATATGAACGTAATCATCATGGGCGCCGGAAGTCTCGGCTCCTCCCTGTCACGAAAATTAAGTGATCTTGGCCATCGGATCACTGTTATTGAAAAGAACCCCAAAGCGGTGTCTTTACTTCCACGCGGCCGAGTCGATTCAGGCGCAATGACTGTAATCCACCGCGACGGATCGACAGGTCCAGCGATGATCGAAGCAGGGATTGCAGACGCCGATGTATTCATCGCAGCAACTGGTAAAGATTCGCTAAACGGTCTCGCCGCACAGCGAGCGAAATTTACATTCCGGGTCGAGACAGTGATGGCTGTAGTGAGCGATGAAGCAGCTAGAACCCTCTACGATTCACTCGGTGTAGGTACGATCAACAAAGCGACTCTAGCCAGCAGCGCGATTGCAAGCATGCTTTCGAAAGACGAGGTCTAATCATGTATCTCGTAATCGTCGGCGGCGGCAAAGTCGGATCTCCTCTCGCATCGTCTCTCATCAACGAAGGGCACGAAGTGTTTGTGCTCGACAATAATCCCGACACTGTCGCAAAGATTCAACGTGAACTTGGCATGATCGCCACTATCGGCGACGCTACTTCGCTGCGAGCACTGCAGGATGCTGGAGCATCACGTGCAGGGGCGATTATCGCTGCGACCGATTCGGATGAAGACAATCTCGCTGCATGCCAGTTGGCGAGAACGAATTTCGATGTTCCTCGTACCATCGCCGTGGCACATTCTCCAGAAAATGCAGAACTATTCGACTTCGCTGGAGTCGATCTCGTAGTTAGCGCTACTGATCTTGTTTTAGCTAACCTCGCAACGGCTCTGCCAGCTCATCCGCTGATCAGGCTCATGCCTATCGCCGATCGAACTCAGGAATTGGTAGCAATCAAGCTACCCGCCGCTGGCACCGCCATCGGGCGAACTCTCTCAGAAATAACTCTTCCCTACGGAGCTAAAATCGTATTGATGATCACTTCTGAAGGTCATCAAAAATCTCCTGACTCCGATCCTGTAATTGAAGCAGAAGACGAAATAATCGCTCTGTCGCCCGCTAACTCAACTGCTGAACTGTGGGAACTCCTCACAGAACTGAGGTAATCATGCCTAAAACGGTCGCATTTCTCGGTCCCGAAGGAACTTACACCGACGAGGCGTGTTTCTTTTACGCACCCGACGAAGAAAGAATTCCTTTTGCTTCACTCGGTTTAGTCACCAGTGCACTTGAGGAAGGCAAAGTCGACGAAGCAGTAGTGCCTATAGAAAACTCACTCGGCGGCACAGTCATCGAGGTAGTCGACTACCTAATCAGTTCGAAAAATGCTCACATCGCCGGAGAAATACTTCTGCCGATCGATCACTGTCTGATCACACGACCAGGCGTTCAGCTTGGCGATATCAGAACGGTGATGTCTAAACAGGAAGCACTAACCCAGTGCAGGGAATTCCTGTCGTCTGAGTTACGTTTCGCAGAGCAGATTCCAACCACCAGCACAGCACTCGCAGTTACCGATCTCAAACAAGGCGATGATCGAACTGCAGCGATTGGACCTCGACGATCTGCAGAACTCGCCGGATTACCGATTTTGGCGCAGGGTATACAAGATCGACAGAACAATGTGACGAGATTTGCGGTCCTCAGCTCAAACGGTAGTCCAAGAGCCGACGCCGACAAGACGTCGATTGCATTTGATTTTGACCGGCCTGATGCACCAGGCCTCGTATACGCAGCACTACGCCCGTTCGCAGACCGCGGCATCAACCTTTTAAAAATCGAGTCACGCCCAACCGGTAAAGGCATGGGCAACTACATATTCTTGCTCGATTTCGAAGGACAAATCGATGCTCCGAATGTGAAAGAAGCAATTGAAGAACTGCAAAAACACACCACCACGTTCAAGGTGTTCGGAACCTACCCAAGAGCCGAAGGGCTTTCGATCAGGTAGTTAGTTAGCCCTCTGGTGGGCAATAGTCATACCGTTAGAGATTTTCATCGTCGAGATCAAGATCGTCGAAACCATCATCTTCTCGCATCTGAGAAGCGGCTCGTCGTCCTTCGGTTGCAGCAGTAGCCATGCGTTCACGAGTTGCTGAGGTAAGCTCATCTGCTTTATCTCGCCATTCCCGGCTTTGATCGAGAATGAATGCTCGAGTTTCCTCACCTGATTTCGGAGCGAGAACCATTCCGGCTACAAAGCCACCAATGCCGCCCATAAGCAGCCCGAGTAGGAATCCTCCGCCTCCGCCAATATCTTTATCAGCCATTACTTACCTCTAAGCCATGCGTTTAGGCTCACGACAATCGTGAAACTACGATCCGCACGTTGAAATACGATTACTTGACGCGCTTGTCGTCAGGATCATCATCACTCGAGCCGCTACCGCCAAACAGGCGACCTACACCCTGAAATGCCCCGATCAAGCCAAGTCCCTTTGCAACAGGCCGTAGAACAGACGCTGCCTCTTCGACTGCCTGTCTGGCTACAGCAACTCGAACGAACGTTTCTTCGAATCCCTCTGCGACGTGTTCCATACGGTCCATGAAACTGGTTACACGACGGTAGATACGCAGCGAAAGCACAGTTGCGTAGATCATAAGTGCGAGCGAGAGCACCAAAAAGACAATCAGTACGATGTCTTTTAGTTGGGCTATATTCTCGGCGGTAGTCATAGTCGGATCAGTTCAAATCAGTCTGAGCACGTTGTGATTCCCGATCAGGAACCCGGCGACCAGTGATTTCATCGTAGCAGCACGGGCATTACTATCGCAATATTAGTAAGTAACCACTTATTAACTAATCACTTTAGACCTCTGGCGCTACCTTGCAGCAATGCCGGTCAGTAGATTAGAAATTAGGCGCACTGAACTACGGTGCAACATCAAACAAGTGTGAACGTAACCTGCTTCAGCAAGAATTAGTCGAGGCTAATCTAACGGTTACTCGAGGAAGTCGCGTAGTTTCTTGGATCGAGTTGGGTGGCGTAGTTTCCTGAGCGCCTTAGCTTCGATCTGGCGAATCCGCTCTCGAGTAACGCCGAACTCACGTCCAACCTCTTCGAGAGTACGACTTCTGCCGTCTTCCAGACCAAACCGCAGCTGTAGAACCCTACGCTCGCGTTGGCTTATCGAATCGAGCACGTCATCGACTTGCTCTTTCAGCAGTTGATATGACGCCGCATCAGCAGGTGCCTGAGTGTTGTTATCCGGAATGAAATCACCCAGGGAAGAATCTTCCTCTTCGCCAATAGGCGTAGCGAGCGAGATAGGTTCTTGAGAAATCTTCAAAATCTCCCGCACACGATCAGCCGGCATTTCCATTTCTCGACCAATTTCTTCAGAAGTTGGCTCTCGGCCTAACTCCTGCACAAGCCGTCGGCTTACGCGAAGCAGCTTGTTGATGGTCTCAACCATATGAACTGGTATTCGAATCGTACGAGCTTGATCTGCAATCGATCGAGTAATCGCCTGGCGAATCCACCACGTTGCGTACGTGCTGAACTTGTACCCCTTGCGATAGTCGAACTTCTCAACCGCCCTCATCAATCCAATGTTCCCCTCCTGGATCAGATCCAGAAGCGACATTCCTCGACCAATATATTTTTTAGCAACAGACACTACCAATCGCAGATTGGCTTCCGCTAAATGGCGTTCTGAACGCTCTGCCTGATCCTCGATGCGTGAGAAATGAGCGCCAAGGAGGAATTCATAAACAACCAGTTGGTCTTTACAAACTTTCGTCTTGGCCTTCTTCACCAGACTATCCAGCTTAGGATCGTCATCTAGTGCATCAAGAGTTTCCGGGGCGACTAGCGCCGATTCGATAGAAAGCTCTCGAACCATATCCTGGGCCTGTTCGAGCTCGCAGTTGAACGCATCTGATAGAAACGCCAGCAAGCTGTCGTCGTGAGGGCCATCAATCAACTCTCGAAGCTCAGGAATACCCAACAGGGTCCCGAGAGTCACGCTTTTAGGCAACCCGACGAAACCAGCAATCGCCGCAGCTACTTCACTCTGAGATCCAACCCGAGACAGTAGTTCACGTGTTGTATCGGATGCTGTTGGCATTCGCCCGGTTTGGGCAGCCATTTCAGCTTGAATTTCAGCCAGACGCCGTGAAACTTCCATTCCACGAGCCAAGAACCGCTCATCCTGAGCAGTTAGCAGACTTACCCGACCTATCTCGCGTAAGTACATCCGAACAGGGTCGTCGGAAATCTCTGAGTCTTCGACAGCAGGATTAAAATTAAGAGAAGCAAATCCCTCGGATTGCTTTGAACCCCAAGTCTCTAGTTCTGAAGAACTTGATGCGACAGCAGAGGACCGAAGCAGAGCCGGGGTCGCGCGGTCACCAGTATCGTCGTCGTCAGTGTTTTCACCATCGATGTTATTACTGCTATTCGACAGCAATAACTCGCCTGATTTAACAAGATCCTGAAGTTGGTCTTCGTTATCCGTATCCGTGGTCTGGGTGGTTCGTGCCATTTATGCCCGCCCTGTCATTACTTTGCGAAGATTCTCGTTCGGTAAGAGAGACTGATCGAGTAGTTCTTGCACTTCGTCACCCTCCAGCTCTTTGAACCGCTCGGTTTGCTGCTTTTTAATGCGCCGAAAGTGCCGTTCTCTCAACCGCATCACGCACTGGGTAACATCCTCAATATGCCGAGCCTGATCCGACGGAGGGAGTTCACGTTCAGTAAGAAGATGTGCCTTTTTCGTTAATTCTTCACCAAGTTCATGCGCTATTTCGCCGAGTGTAGACGAGGATTGCCACGCCGTAAACAGTGCCCGATTATCTGTCGCATGAAAAAATTCGGTTGGCATCGCAACTGCGTGCTCTCGTAAATCTTCTTGTTGCAATACAAGCGAAAGGAGATGTTCTTCGAGTGGATCGCGGTTTGACGCCCCCAATACTTCGGTTACTTGCTGCGACGAAATTCGCTCTGAAGCAACGAATTGTGACTTATTTCCCCTCTTGGAAGAATATTTGCGCCGTGATCCCGACCGAGAAGCCTGCTTAGGCTTATCAACGATCGACTTGAGACGCTGCTCGCTCACCCCAGCGATGGTCGCCGTGGCCAACCAGTACCGATCACGATCGTAGTCGTTTTTAACCATGTAGATCAGGCTTGCAACGCTGTTAGCAAAATCTGCGATACCTTGACCCGATTTGAGGTTATGAAGCTTTGACTTCGCAACTATCAAATAGTCGAGCAGTGGCTGGGCATCTTGTAGTGAAGCCTTCCAACTATCAGGATCCGAACGAATCGCCTCGTCAGGGTCTTTTCCGCCATCAGGACGTGCAACTTTGATTTCGACCTTACGATTACGACCGGCGTTAATCTCATCAACTAGTCCGTCAAGCGACCGCATTGTGGCGGCTTCACCAGCAGCGTCTGAGTCGAGACAAAGAATGATCGTGCCCGTGCCACCGGCGCTTGCATGCCGTGCGAGCGAATCGAGTTGTTGACCAGTTACTGCAGTCCCCATCGAAGCCACAACGTTTGTGAAGCCGTGTTCATGGGCGGCAATAACGTCCATATAGCCTTCAACAACCACCGCTTCATTAGCAGCACGAATCGATTCGGCAGCCCAGTTCAGTCCGTACATAATCGACGATTTGTCGAATGCGTCGGTCTGGGGTGTATTTAGATATTTTGGCTCTGAGCCATCGAGAGTCCGTGCGCCAAACCCAATTAGCCGATCACGACCGTCACGAATTTCAATCGTGAGCCTGCCAGTGAACATGTCACGCCACGAGCCGTCGTCCTTGCGAGTGATAAGTCCAGCATCACGAGCCGTTCTCGCCTGAACGTTCCTTGTTCGCAAGTGGCCTGAAAGAGTCTCCATCCAACTCGGAGCAAGACCCAACCCTCGACGAACGGCAGTTTCGATATCAATTCCTCTGTCGGTCAGGTACTCAAGAGTTTCCGCACCGACTGGAGCTTTTAATCGCGAAAGAAAATATTCGGAAGCAATCTCGTTTGCTTCGATCAACCCTGTAACTGGCTTCTTACGAGGTTCGTTCTTACGATCCTCAACCTTGATACCAGCACGATCCGCCAAGTTCGATAGCGCCTCGGCGAACGATTGGTTCTCCTGCTTCATCACGAAGGAAATTACATCGCCACCCTCGGCACAAGAGCCGAAGCAACGCCAACTTCCTGTTTCAGGGTAGATAACAAAAGAAGGCGAGCGTTCAGAGTGGAACGGACAGAGGGCTTTCGGCTGGCGCGACGAAGTATCCAAGTCGACATAATCTGAAATGACTTGAACGATATCGGACCGGCTTTTTACCTCGTCTACTAGTGCCATAATTTTGAAACTCAGCGCATCTTAGTGGGATACGGCTACGAACTCCGAACGGTGGTGTCACACGCTGATCACGAGATCAGATCCACACGGATTCGGATAGCAGAACTGTGATGCGAGTATACGGAACGTATTTTCCCAGTGGAGTATAGGAGTGGTTATTTTGAGGGTGATTTTGGGTCATATCTATATGCGACCCTGAAATACACCATCGCTCAGCCCGGGCCTGACCTGCTCTGCCATCATCAAAGCAAAGTTGTCGGTCATTCCGCACACGTAGTCGGCCGCCGCTCGCTCGGTCGATCCTGACAGTTCCCGCAGCCAAGCGGGTATCAGCTCGGGCTTACGGTTGAAGTGTTCGAACAGCACGCCGACGATCGCTGCCGCCTTGCGCCCTTCAACGGAATCGCTTATCGGGTGATAAAACTTCTCAAACATAAACACTCTGAGGTCAGTGACGATCTTCCCAAGTTCTGGTGACATCCGAATCCAGGGCTTGTCTCCACCATCGACGTCACTTGTATCGACGTCAATCTCTCCGGTGCAGTCCCAAGAGGAGGCGACGACATCACGTACAACGGTGTCGACTCGCTGTGAATGTCGAATCCCGAGCGCTTCTATCGCTTCAGCAGGCAGATCTTCAATTTTTATGTAGTCAGATCGCAAAGCATCGAGAATGTCGTGCGCCAGATACGCCAGAGCATCAGAAATACGAACGATCTGAGCTTCTAACGAAAGATTAGCGACAGCTACACGATTTAGAAACTTACCTTCAGGCTTCGAGTGATTACGAATTCCATCGATCACGTGCTCAGTAAGATTCAGCCCGTTGCCGTCTTTCTCAAGCTGAGTAATGAGCCTGACGGAATGACGGCTGTGATGAAATCCACCAGAAATCATCTGGTTCAAAACACTCTCACCTATATGACCGAACGGCGTGTGACCTAAATCGTGACCAAGACCGATCGCCTCGACCAAATCCTCGTTCAAATTTAGCCCACGGGCTATCGAACGCCCTACTTGAGAAACTTCGATTACGTGCGTGAGTCGAGTCGTGAAATGATCGCCCTGAGGAGCTACGAATACCTGACTCTTGTGCTTGAGGCGACGAAATGAGTTGGTGTGAACGACCCGATCACGATCCCGCTGAAATTCGGTGCGAGTTTCTGATGGCTCTTCAGGAATAGCCCGAACAGAATCCACCGATCGTGAAGCGAAAGGCGATAAAAGCTCTTCTCGCTGTTCAAGGCGGATTCTCACGGCGTTCAAGTCGTGTTTTGTATTTTTAGAGACTGTATCCATCGGGTAAAAGACTACATGTGAATAAGAGCCCTAATCACCTATCCCTGGAAGGATCTTCGTGCAAATTACGCACTTTTCGCTGAGTAAAAACTATCGTGGCGATCATCACCAACATAATCAGCGGTCCAACCATCATTCCTGCCCGTAAGCCAATCACAGTAGCGAGAGTACCTGTCCAAAGACCACCAAGAATCCCGACGCTTTGCGAGATGGCAAACACGCCCATTACTCGCCCCCGAATATCTTCTGGCACTCGTAGTTGAACGGCAACAATCGAAGAAATGTTGAACAACCCGTTCCCAAAGTGAGCGAACGCCGCCAATATCATCGCCACGGTCAAAGAAGGTGAATTCGAAACAATCAACATAATCGACGAGAACGAAGCAGCTCCAGCCAGTATCAGCCAGCCAAGCCGCTTACCCGGTGAAAATCGCCCGGCGACCATGATGCCGCTGAAAGCACCGATTCCTGCTGACGAAAACATGAACCCGACTTCTCTTTTTCCGCCGCCGAATAGCTCGACGTACGCCGGAAGCATCCCGATCCAACCAAACACCATGAGCATGTTCGAGAAAGCCAGTATCAGCAGTACCAGCAGCACTCGATGGCTCTTTATGTAGCCAATACCGGTGCCCAAGTCACGCAGCACACTTCTCGTCACCGCTGAAGTTCCTCGGCGAGGTAGCACGGTGGTTGCCAAGAACATAGCGAACCAACCTAGCGATGCGATGAAGAATCCGAACGGCGTTCCGAACGCCGCCATGAGTATTCCACCCATAGTCGGTGCCACGACTGAAGCCGACGCCATCAGCGATCCGTTGATCGTCACGGCGCTTTTCATAGCTGATTTAGGAACTAGCGATGGAAAATATGCCTGCCGTGAAGGCTGATCCGCGCCGGAAACAAAACCAGCGAACATTGCGATAGCAAATATGTGCCAAGGCTTGACCGTGTCAGTGAAATCGAGAACACCCAGAAAAACGAACAACAGGGCACCAATTAGCGAAGAGCCGCCAAGTAGAAATTTCGCTTCAAAACGATCAGCAAACACTCCACCAAAAATGTTCACCAACATCATCGGTATCGCAGTTGCGGCAGCCACTCCGCCAAGGCTCAACGGCGATCCGGTCAACTCCCACATCAGCAGACCCTGTGCGACTGAACCAAGCCGCAAAGCGTTCATGGCGAGCACGGTGCCACCGAAGTAAATACGGAACGGTTTGAACGAAAGGGCGCTCACGCCACGCTCTTTTACCGGCGTCGGACCGGGAGTCGCTGAATCGGCGTGTTCACTGGAAGAGGGTTCAGAATTGCTCAAGAATCGCCCAATTTAGTGCCATCAAGATTTCTGATTACCGGCTGAGTGATACCCACGAACACGAAAAAGGCAGCGAGTATCGCCGCACCAATGAAAACAGCTATTCGCTCGTCGTAGACCGAAGCGATTGCACCGCCCATAAGTGCGCCCAACGGAATCAAACTGAAGGTGATTGTGTAAACGCCCATCACTCTTCCCCGCATACGTTCCGGCACTCGCAGCTGCAATACGGTCATCGCCACAACAAAGTAGATCGTATTCGCCAAACCAGCGATGTAGAGGAAGACCAGAGCTGCATAGAAATTAGGCGCAAAAGCGAATCCCATTATTGCCAGCGTGAAAGTAAGCGAGCCTCCGAGCATGATGTACCCAACTCGAGGGTGATTCCGAATTCTGCCGACCACCAATGTTCCAGTTAGGGCACCGAGTCCAACAATCGAAAACAGGGTTCCGAATCCGGTGGAACCTGCGTCAAATCTCTTCACAAAGAACGGCATCAGCTGCATGTACTGCATTCCGAAGAAATGAGTCACGTACGTGAGACCTATCAGCAAAACAAAATCACGTCTTGAAAGGATGAATTTCACACCCTCGATCATGTCTTCAATTACGTTCCGGGACTTGTCAGGCGAGGGAGATTTCACTCTCAAAGAGATCATAACGAGCAGCATACTCACCCAACCGACGACTCCAACGTAGAAGACCGATTCCGTACCG
>Ga0302134_10000267_pt1 | contig 21308 bp, 8 predicted proteins | sample CB9_SCM_MG_FD_203123 | JGI IMG/M metagenome (GOLD analysis project Ga0302134, IMG submission 203123) | Marine microbial communities from Western Arctic Ocean, Canada - CB9_SCM | ecosystem: Environmental > Aquatic > Marine > Oceanic | place: Canada: Western Arctic Ocean | collected 2017-09-19
ACACGCGAATGCATGCGCAGATGTCCTCCAAGAAGTCCACGCCATCGTCCAAGGCCGCCGCCGCACCGCCCAAGCGCAAGGAGCCCGAGCCCGCCATGGAAGAAACCGACGCAGCGCTTGCCGCGCCAGCCCCGCCCGCACCCAAGTGCAGCAAGCTCAAGGCCGCCTTCCTCGCGCAGTACAATGAGCCCATGCAGGCCACGCGCACCCTCCGCACCGGCGGCCAGACCACGCCCACGGTGACCGTGACGGGCATCGTCACGCGCGTGGGTTTCAACCAGGATCGGACCAAGATCCAGGCCGTCGTCGAGGTGCACAAGATCAACACCAACAACGCGCCCGACGTGGTCGTCTCGGGGGTGAAGGGCTGGTCGTGGCTGCTGCCTACCTTCCAGCCCAAGAGCGGCCAGGCCGCCCGCGACGCCGCCGACGACGCGCCGGAGGCCGCGGCCGCCGGCTCAAAGGGTGGCAAGAAGGACAAGAAGGAGCCAGTGCCGCCGCGCTCGCTCGTGCTGGAGAACTCGTCGCACAAGACCATCTGGCTCGGCCAGCTCCCCCGCGCCGAGGTCTGGCTCACGGGCGCCGGCAAGGGCGAGGCCAAGCAGGGCGTCGACCTGATCAAGCCGGGCATGCCCGTCGAGGTCACCGGCGTCGTGGCTCGCCTAGCCGACGACCACCAGCACCTCTGGCTCAACACGAGCAACATCACGCCGCTCCTCGACGGCCAGCACCTCCACCAGGCGGCCGAGGTGATGATCAACTACTTCTCCAAGCCCGACGTTCTTGAGCAGCAGGCCGTGCGCCTCTCGCTCACCATGCGCGGCTTCTTCGGCGCCTCGTACCCGGAGCCCCACCTCGAGGAGCAGGCCGACGCCTTCCGCGGAAAGTGGGTGGCGATCAAGGAGGGAACGGCCGCCGCGTGCGACGCCAAGGCCATGGCCATCCGCGCCGACCTCGGCCAGGACGGCGAGCAGGCCGCCGTCGTGATGGACACGCACGCCGCGCGCATCCGCGGCCTCAACCCGGCCGACCTCGCGTTAGGCCACCCCTTCTTCCAGCCGCAGCTCCCGCCCACCGCCGATCGCCCGCTCTACTCGGCGACGCTCGTCCACGAGCTCGAGTCGATGGCCTACCCGGGCAACAAGCTCGTCAACGCGCTGCTCGACGACGACGCCACCGGCCTTCCGCAGGCGTTCGCCGTCCCGGAGTTCCACTCCGTCGAGCGCAACACCACCGGCTCGCTCATGATGGTCAAGTACATGATCAAGTTTGTCGGCGACGTGCACAAGGCGTCCGAGGCCGTCAAGGCGGGCAAGAACCCCGTGCTCGAGTCGCGGCCGCTCGCCGCGCTCGGAGTCAAATATTTGACGCGCGATTTTATCGCGTGCACCGGCGTCGTCGCCGAGACCAAAGCGTTTATGCTTTCTGAGGCGCTCGTGGCCTATGGCAGGTACTGCTTCTCAGTGGGCACCACGCCGCGCGAGATCGGCGACGACGGCGTCGTCACTCCCTTTGTCAACAGCTTCGCCTTCGACATGCTGCCTACTCTTCGTACGATCGCGGTCCTCGTCGACGAGGAGTTTGTGAAGACGCACCTCGCGGATGGCAACAGCCAATATGTGTTTGAGCACGACCCAACCCTTGCTTGTCTTAAGGACAAGGAAGGCGCGTCGATTTCGGCCGGCTCGGGCCCGCAGCTCCGCAGCCATCACTACCAGGCGCGCGATCAAATCCCCGCCTGTGTGTCCGCCTGTGTGTTCGCTCGCACCTTCTCTGACTCTGTATGTCTTCTTTGCAGGAAATTTCTGGAAATTCCTTCAAGTTCGCGTCGGCCACGCTGCCCGACGGCAAGACGGCGAAGGAATACAGAATTTGGTGGCAAGAGGGCCCGGCCTCGATCATCGACGCGCTCTCGGGCATGGACGGCGACTCCGACCCGCTTAACGACGAGGAGGCTGGCAAGACGCTCGTGCTCGAAGCCGCGGCATCGCTAGCCCTGGATATCCCGACTTTTCTGCTGCAAAGATGCGCCGTCTACTGCATCGCAGTTTGAGATCTGAGGCAAGGATGCTCGACCTCCTGAACGAAGACGAGGTCGACCTGGCGGTACGAATCACCGTCATGCACATGACGGGAGTGGGACTGCTGTTTGGACATCGCGCCCAGGTGAGACGGGTGAAGCAGCTGAGCCGCGAGGTGAGCGTTCTGAGAGAGAGGCTCGCGTACTTCATTCGCATAACAGCGTGGCGCAAGTCGATGGACCAGTGCAAGGATGTTGGGGAATGCGTCTAGCTAGCTCCGCACCGCTAGCTGTGGGTCCCGAAGGTGTATGGTGTTGTTGGGTTGGTAAGAGTGTCAGCCATGTCGAAGCGTCAGGTTATCATTAAGAAGACGTACATTACCAACTATTACAAAACCTACAACGGGCCGGTAGACAAGCGCGTCGACAACCGTGTGACCAACAACCACAACACCACGTATGTGGTGCGCACCAAGCCGCTCGGCGAGGAGCCGCGCCAGTGGGTGGACGAAAAGTCGGGCCTGCCGAGGAGCAACGTGGCCAATGTGAGCTGGCACAAGGCAAGGAAAACGTGGCTTGTTGATGCGGTCGACGCGCAGACGAGGAAGCTGGCGCATGTTGGGTACGCAAAGAAGTGGGACGACGCGGTTCGCCTCCGAGAGGAGGCGCAGAAGACCGAGGGGACAAAAGGGCCTGGCGAGCTCGAGTTCAGAGAGGACGGCGAGGCGGTCGTCGCGTGCGGCAATTGCCGTCACACGTTTGGACTCGCGTCATACGCACCCGAGCCGTGCGCGTGGAAGAAGAAGTTTGCCGACTTCGAGAAGGCGTGCAAGGGGTTGGAGAGCGCCGATCCCGAGGCGGCGGAGGCGCTGCTTGCGGTGATGCCGACGGGAACGGGAAACAAGGCACTGCGCGCGTCGCAATGCCGAGTATGCCGCGACGCGCTGCACCGGTCGAATACGGAGGGACCCAACAGCGCAAGATCCATATGCCTTGCCACAAACCGCGAGATACACGCGGACATGGCGCTGAGAGGCTGCCGCGACTGCGGCGAGTCGCGGTCCGAGTGCCTGGAGTGCGAGCACATCGAGCGCAAGGGCAAGCCGGAGGGATGCCACAGCATCCTGGATTCCAGATGGTTTGCAGACAAGTACAAAGAACTCGGCCCGGACGAGATGTGGAAGGCCTACCGCGATCCGCACGTCGTCGTGTTGTGTAAGTGCTGCCACTTTCGCCAGCCGACTCATGACGCCGCCATGGCAGCAGACTCGTCGACGCTGGAGCAAGGGTCGGACAAGAAGCGCAGGCGCGAGTGCGCCGAGGCGAACGGCGCGTACAACAACAAGCGCAAGCGCGAGTTTGTCAACGTCAAGGACGGCGTCGAGCTACCTCCTGGTCAGTGCTACCACTGCGAGGGCGAGTACGTGTGCACCGAGGGCTTCGAAATTTCTTGTCATTGGATGCACAGGGTCGACGAGCTCAAGCAGAAAAATGTCTCAAAGTTGGCCAATAGCCCCTTGTGCTTCGCGACGGCCAAGAAGCGCATCGACGCCGAGATCGACGGCACGAACGGCAGCGGCGGCTGCAACCTCGGCTGTGCGAATTGTCACTTTTGCTGCGAGACGCTTCCGCGCCGCAAGGAAGGCAAGGCCGCGTGGGACAAGCTCATGGCGGAGCCGATTCGCAAGCGCGTTTGAGTGATCAGCACAACCTAGCTACGTAGGTAGGACGAGCTGTGTCGTGAATAACTCTTTGATACAGTGGTGTATTACTAAGAGCGGTGGTCGCACCGGCGCACCAAATGAAAGGGGTGAACGGTCCGTTTCTGAGAACGGAGCGCAGCGCTCCGGTCGACTATGCCACCTTCAATCGGGTGACCAAGGAAACTAGTTGTTGTTACTCGAGACAGGAGGACGTCGACCAAATCAAGCCGAGTGTCCGCAGCTACCCGTTCGACCCGTACACCCAGGCCAGGCCCGATCTCTACACGTTTAAGCGCGACAGTACACAGCCCCAATTTTTCTTTACCCAGAAGCGTGCCGATTCGCCAGAAGTAGGGATGATGGCGAACTCGGGCCTGGTGGTGGCCACTCCGACGCACGGCACAGCCTTTGTGCAGGCCATACTCTGGCACGTCCAAGTATGCGGAAATCTGGACTTCAAGCTGATCGGCTTCGACACCATGAAGCCGCCCGTGTGTGAGGGCTACTGCAAGCAGACCGACAGTGGCCCGCCAGAGGGGGGCATGCTGGGCAAGCTCGTGTGGGTTGCAGAGATCGTGAAGCTGCATGGAAAGGACATCACTGATGCGCAGCCGGACCTCGAGGTCTTCAACACGGCGCTCTATCAGGCCCTCTCGACGGGCATCGCATTCGGCATGTTTCACAACGACAGAAAGTTCGCGGACCTGTACCCAATGCTCGGTACCATGGAGCCGCTCGCGCAGACCGGCGTCGACGTGAAGGTGGGCGGTGCACATCGGCGCGGTCCCGCCGCCACGGGCTCAGCATCCGTAGAGCCTGTCACGCCTCTCGCGGGGGTGAATCCTCTCGCGCGCTCCAAGCCACAGAAGGGGGCTACCCTCCAGCCGCGCTCGGCGGCTGTCTCTGCACCACCAGCACCGCGCGCGTCGAACCCGCGGTACATGGACTCGTCCGCGGGCATCGCCAAGTGGCTCGTTACCCGCCCCACCGACTCGAACCTACTGGTTCGCCAAGAGCAGAACTTCGTGTTGTCGCGGGACTTCGAGATGAGCGTGACTCACAAGACGCCCAATGAGCAGGGACGGGCGGTCGGCGCAATCTTCCCTCTGCGCCGCGGCGTGCACGTTCTGCGCGACGGCGCGACGGTCGACCGCATTTCCATCTCGGAGTTCCCTGTAAAGTACAGGGACCATCCAGACGCCAAGGGAATATCGCGCTACGAGGCCCGGCTCTTCTCCTCCAAGTACGCGGCCGGCAAGCAGCCAATGGCCACGCTCTCCGTTGCGCCGGTTGCCATGATGGACCCCAGTGGCAAGCTACAGCTTCGTTACCACGTGACCAAGCCCAAGAAGGACACACATTGGAACATCCCGGGCCAGTCGGCGCAGATGATCAGCGACAGCGACGTCGAGTATGCGCTCACCCAGGCGCCAGGCTGGGATCCCCGCCTGCACGCCAGCATCGAGACCGCCATGTACAAGCTGCGCACGGGCTTGGCAAAGGTCACGCCGGTCGACTTCGACTGAGGGTCGACGACCGCCAACCTCTGTGCCGAGCGCATGTGCACGTGGTCCACGTGCAGCCTATAGGGCAACCTCTCTCTCTCTCTCTCTCTTTGTGTGAATACGGGTGTGTGTGTGCAACGGTGGGCGTGAAAATCCGGTAACAAATCAAACACGTTGTAAATACTTAAGGCAAAGTGGTCTTGCGTACGTCGCGCAGTGTGACGAGCCAGTAGGCGTCGAGCGCCCAATGGGCGAACAGCCCGTGTACCGCCAGGAGCCATGGGGGGATAGACATCAAGGTCATGCCGTGGGCATACCATAATGTGTGTGCGGAGAGGTTGACGGACAGCGTGGTGCATACCGGGCCGCACACACAGGACAGCATAGTAAACGTAATTGGGGTGTTCATGTGCCATCTAACCATGGCCAGCAGAGCAAACAGCACGGCGGTGAGCGCCCACGTGAACTCGGCAAGCATGATAACGGCGAGCACGCCGGTAGCATACACCACGTGTCGCTGTGCGACCTTCTGATAGGTAACCATGCAATTTGTTACTTTAAACACACACACAGACACACTCTCGAGCCTTCGCCGCATCTAGCGGAGCGTGTTGCTCACATGGGACCCATGCGCGGTACCAGCTGCTGCCACCCTCCGCGATTCACAAAGCGCTGCTGCACGACCATCGCAAACCCTGCGCCGCCCCCGCTCCGGAAGTAGGCCTCGCGCCCCATCGACCTCGGCGACCCGTACATCTGCACGTACCTGCAGGCCACAGTCACCAGTTTCTGCAGCGCAACTCCTACCATTCGACCCGACGTGCTCGCCGCGGCCTGAGACACATATGCGATCGTCGACGGATTGCGCACCTTGGCATAGGCCATCATGTACGCAGTCAGCGTTGCGAACGCATTGCAAAGCTCCTCGGACACCCCCTCGACCAGCTCGAACGCGCTGATACGGCGCATCATGTGCCCGTGTTGCTGCATTTCGCGCTGGAAGGTGTCAAACGCCATGCGCATTGACGCCTTGGCCTCCGGTTTCCAGTGGACGAACAGAGAGTTGCGGGGCGCTCCTAAGAACTCGAGGCTCGTAAGCTGATTTACCTCGCCATCTGCTTGGATGCCCTCGAGTGCCGTCTGTTGGAGTTGTTGACCGATGCGTCGAAGCTGTTCAAACAGCTGCTGAATCGTCATGTCACCTCCCCCGGATTGCAGAAGCGACGTAAGCTCGACGCCGTTGTTGAAGAACCCGCCGTCGCTGGCCGGGCGCTCGCTCAGCTCGGCCGCCTTCTTGCGCACCGCCGAAGACGACACGCTGAGTCGCGCGCCATCGCCTGAATTGCGCACTCCAATCTGCATCGCGGTATCGGAAAGCGCCGCCTTGAAGATCGCGTTGACTATTTGGTAGTGCACCCTGCTTGCTTCGTCGGCTGCCTTTTGACGCCTCTCGCGCTGGGTGCGCTGCTGCTGCAACAGGGTTGACTCGTCTATCACCATGATCTCCTCGACGGGTTCTGATACCACCCCTGCAAACTGCTTAACAAACGACCAGAGCCGGTCGCCTCCGATGCTCGATTCGCGCAGGGCGTCGTCCAGCATTACGGAACGACGGCGCAACGCAGCGGCGTCGTTCTCTTCCACGGCGCTCATTCCGGGACCACCTCCGCGACGTCGCTCGCTCAGATAGTCGTCCTCGCATTCGAGCTGCTCGAGGTCCTTGCACAACTCGAGGCCCAAGCGCAGCGTGGCGCGGAGTGCGGCGGGAGTGACTCGCTGTGGATCCACCGTCTCATACTGGCGAATGCGAAGCATGGGTCGAAGCGGCTGCGGGGCCGGCGGCGGGTTTGGGACAGCTGCGGTCGGAGGCGGCACCGGGCCCGCGGGTGCGGGGTCGCGCGGTGGCCATGGGTAGAAGGTGAGGCGTTCCGTGGTCTGCGCAACGTAGATGGGAACGAATCCATCGGCGTCCATCCGGCCCAGTGCGGCGCGAAGCCCCGACGTGGCGTCCGTGATGCTCACCATGTTGTTGCTGTCGCCACGAACTCGCGCGTCCTCTCTCAGCCGCGCCATGTTGACGCCCCTGGTCAGCCACCTCGCGGTACTCGGGTCCTCCAGAAGAGACGTCAGTCGCCACGCGTCGTCCGCGTCGGCCAGAAGGTTGGCCGTCCACGGCATCTCGTACATTGCCAATCCGGCATCGGCCGGCGCCATGATGCTTGAGTCGGGACAGCGCAGCACAGGCCGTGTGATGTGGACGGCGGCGCGGCCCGTGGCACAGGAGTACGGCGCATTATATACGAAGTGCTGGGTGTAGAACCTGCGCACCGTCGGGTCGCTCATGGTGGCAATGTGCTCGAGCTGCATGATCTTGGCGCCGGCGCGAGCGGCAAGGGCCGCCTCGCGCTTCCATTGCGTCGAGGTCGCGTCGGTCGCAGCCCGTGCAAAGTGGTCCACGAGGTGTTCGTAGACTGTGGCGTGGCACAGCGCAGAAGACTCGCTCCCGGTATCCGGCTCCATACGCTTCGATCGATCGCATCCTGTGCTACCAGCTCCGAGGCTGTCGGGTGCCGCCGGCACCCAAAGCGCGACTCGAGCGCGGTCGAACACCGAGGTTGCAGGGGTGAGGTCGGTAGCAACGGGCAGCGTGACGGGGCTTGCAACAGCCCTGGGAAGGAGAACAAAGTCGGAGACTGGAGGCCGCTTGGCCAGGCCGTCGACGCCGACCAGCGCCCTTTCGGAAGAGCGTATCTCGGTCGTCGTTGCTGTAGCGCCCGCCTGCACATCGCCACGGTCGAGTTGTCCCATGGCTGTCCCAAACTCGGGACCGGTGAACGGTGTGGCAGGGAAGGAGTACATAAGGATCTGCGGAACTGGGAGTGCTGTGGGGATCACGCCCACGGGGAGAGGCGGGCTGACGGCGGCGACTTTGCGCCTGGCCGTAGAGACGTGTTCCACGATGGACGTGCTCCTGCGATTGTCGCCGTACGTCTGATGAGCTCCAGGAAGACCCAGCACCCCACGCATGAAGCAGTAGCGCACACACGATTCGCTGTCGTCGAGAACGTTGTCGGAGCGCAGAAGACCGCTCAGCACTCGACTGGGCGCGGCGCGGTTGATGAGTGCAGGGAGCTGCACTATGCTGCCCCCCGCGGCACCCATGGCCGATTGGTTTCCTGGCCACAGGTGCTCGCTCCAAAAGTCCGGTCTGGTAGGGTCTCGCGGCGGGGAGCGCTCGTGCGTCAGCCACAGCGGCGAGATGCCAGTCGCGCGTAACAGGCCGAGTTCGTCGAGTAGTTTGCCTATCGCGCCGCTGTCCTCGCGAAGCATGCGCATCCCCGCGATGATGCCATCGACGGCCCTCTGCACGTTGCGAGGGAACGCCGCTGCGAGTAGTCCAGGGTCGTCGCAAATGTCGGCCCCGCCTCCACCGCCGCCTCCACCGCCTCCCGGTACGCCGCCACCCGGGCGACCACCTCGTATGTTTCGAAGGAGCTTTTGAGCCGTCAAGAGAGCCACGACCCCGCCACCAGGAATGACCCCGGCACTACTCGCAGGAGGGCGATCCGGGCGCCCCCTGGGCTCGTCCTCGGGTCGGTCTCCAGGCCGCCACCAACCGGGCACACCGCCGCCGCCGCCATCACCCGGATGTGGAACCGCCGGGAGTGGCGTTGTGGATGGGTCAGACGGCCCTGGCGTGGGCGTCGGGGTGGGCGTCGGGGTGGGCGCCGGAGTGGGTGTCGGAGCGGGCAAGAGCGGGGGCAGAGCCGACGGGGGCGGAGCGGAAGGCACAGGCGGATCACTGGCAGGCTCAAAGTCTTGCGGGGGGTCTTTGGGAAAGCCCCCTTTGGGCACGAGCCGCCAGCTTCCGTCGGGGTCCTCCACAACAATGGGCTGGCCGTCGTCGTCCAGCTCGTACTCGGGGCTGCCGTCGTCCGGGTCCTCGACGTCGTAATGGAGGTCTGAGTAGTAGGGAATTACACGCGGCTGGGCGGGAGGAGGAGATGATGGCGGCGGCACGTAAGTCTGTGGGAAGACGGGGGCACTGGGAGGCGGAGCGGGCTCCAGCGGCTTGCTGGTCCACGCGGCCGCTTTCCGGTCCCTGGCCCGTTCGAGCATCTGGGTAGCCGCTTCGAGGCCATCTTTCTCGACCGACACGGTCCACACCATGATCGCCTCGTCGACACGCCATCGAGGGATGCCTAGCTCCTCTGAGATGCTCGTTAGGTAAGCGTCTGGGTTAGTACGAGCCTCTTCAATCCGCTCGTCGAGTGCCTCTCTTAGATCACAGTCTCCAATTTGTCCACAAATAGCATCTGTTACTTGCTCAACGTCTGCTTCGATGCGCACTTGCGCGGCACGCTGCCTATCATCTAGGTCGCGTAGTCCAGCCAGGTTGAGCGTGCGACCGCCACGCGCATCGTCCACCGGAAACACGTCGGGATGCTGCGCCATGGCCGCTTCGACCAGACTCACCACCTGCGAGTTGGAAAGTCGACCGTCGTTGAGAGCACGCACGAGCGTGCCGTTGACCACGTCCTCCGCCATCCGGTCCGGATTGATGGCTAGCATCCTCGAGAATCCGTTGGTGAACGCGCGGTGCTGCTCCGGCAGCACGCCCGTCTGAAACACTGGCTCCACTGTGGCTGTGGCTTGTCCAGGAAAGAGTTCAGAGCGCAGATAGGCCGCCGGGCTCATCCCTATGGCAGCCACGAGCGTGGTGATGCCGACGCCGATTTCTGCAACCATCTCTCTGGGGATGGTACTGCCAGCAGGCTGGCCTATCCGGCGCGCGGCCTGGCGTAGCCTGACTTGGTCGGCCACTCGACAACATTCGAACCCGTTGATGCCCATCGCCAGCCGCTCGAGTCCGCGCAGTACGCGCGCACCGTCCTGCTTGACGGTGCGCGCGTACTGCTTCTCGGCGTACTCGAGCGGGCGTGCCATGATGCATAGCAGCGTCTCAAAGATCAGGCACACGCGCCTGTTGCCCTCGATGCTGGCGGTGGCATCTTCCAGCAAGGCTGGTATGGCATTCTCGCCTCCTCCATCCTGTCTAAAGGCCTGCACAAGGCGCATCGCTGCCTGAGACGCGTCGGTGTTGATGCGTTCCAACTGGATCTCGACCGCGTCGGCGATCTCGACCATGGAGAGCAGCCACCCGGCGGTGCCCACAATATTCATGAGGGCGTCTCTTGCCACCGTGCGCTCCTGTTGCAGCCGCTCCCCCAACGCAGCTAAGAGTGCCGCCTGGCCGGCGTTTTCGACCTCGGGGAACAGGCCGCTAATGGTGATCATGCCCTCGTCGGGCGCGACGGTGTGCAGGGGTAGCACGTCGGCACGCAAGTAGTTGCCGTCGTCCATTCCTAGCGCGTATCGTGCCTCCAGGCTGCCCGACTGCACAGCATACTGTTCGTTGTTCGAGATTTCCTGGCGAACAGCACTGAGTCTTGCGGAGACGTTGCGACCGTCGGGTCCTCCTGAGGCGCGCGCGCACGCCTCGAGTCGGTCGACGATCTTGGAGACGAAGGACGACTGTGACGTATATGCATCGCGGTTGCGTCGAGGACGGTTGGCAACCACCGGCGGCTGTGCCTGTGCCATCTTTGCTGGCTCCTGCTCAATCGTGAGCTAAGAGGTGCTTATTGCTGCGGCACACGACGACAATAAGACCGAACGAGTGACACTCTAGATAGAATAGGTGCAATGGCGCAAGCGCTGCGCGTGCCGTCGCCCGCGGACGAACCCCATGTTCCAGGCGAGGCGTTTTCGGCGTGGCGGAACGTGGGAGGCGACACCGTTCTCGCGAGCGAGCAGCGTGTGGTCGGTATAGGCACAACCCCGGTGCAACGCAAAGCCGGAAACAGTGGGAACGATCTTTGGCCGTCCCAAAAGCCAGGGTTCGACAGCGCCGACCAGCCCATATGCGTCGAGCTCGTGCGGACGAGCTCCGACGACTGGCGTGTGGTGGTCGACGGACTGCGCTGCCCATTCGTCGTCCCGACCGCGGTCGAGGTCGAGTGCGCGCTTCCCCCGCCGTTTGATCCGATGGTGCCCATTACGCCTCTCACCGTGCCTCGTCGGCTGCTAGTGGGCGTGCGCCTCGAGAACGAGGCGCTTCGCCCGGCCGACGTCCAGCTGGTGGTGGAGCAGATCGTTTACTCCGACGAGCGGCGCGATCAAGCACCTGCCAACTTGGAGGAGTCCATCGACGTGTCCACCCACGAGATCAAGCCGTACGCAGTGGGCGATCCGTCCGCCAAAACAATCTCCGTCGGCTACCCCTTCCGCGCCCCTGCGCAGTCGGCGCTGGGCATCGTCTCTAAGCGCGAGGTCGAGCTATGGCAAGAGCGAGCCGTGCAGCACGAGATCATTAAGAGAACGCGCAAAGGGACTATCCGAAGCGCACTGCGTAATGTATTTGGCGCCGGTTCGGCAAAGGCACCCGGTCCACCACCGGCGCCGCTCACGGTGTCCGCTACGCCCCCGCAGTCCACTCGGACGCACGTCGTAGGCGGTATGCGCAAGTCGGCACTCGTGCGCACCACCGAGATACTCGACAGCTTCACTCGCATATGCGAAGACCTCATGAAGCTGGAGCGTGATCGCAGCATCGTCGATCCATTTGAGACACGTCTCGAGAAGATGAGAGAGCTGCTGGTGGGCTACGACATGGCCACCGAGCTCGCCATGCTGGACACACTTGCCAGGAGCACCAGCAATTCATCGCGGATAACAACCGCAAAGAACGCGGTCGACACCGCGCGCGCAGCGGGCGTAACAATCAATGCCGGTGTGGAAGGAGAGGGTGGGGTCGCAGAAAGGATCGACGTGGCCCCGGCCTCCGTCGACGAATACGAGTCTGACGTGGGCGCCGGTGACGGGGAAGCTCACGCCGTAGTTGTCGACATAGACGACGGAGGTGACGCACACGAGTCGCTCGCGTTGCTTCACGATCGAGCCGGTGACACGGGGGCAGTGCCAACATCGGCCGAAATCGACGCCCTCCGCCAAAGGGCCAGAAATGCAGTGGAAGATCCGGCTGGAGAGCAACCACCTGGCTCCGACATGTACTTTGTGTACGACCGAATGGGGTTCGAGGAACGAACGCGTACCAATCTACGGCTGGAGTACCGCCTAGAGATCACCGAACTCGACGACACGAAACGAATCGTGAGGTTGGCGCCGGAGAGGTGGCTCTTTGGCTACGCCGCGCACGCCGGGTATTCCAAGCAGCTCACCGAGCGCGACGACTTTATGACGGCACTGCAGCGCTTTCGGTCGTGCCTGCAGAACCGAGAGGGACAGCGGGCGACCGTGAGGCGGTTTCTGGACCCCAACGCGTGGGCCATCGGTCGTATGACCTTTCTGAGCGACCAGTTCAACACGGCCAACATCCTGACCGGTCTCGACGAACTGGAGTACATGCTGACAAACCTGGTGCTCCCGCCGTGGCCCGCGCTCGATCTGCTGGATACCGGGGCGAACGCACCAAAAGTGCAACGGGACGTTGGCAACGTTGTCAGGGTCCTTCCGCAGATCCTGGATACCAAGGTCGTGGCCGCAAAGACCACAAAGCCGATCGACACCGACGCTCCCGACCAGTGGGCGCGCTCCAAAACTGCGTCGGCGTCGACATGGGCCGTCATTCTCAGCTATGCCGCAGGTTACAGTGTCATTGGAGCGGTGGCGAGCACAGGCATGCTTTCCACCATTTTCACAGGCTTTCTAGCGTCGTTTGCCACGTTCAGTCCGTTCCCCGTGGTTACGGCAGCGTTTGGTGCACTGGCAACATTGCCGGCCGCGATCGCGGCCGGTTATGGAACGAGCAGGCTGATCGTGGGGTTGTCTCGTGTGGCCAACCAGGCATACGAATCCAACCGCGCCGAGTACCGGAAGGCACGTAAGCTCGTCAAGGGTACCCCTGTGCTCTCATGCTACGCAAACGCGACCGAGACCTCCAACATGATCAGGGACGCACTTAAGGTCGTGGATCTGTCCGCGATCGCCGGCACCGGCACCCGGGTGCGCTTCCACCAGATCTACAGTGCGTTGCAACCCGTGGATGGGCACCCCGTCGTCGAGTACGATCAATGGGACGCGGTGCCCAACACCAATGCGCTGAGGCTGCTTCCGCCCAGCGACGTCGCCGAGCAGCTCTTCGAAGCGACCGAGCTCCGGCGCCTGCCGCTCGTGCCTCTGGTGCGCGAGACCGTAGGCACAGCCGACAGCGGTGATACCAACACGCCTTCCGAGCTGGCCGCGGTGGCGGCGCACACCGAACTGGTCGCATTGCTGTGGACCGATCGACAGCCGCTGCGCGGCGATCACCTCATGGCGTCGGTGCCCGAGCTGGCCCTCGCAGCGGCGGTCGCGGGGGCTGAACTGGTACGCACCGCGTACGGGTCCAAGGCGGGCGTAACGCACGTGGACGGCGACGACGAGTGCTGGCGCTGCATGCGGCACAGCACGGCCGCGAGGCTGGCACTGCGTCATCTGGCCGCGTTCGACGGCGCCGAACGAAAGATGCGCGCCGCTGGCGCCAACGCTGCCTCTCGCATGGGCCAGGCGCATCTGTCGTGGACGGCTACGCGCCGAAACCTGGTCGACCGCTTTGCAAAGGCGTGGCTCGTCGAGGCGCGGCGCGCCGCAAAGGAGTTCAAACGCGCCGACTATCCCATGGGACCCGTGCTCGATACGCAGACCGTAAATGCCGTGGGAGCATTCGCACGCCTCTGTGCGCTCACCGACAACAGCGTGGTCTCTCTGGCTGCACTCTCAAGTGCCATTGTCGCCAGCAAATGGGTATTCGACTCCAAGGCGGGCGATACCGTGCCCGTGGCCCGTGCCCGCGCAATCGTAGCTCGCGCCGAAATAGGGGCCAGAACGTTTGCAGAGCAGGCCACCTGGTTGGTGCCCGACCCCGAGCATCTGCTGCTTCGCGAGTCGATGGCGTCGCGACGCATCGACGTCGAGCTCTTCAGGGAGTGGACGCCCAGCACCAATGGGGGCGATGTGCACGAGCTCACGGACCGCATGTCTGGACTCTCGACCGCGGCCGATCGCACACTCAAGCACTACTACTTTCCCATGGGCGCCTCGCTGACGCACACACCTGGACGAGTGGCGTTCAACGTCCGCGCCATGAACGCTTGGATGGTGTGGCTCGAACCGCTCATGGAAGCTTTGGAGCGCGTCATGCCGTCGATCATCGTGCAGGATGCAAACGCTCCCAACTCCGGTGCGCTTCGAATCGAGCATGGCGCAAACGCAAAGGGCATACACCGACACCCGTTGGTTATCAGCCTCAACGGCCAGGAGACGGTCTCGATATTCTACGCCCAAGTATCTCCTGCCGTCGCCATGCTCGCAATGGGCGATCAGGTGTCGTCCAGCGTTAACACCGCGGTCGAGCGCGTGACGAGCCCGACCACTGGCTTTGATGGCAGCATACTCCGCAGGAAGATTGCGGCGGCGCGCACACTCGCGTTCAACGTGGACAGGCTGTGCAACGCATTGGCACTCGTGCGATCGATGGCAGTGCCGCCCACGTCGATCGACGTGGACCTCGACGGGCGAGGCGGAGGGGCGGCGCTGGCGACCGCCGTCGCGCTTTCGCTGTTGGCGACGACGTCCGGTTCGATGGGTGTGACACCGGCACTCGTCGTGTCGGATGCCCTGCAGAAGACGGCTGCTATAACCAGCCTAGAGCGCGCTAGGGAGGCCACGAAGCGTGCTATGGGCAAGGGGTGTCGCGCCGTACCTCTGATGGAACTCTGTCTTGCAGTTGTGTAGAGTAAATAAGGTCGAGTGAGTGTTGGTATTGGTAGGAAGAAAAACACGTGCACGTGCCTGACCACATGGCTGAAGGTGTGCATCGCCTTCTCAAAACGGTTTCCATATTTGACGACGACTTCGACGACGAAGCGTCCAAGTTGCATGGCCACGGGCGGACGTGGCGTTTGAACAATGCAAACGTTGGGGTGTCCACAAGGAGGTCACGCTTAGAACCGTTGGCGGACGAACCCGCCGACGACGCAGTTCGCACTGCGGAGCGTGGCGGGCGTCGCTCCAACACAACGCGTGGGCGTAACGCACCCGAGGCGCGCTTAGACCCGTTGGCGGACGAACCAGAATACGACGAGGGTCCGCCGCCTGCGCCTCCGCCGGCCCCGGCGGCGATGGAGGTCGAACCCGAGCCGACCAGGCGTCGAGAAGAGACGGCGGCACAGCGCGCCAAGCGCCGCGCCGCGGCATTCCTTGCAATCATGCAGGCACGCACGGACATGGCCGAAGGCATCGACGCCGAACGCCGACGCCAGATAGCGGAGTTCAAGCGCGCACCAGAGGCCGAACGACAGCGGCTCATCGCCGAGCTGGCCGTCAAGGTGCGCGCCGACCAACTCAACGATCTGTCGCATGAGATGGGTCGCCTGTCATACGACGGAGGCGCCACTACACTAGTCGCCGTCGCCGCGCGGCTGGAGAGCGTCACCGATCCTCTGGTAGCCGACGCCGATGTGGCCAAAGAGTACGAGCGACGGGACGCGCTCATTCTGGCAGCGGTACGGGCAAGACGGCAGCCGTGGCCCAGCCAGCTCGCCGAGGCGACTCCGACTCCTGGACGCGTTACCGAGCGGTGTGCCTACGACGCACTGCTCTTCATTTCCGGAACAGACGACATGCTGACGACCATGCGCAACAACCTGATACTGCGCAGCCACCAGAGGCGCTTGTTCGACGACCGTTCAATCTGCAGCTACATCGACAGTGCGCTGCTTACCACGCACCACTCACGGATGCGCAACATCGTGCCTCACACGTATAACACGGCGGAGTTCTTCCTTGCGGACTTCATTGACACGGGAAAGCAGCGAGAGGTGTTTGTGCACACGCAGACGGTGAACGACAAATTGCCTCCGGTCCCGCCAGTGTCGGCCAATGACCCGGCAGCGGAGGCTGCACTGGGGGTGGCAATGCCGCCGCGATACACGCGGGGCGGCGATTCTTACTCCCGCACGGCACTTGCCGTCCACTTCTCCGTCCTCGAGGAGCTGCTAATGATGATACCCTCAGAAGACATGGGACCTTCTGGTACGTGGGACAAGGTGATGGAAGACCCGCGCTACAAGAGCAGGCGGCCGGTAGGAGGGTGGGCGGCCGCTCTCGAGATGTTCGACGGCCGAATTGCCACGGACTACGCGGCGCTTCTGTGGCGGGTGTTCACAGGGGACGAGAAGCACGAAGACTATGCCGGTTCCACGCAGCTCCCTCCAATTCATTCCAATACGCGCGGCTCGGGCTTAGGCAACCCACAGGAAGGGGATATTAACTACGCGCAGCTGCAGACACTGGCCGGCACGTTCGGGTTAGGCGCCGATACCGAGCTCGTGGCCCGTGAGTACATCCGCCGTGCGGTGTACACCGCGGCTCACTTTGGATGGTTTCTCAAGACGCCAGCCTCGGTCTACTTGCTCAATATGCTCATGGCGTCGACGCTGAACACCAACGCCATCTACGCCCGGAGCTACCTAACCGACACCGAGAGGGTTGGCCGAGACGAGCGCGCCAAGAAGGATGTTGCCACCATGTACTTCCAGCAGCGACGCGAACTGGCGGTCTCCATTCTCAAGGGAGAGGCTACCGCCATAGGAGACCTTCTATTGGCTGCAGTGAAGGAGAAGCTGGAGGCCCGTCGCGCAGCGGAGGCAAGATACGCCGCCGCAAGTGGTGGTGGCCCCAGCTGGTTGCCAAGCTGGCTTCCCGGGCGCGGTACCACACCACCGCCAGCACAACCGGCAGCGCCAGTAGCGCCTGGTGCGCCGCGAGTCGATAATCGCCGCGCTCGACCCGGCGACGACGACGACGACGAGGACGACGACGAGGACGACGACGAGGACGACGACGAGGACGACGAGGACGACGAGGACGACGAGGACGAGGAGCAAGGCGGGGGAGGTCGGGGGCGTGGTGCCGGCCGCGGACGCGGACGCGGACGCGGCCGGGCTCGTCGGCCGATCAACCGTCAAAGACTCAACGCACGCCGTGGTCTTCGTGATCGGCAGGCTCGCAGGGCAAACCTCAAATGGTACGACCCGCGCAGGACCTGGCGAATGCTGACATCGATTGGTCGTACTATGGCAGACGCCAAATACACCATCGGAGGTACGGTAGTCGTCGTCATCGTGCTCGACGTCGGTGTCACGTTCGTTCCGCTGTTGTGGGGCGGCGACTATGGGACCATACTCCAGGCGGGCACCATGCCCCTTGTGAGCAATACACTGGGCGCGGTGCCATCCTTGGTCAAGTACATGGGCGAAGCGTTCGGTCCTTCCGCCGCATCGGCCGGTGCGGAAGTTGTGAAGCAGACGCTTAATGTGGCCGTGAACGCCACCCGTGTGGTGGCACAAGAGGTGCCGAACCAAGCAGGGGAGCTGGCCGACGTCGTCACCAATCTGGCCGGCAATCTGACACAGGTTGGAGTCGAAAAGTCGTTCAAGTTTGTCACCCAGGTCGGTGCCGCCCTTACCGGCGAAGTGTACCGCCAAGTTGGAGGACCGCATCTACTCGAGATCACTCGCACGGCCGCCGGAGAACTCAGCGCCACAATGGACGGGGCAAGGGTCGCCATTACCGAAAGCATGCTGCGTGCCATGGACAACCTTCCCACCCTTGGAACCGCCGACGCGAGCCAGGCCGTGAGGAATGGCGTTACCGCGTCGTCGAGCGGCGGTGGTGGCGTGCACGCTCCGACGGGCGGCGTCGAGCGGGTGGGCGCCGACCAAGCCTCGGGCGTTACTGCGGCGACCGACACTTCCGAGTTGGCGTTCGCCGCCCGTCACGACAAACTTCTGCGAACGCGGGCGCGAACCCGCGCAGCGGTGGAGGCCGGCAGGCTGACTCCGGCCAGCAAACAGCCAGTTCCAAAGCTTACCGACGGCGAGATAGACGCCGCGTTGAGCGGCACAGGCGCCGCCGAAACGCTCGTTCGCGACAAGATTGGCTCGCTTAGCGAGGAGGCTACCGATTACCTACTGGCACTCAAGCGCGGAGGCGTCGGTGGCCGGAATGTACGAGCACGCGTGCAGCCACCCCGTCGGGCATCGCAGAGATCGCGTAACACGCCACCGGGTGCAGAGAGCCGCCCCATGGACTACGACGCTGCTGCTTGCATGGTCAATGAGATTGTCGACCTGATGTTGCGCGTGTGATGGTGATGGTGTGGGCGCCTTCGATCGCTAGCCATAAACGGGTCCTAGCGGGTGGTAGAGTAGGGCGGGCGCGCGTGTGTGAGTGAGTGCAGACGATACCGAGTCCATGTCCGAGGGTGTCGACCGAGGTACGCGTCGCGCCGCATTGCGGCGCGGCGGCGAGAGAACACCCATTCTAAAAACTGTGGTTCGCACCGATGCGGTGGTGGCCAACTCGCGAGGGCTGCAGCTGAGCGCCGAGCTCTCGGTCGCCCTTCTCGAGGCGGTGGCCGAGGAGATGCCCGACGAGCCCCGCCAGCGGGCCGTCCGAGCGGTCGCGGAGGCGCGCCAGCAGGTGGCCGAGGCGTACGGCGACGGCGACCACTACATCGACACCGACGCGTGCGAGGCGGAGATGGACCAGAGTAAGCAGCGCCACCGCACGGCGATGCATAAAGTGCCCCCTACCTGGCCGACGTGCGGTGTCCATGATCCGGTCGCCGCGTTCGTGTCCAGCGCCGCAAGGCTCGCTGCTCTCTCGACGTGCTTTGCCACGAGCCACCGCAAGCAGGATTACGTGGAGAACGACGTTACGGAGGCGATTGGCAACGCTCAGTTCCAGCTGGACGAGGCCTACGTGGCCCTCGACGACGAGGTGTTCGCGGTCGACCCCGACGCCGCCGCGATGGCGACCGCTCGAATCGTGCACAGACGAAGCCGAGAGATTGCGAGTCTAGCAGCCAACGACCGCCGTGGCGAGGTGTTCGGCGGCGAGGTGTTCGCGGCGGTGAGGGGCGCCTTTGTCGACGCGGCCAAGCACTTCAACACGCTGTACCTCGGGCTGCCGCTGTTGGACACCAAGATGGACGTCGAGTGGGAGGCGCCCATCGTGGCCACCGAGTGCACCGCCGAGCAGGCAAGCGCGACGATCGAGCGCGTCGCCTCCGAGGTGCGCACGAGCTCTGACCCGAGGCTCGTGCGTCCGGCCGTGGAGGCCGCGTTCTCGCGCGTCGTGCAGCTGCGCACCGCCGCCGCCACGATCAAGTGCGGCTACTGCGTCCCCGAGCACGACGACGACGACGAGCTCTTCGGAGACATAAGAGAGGCGGTGCTCGCCGAGACGCACGCGCGCATGGCCGACGCGATCCACATCGAGGGCCTGCGTAATGGCGTGCTCATGGTGACCAACCATCGCGTGCGCACCCGCCGGCACCTCGACCGCGCGCTACGCCCCGCTGGCCCCGGCACACCCATCGCGCTCCTGATGGGCGGCGGCGACACCGACTTGCGCCTGAGCGACTGGGTGGCGCACGCCGAGCAAACAGACGAGGCCGAGTTCGCAGTGGTGGGAGGGTTCAGCGTCGGTCTCGACGGCGGCTTCCACTTCAGCGCGCCCGCCGACGCCGGAGCCGCCGAGTGGCTCACGCTGCGCGCGTGGACAGCGGCCACCGCGACGGAGGGCCCCGAGCGCAACACCGAGCTGGCGCGCAGCTCGGCGACCTCCGCGTGGCGCTGCATGAGCTACGACGCCGGTACCTACGACGCGCCCTACTTCCGGCCGTCGGCCGACCACCTCGAGGCCGCCTCGCGCGTGGGCGTAGCGCTGTGCGGTCGCGGCAACACCGAGTCGCGCTCGGCCTACGCCGACGCTGACGTGCTGCACGTCGACGTGGGAATGGCCACCGCCTCGGCGGGGCTCGTGCGCCGGGGCGACCGCGTGCTGCTCACCAAGGCGTCGACCGTGCTCGGCTTCATGTTCAGCCCCGACGAGATCGCCACGGCCGCGATCCCGCTGGCGGGCGGCGCGGACAACGCCGACTTCCTGGGCACCTGCGAGCGCGCGCCTGCCCATCCGTCGCTGGCGTCCGCCGACTCGAATTCCGCCGAGCCGACTGGAGCGCCGACTGGGGCTCCGCCGCAGGAGGAGGATCTAGAGCGGCTGCTCTCCATCCCCGTGGCCGAGGCCTACCAGCGGACGCTGCACCACGTGCCACAGGCGGAGTGCTCGCGGCCGTGGCCGGAGCATGTGGAGGCTTCGGTCGAGCGGCCCGACGCCGACCGGGCGGCCGATGCGCTTCAGTCGGCGGTGGGTGCGGCCATCGCCACCTCGCCGCTGGCTATGGACACGCTCGTGCGCCGCATCACCGACACGTCGCACATGTGGCACACGGTGCGCCTCCCCGGGGCGTCGGCCGTGACCTACGCGAGGCAGGCCGAGTACGTGTCCCCCGAGCCGGCCAAGAAGCTCTACGCGTGCATAGGCGGCCAGAGCGCCCGCCACATAGACGTGGCGGCCTCGCGCCTTGGGCTGCTGGAGGTGGCCAACGTGCTACTCGACGAGGACGACGTCGGCGCGCTCGCCGACGCCGACGAGCAGCGGTCCGACACGAGCCGTGCGAGCTCCAAGGCCATACGTGAGGCCACGATAGATTCCATGGCGTTCGACGAGGCTTCGGCCGTTGCCGCGAGCGCAAGCGTGTACTTTGGGCTGGCGCCGGGCGCCCTCGACCTGGTCGCCGGCGCGGGGCTGGTGACGGCCACCACGCGCCGCCTGTCCGTCTCGGGCGCGGCGTTCACTGGGTGGCGCTTCGAGCAGTAGTCGTGAGGCAGCAGCAACATCGGTGTAGCGGGCACTACCATTCCATAGCCGCTAGGCGAAGTAGGCACTGTGTTGCGGTAGTGCATCGCTAAGCGCTGCGCGGGACCATGAACGGCGAGGTAGTAAGAACCATAAATCCTAGGCCTCGGCCGCCCGGGTTACCACCGGGTAAGAACCGTTCACCTCGAACTGTACAAAACTGAACACGCCTCGCTATCCCTAGTTCCTTGTGCAACCCTGCAATGACTGCGCAACGGAGGCAGCCATGTAGCACCCAAGAGACGCCTGGTG
>Ga0302134_10000270_pt1 | contig 21191 bp, 23 predicted proteins | sample CB9_SCM_MG_FD_203123 | JGI IMG/M metagenome (GOLD analysis project Ga0302134, IMG submission 203123) | Marine microbial communities from Western Arctic Ocean, Canada - CB9_SCM | ecosystem: Environmental > Aquatic > Marine > Oceanic | place: Canada: Western Arctic Ocean | collected 2017-09-19
AAAACGAGGCGAGACAGCCCGTAAAAGGGTCTACAGTAGACTTCAGACGAAACCTGCTCACTCGCTATTTCTACCTTAGATGGGGAGTTGGTGGGTTCCATCAATTCAACGGAATGCAATCCATAATCTGGTACTTTTTGGTACGGTGTCGCAATTTTTACAGAGCACCACCGCTGCGGTTATGTGCTTGACGCTGTTCGAATACTACTGCGCTACTATTTCGAGGAGCGACGCTATCATCGAGCAGGGGCGAAAGTTTACGCATTTAACGAACCTTCCGTTGCACTGCAGCATAAACTCGGCTTCCAGCAGGAAGGTTTTTTGCGGGATATGTTCTTTACCAAGGGACAACGTTATGACACATTGCTATTTGGTATTACCGTGGGTGAATTTTGGGACAAATGGGGTAGATCAGATCCCTACTCTCGATAAAAGGATGAACTGCTGGAACTCACTACGCATTTAAGTACAAATCATAGATACCAGGAGCTGGAACAGCTCCGGCTCTTTGAGTATGAAATGCAAACATAACCTATCAACAGTTGGCCAGCAGTTCACTTGTACACCGCAGCGGTCAATCTCGGGGACGGTAGGATTCTGGTGCCCGAAAAGCAAATAACAGCGCCACCGCGATCAGCATACTACTGGCAACCATGAGTGCTATCGTCATACCGAAGGCATCGGCGATAACACCGAGCAGAATCGGGCCAAGCACGTAGCCTGAATCCGCCAAAGTACGGTAGACGCTCATCGCGGTTGCAGAATATTCGGGTGGGGCAACATCCGCAGCATAGGCTGCGGGCGCGGACCCTGATGCTGAACTCGCCACACCCCAGAACGCGCAGGCCAGAATGAACCAGGTATAGTCGGGTGCCAGACCATACAAGACGAAAGAGAAACCTGACGCTATGGTCGCAGGTACGATCACTGATTTTCGTCCGATGAGATCCACTAAGACGCCTGCAGGATAAGAGACCATCACCCCAAGTACGCTACCCACACCCATGGCGATACCGATCTGCGTCGCGGTCAGGTTCAACTGCATCGTGCCGATGAGAGGCACGATGCTAAATAGTGCGCCGGTGCGTACCACCGTACCAAAAAAACTGACTGTACCCGCCAGGAGGAAGCCTTTCGCTCTTAACACCGCACGAAGTTGACCAGTATAGGACTGCGGTCGAGACGTTTGCTGATGAAGCGGCGGCGTATCCGGTTTGGTTTCAGCGACAGCCCACCACGCCACCACCGCCGCAATGAAACAACCCACGGCATAAACCAGAAAAGGTGCGCTCAGGCCAAATTCTTCAGCAAGATAGCCACCCGGAATAGGACCGATGCCGACAGCAAACAGAAAGACGCCCTGATAAATTGCCATTACCCGCCCGCGCCTTGACGGGGTGGTTATGTCGGTGAGCACAATCATACCCGCAGTTAATGTCAGGCCTGCGCCCGCACCCGAGACAAAGCGCGCCATCGCGAGTTCAGTGAAGGTGCTGGCATAGGCACACCAGAGATTTCCCGCACAGCAGATGAGCCCACCCAACGCCAACGCGTTGCGCCGACCAAACAGATCAGCGATACGCCCGCTGGGTAGAGCAACAAATAGCCGTGCCAGGCCATAAATGGCAACAGTGAAACCAATGGCCGTCTGACTGACGCCAAACGACTGGGCATATAAAGGCAACACTGGAATAACGGCGCCAAAACCTAGCTGGTTAACCCCAATTAGTACGCACATCCATGCAAGGGTCTTACCTTCGCTTTGTGGTCTGGCAGTCATACCACCTTTATGACATATGGTGATCTTAGGTCAAGAAGCTTCTACAATACGGGGAGAACTAAAGGTGATGATATGAGCGAACAAGCAGCATACGACGACGCAGACAAAGCATTGTTTCGAGACAGTGTTAAACGATTTCTGGAAGCAGAGATAGAACCTCACTACGAGGACTGGGAGCGTGCGGAAATCTGGCCGCGGGAAGTCTGGCAGAAGCTTGGTGAAAACGGCTTTCTTTGCGTTGACATGCCGGAGGAATATGGCGGATATGGCGCGCCCTTTGAGTTCAGTTGTGTCGTGGTAGAAGAGATGTCACGTGCTGGCTATGGTGCATTGTCCTCGGGTGTGTCTGTGCATTCCGATATTGCTGCGCCGTATATCTTAAACCTTGGCAGCGAAGAGCAACGTCAGCGTTTTCTGCCCAAGATGGCGTCGGGTGAATGCGTTGGTGCTATAGGGATGTCAGAGCCCTCAGCCGGGTCAGACCTTCAGGGCATTCGAACCAGCGCCCTGCGCGACGGTGACGATTTCATCATCAATGGCCAGAAAACCTTCATCACCAATGGCCAACATTGTGATGTCGTTGTGCTTGCGGCGAAGACTGATCCTAAAGCGGGTGCACGCGGGATGACGCTATTCACCCTAGACTGTCACCTACCTGGATTCACGCGCGGTCGGAACCTTGAGAAAATTGGCCTGCATTCGGGTGATACATCCGAACTCTTTATGGAGGATGTACGGGTTTCAGCTGCTGATGTGCTCGGTGGCGAGGGGCAAGGGTTTGCTAATCTGATGAACGAACTGCCTCGTGAACGTCTTGTTCTGGGTATTGGCTGCGTCGCAGCCGCAGAGGGTATTTTCGATATCACTGTCGAATATGTGACAGAACGTAAGGCCTTCGGCGAAGCCTTGTCTAAGTTTCAAAATACGCGTTACAAACTCGCCGATCTGAAGACCGAAATCGAATTGAATCGTGCACTCGCTGAGAAGTATATCGACCGCTTTCAACGCGGTGAATTAACACCCGCGGAAGCCTCTCTGTGCAAACTCGCCGCGAGCGAGATGCAGGGCAGAATCGCCGATCAGTGCCTACAGTTGTTTGGTGGCTATGGCTACATGCGCGAATACAAGATTTCGCGATTTTACCTGGATGCCAGAATCCAAAGAATCTATGGCGGCACCTCTGAAATCATGAAGGAAATGATCGCCAGAAGTGTTGTGGGTCGGTAAGGAATCTCTGTGTCTATTTCTCTATATGACGCCACAGTGGGTTCGTTTCAACAAACCCTGGGGGGAATGTCTGGGTTTCTAGACAAGGGCCGCAACCACTGCATCGAGCATGGCCCTGCCCTCAGAGAAATTCTCGAGACCAGGATCTTTGACGACATGTTACCGTTTTCATATCAGGTCTTTGCCGCAGTCCATCATTCTTTAGGCGCTATCAATGGCGTACGCAGCGGTGTGTTCTCGCCACCACGGCCTGATCCCGATTCCAGCTATGAAGATCTACAGAACCTGGTTAAGCAGGCAATCTCTGAGCTATCAAACGTAACGCCAGAGGAAGTTAATGGGTTTGAAGGCAAGAACTTAGAATTTAAAGCGGGTTCATACTCCAGGCTGCATGTGGGGCATGTTTTTCTCACGAAGTTCTCGCTACCGAATTTCTATTTTCATACCACGACGGCCTACGATATCCTACGTATGAAAGGTGCGGCTGTTGGTAAAGGTGATTTTCTAGGTCGTACCTAAGGTTGCCGTTTAACCCATTCCATCACTTTACCTTCGGAATTCTTTGGCGCCTTGATGTCTAACAGATCAGCGATGGTGGGTGCCAGGTCTATCTGGTGGAGTTCCCTTGAGACCATCCCAGTCTTAACATTACGACCCATGGCAAAGATGATAGCTTTCATGTCATCTTCATCAGGATGATACCCATGGGTTCCGCCGGGGCCGTCAATTTTTCCACCTGGATCACCCACAGTGAAAGGTGGGCTTGTCGTGATGATCAAATCACCAATACGCGTTGGGTGTGCCATCCGAAATGACTGGGGAAGATCTGCCTGGGTATAGACGTTGATATGCGAGAGCTTTTTTACTGCTGAGAGGGCAGATTGCAAGTCAGACGCCTGTTCAAGATACACAAAACCCACTGGCCCTTTGGTAACGACGGCCTCGATACCCGCTTGTTCTATAGCGCCTTCGACATCAATATTTTCAGTCACCAACGCCATGCCATGATCACTCACCACAATCAGCGTCGTTTCGTCCCACCGTTGTAATTGATCCAGCTTGTTGATGATACGCATCAGCTGCACATCCTGGATGGCGAGTTGTTCTGCAACTAAGAGGGAATCAGGGCCGGCGCCATGGCCCTCACTATCAGTACCGCTCCAGTACGCCATAATAAGTCTTGGTCTTTGTTCGGCAGGAAAATCTAGCCACTCCAATATTCGATCAACTTTCTCTTCGTCTGTGATCCAGGGCCTGTAAGGCCCTTCTCGATACCGATGCGACTGCCCCTGCCAGTCTGAATAAGAAGCCACCCAGTGATAGGTTGCGGCATCCACGCCCTGGCGCTGCGCTGTAATCCATATGGGTTCGGCATCAACCCAGTCTCCGTCATTGGCATACTGAAACGTCATTTCCATTTTGCGATCGAAGAAAATATTGCCCACGATGCCATGCGTATCTGGATGCGTTCCTGTGGCCATGGAAACGTGAGTTGGAAAAGTCTTGGAGGGATACACGGTCGTGAGTCTGCCACGCATGCCCTGATTCGCCATGCGTTCGAGCGCCGGGAACTCACCCCGGTCGGGGTAGTCATACCGCACACCATCCCATGAAAGCACGATGACGGTATTCTCTGCCATCACCATGGTTGGCATTGCGACCGTCAAAAAAGTCGCGAGGAGTCGTGCATATCTGAGTGTGTTCAACTAGTCGCCATCTTCTTTCTCGAACTTCTAGACATAGTAGCTTACCTATATGGAACGTTATGTGTTATTTCCTGAATAGCATCGAACAGCAGCCTACTATAGCTATACCCTCTGACCCGTGGTCAGGTAAAATAACACGGGGCACTCTTCTCCGCTGGGAGGTAAAACCAGCGGAACTTCACTGACTACCTGGTCACTCAAAGTCATTGCCTCTGTTGGAACCAATTTGCCTGGTTAGTAATCTGTGCTCGCCATTGGTACTGTATGGTCTGAGTTAGCAACAGGGAAGAACCGGAATGGACCAACCTCTCGTTTTCTACGGTGTGCCATTTTCACAGCCAGTTCGTGCTGTGATGTGGTTAATGTTCTTAAAGCGGCTACCATTTGAAATGGTCCTGATTAACCCTGGCTCAAGTGGCGATAACGGTAGCCGCAATGCGGCTTTTCTGGCGAAGAACCCGGGCGGTACTATTCCTATCATAGAAGAACCGGATACCGGTTTTGTGTTAGCGGAAGCGCACGCCATTATGTGCTATCTCAGCAGCAAGCATGGCTGGCATGATGTGTACCCTACTGATTTGCAGGCTAGGGCAAGGGTAGATTGGTATCTGCACTCTCATCATCGATCTGTTCGGGATGCTTCAACAGGTCTCGTGGCACCCAAAATTCGCAAGGACCTCGATATTTCGAAAGTGATACAAAAATCAGCGAAGTCGACACTGACCCGCGCATTGCAATCGTTCGAGACTGGTTGGCTCTCGAAGACCCGTTTTCTCGCGGGAAATGACATGACATTGGCAGACATCGCGGCGTATGTTGAAATCGGTCAATTACAACCGCAGTTTACAAATGTCTACGACTTCGAACCTTTCCCAATCGTCAGACGCTGGCTAAGGGACATGACCCAGATCGACGGTCATGATGACGTACACGTCGTGTTACAGGAGCTCGGCGACATCAGCGCAGAACCACCGACTATGGACACGATTAGAAACGCCAACAAACTGGCGCTTAGAGTATTAAAAGAAAGGATCGCAGCATTGTGACCAGCTGGCTTTTATTTGCCCTCGCGGCCCTGCTGCTGGTTCTTGCGAGCCCGTAGTCGCCATTCAATCAGATCTCCTGCGGCGGCCTGATAATCACCAGCACCAGTCCTCGACATTTCCCCATTGACATAGAAAGCCCAGAAACTGTTTTCGTCCTGTGCACTGAGCCCGTTGATGCTGGTCACGAACTCACCGAATGATCGTTGACTTGTTTCGACCTCGGCAATCTTTTTGAGTGTTTCAAGCGCACTAACGCCTGGTTCACCCTGATAGGTAATTGTTCGGCTACTGTCGTCTATTTCAGCGACAGGAGTGACTGCGGCACCCATCGTGAGAAAGAGAAATCCAAGCAGCAGCATGCGTTTCATAACCAATTCAATGTCCTTTTTTCAGGAGGACCTTACAGCCCTACCTAACCGACTAATCGAATCTGTATATATACGCTTAAGATGCAGGACCTACAATATTAGTGCGTACCGTAAACTAGGCTCCTCAATTCCGCGATCTCCTCAAGAGCACCCCTGCTGGCAGGTAAACACCCCCCGACCCGGAGAACGATACGACCATCAGCATTTCATATTCTTTGAAACACTCTTTGGCAAATGCATGATCGGTATGTTCGCGCATGCATTGTTCAAGGTAGCGTCGCGATAAGGAATCATAGAAGCGATAGTGCAAAGCGCGGTCGCTCACAGCCAACCAGTAAAGTAGTCGTGGCACTTCCGCATCAGTTGGCTGCGCGAGTAGCATCCTATTCAACTGGCCTCTAATGGCGATCCAATAAACCAGTTGCTGATTCAAGGACAACATAGACTGCAGCTGCGGCCACACGTTCGTGAAATAACGGTCCATACCTTTTATGTCGCGACGGGCAAAGGGTGACAGTAGATCAGGTGGTTCACTGGCCAGCCTTGCAATTGTTGAGACCCAATCGTTTATATCAGCTGTTGGTTGGCCATTCTCTTCGAGCACCTTACTGATATGAGTGAAGGTGGTATGAGCAAGATTCGGTTCAGCATATATTTCGAGCGTAATAACCAAAAGATGATCGAGAGAAGTTCTAACACGCTCCGAGTCAGGTGAACTGGTAGACAGGAAGTTTCGGTATGAGGTCAGCGCAGCGGGATAATCACGCGTCATATAGCTGTATTCAGCCGCCATAAACTCATCCATGTCTCTGAATTTACTAACGCCATAGTTTCGGATAAATCGCTTATCCTGTTTGTGGCATGACACACAAATTGCGAACGCATCTTTTAGGTCCGACTTAAGCATTCTGGCTGTCGTCTGTTGCGCCGACCGATCCAGTTGTTCAAGCAACAGGTTGTAGTTAGCGCGGGTGCCCGGGTCATCACCCATATGCGATCCAGCCTGGCGAAACAATGATGTCATCGAGCTGACATCTTGCTCGAGCCCGGTATCACCTTCCTCATTTAATTTCGGCAGGACAATCAGCAGCTTCTCACCCAATTAATGCATCAGGGCGCTGAGGTCTGCATCACTACTAAACGTGATGAGGGGAAACACTAAGCCAAGCAGCAGGGTAAATTTTTTGAACATATCAATGTCCTTTCTCAGAGTGTATCTATAGAAGGTATACCTGCTTCGGTAATTTCTCATTGATGCCGATCAAACCTTTCCACGATTGGTGGTGTACTAGGTGGCGCCCACTTTCTCGAACACGGGCGTCAACAGTCCCAGCAGCGATTCCTGCACCTCACGCAATGCCGGATCGTTGACCAGGTTGTGCAGTTCCTTCGGATCTTCCTGAAGGTCATAAAGATCCATGGGCGCCAGATCCGCTGTATTTGCTGAGAGTTTGTAACGTTCATCTCGCACCATGACAAATGCCTTAGGAGGTATGCCCAGCATACTGAGCACATGATCCTGATGAGTGTGTGCGCCCGGCACGTCTATTCCTCCATCCGTCCGGTATGGGGTGTGATTGCGACCGGGTCACCGGCGCATCCCATGGTGTCTGAGCGCTGCTGGTCGGTGAAGATGAAAACGATATTTGGTTTCTGCATCTGTCTTCCCATTATTACAACTGTCGACAAAGAGCTTGGAAGGCTTTTTAAAATACTGCCTGGCAATTGGGCAACGATTGACAAGCTCTCCATCCTCGACAGCTACTTGTCGTCCACCCCAAACGAAATGTTCGGTTGGGCGATACCCCTGGAATTCGGAGCGCTGCGTGCACGATATCAGGGTCGGCAGGTTGGTATTGTAGTTATGGAACCCAGCCATTCGGTCCTGGGTGAAAGTACAACAACAATGATCACGTCGTACGATCAACTACGCACTCGAAAAGCCATCTTAGTGCCCATCCAGCCCTATACTTCTCTTACCGATGTAATCGCAGCCCACCAAACTATCAGGGATAGCTACAACCCCGCAGACCTCCAGGTATCAAAATACGACCGTATGCAATTACTGGTTACGCTACTGCATGCCGTACTTTTCTTTACAGCCAAGTCTTACAAACTCAAGACACCATTATCCAGACTTGAGCCCCACGAAGGTGACTACCATCGGGACTTCGTCCTACCGGAGGATGTGGAGAGACTGAAGCGTCTCGATTCTACTTAATGATACACTGGCCCGATCTAATCAGACGAGATTGTCGATGCCCAATAAACTGGATCAACTAAAACAACTAACCGACGTGGTAGCAGATTCCGGTGATATAGCGGCCATGAAGGCCTATCTGCCAATGGATGCCACCACTAACCCCTCCTTGCTACTCAAAGCAGCGGCATTGCCGCAGTATGCTGAACTCGTTAGCAACGCACAAGCGCATGCCCGTGAACAGCGCGGCAGCGGCCAGGAAATGCTCGATACGTGTATCGACCGGCTCGCGGTTTTGATTGGCAGTGAAATCCTAGGAATTATTCCCGGTCGGGTTTCCACGGAAGTGGATGCGAGACTGTCCTTTGATTGCGATGCAATGGTGGCGCGCGCCAGGCACCTGATCAGCGAGTATGAATCGCTAGGTTTAGGTCGTGAACGCGTGCTGATCAAGCTGGCTTCCACCTGGGAAGGAATCTGTGCTGCAGAGATTCTAGAGAAAGAAGCCATCAACTGTAATCTAACGCTGTTGTTTTCCTTTGCACAGGCGCAGGCCTGTGCAGACGCCGGTGCTTTCCTGATTTCTCCTTTTGTGGGTCGAATTTATGACTGGTGGAAGTTGAAGAGTGGGGAAGACTATGTGGGTGCATCTGACCCGGGCGTGCAGTCCGTTAGTCGGATCTTCAATTATTACAAGAGCCATGGTTACGCGACTGTTGTGATGGGCGCGAGCTTTCGAAACACCGGACAGATTGAAGCGCTTGCCGGCTGTGATCGTCTTACCATTAGCCCGGCACTGATGGAGGAGCTAGCTGCGGATCAGGGAACCCTGGCACGTGCGCTGGATGGCGAAAATCCGGGGACATCAGAGGCAAAAATTAGTCTCGATGAATCAGGGTTTAGACTGGCATTGAATGAAGACGCTATGGCGACCGAGAAGCTCTCGGAAGGCATTCGCTTATTTGCTGCGGATACGCTTACGCTAGAAAAACAGCTTAGTGACTAACTATGATTTTGTGCTTCAATTATTGGGTTAGGGAGAGGCTGCATCTGAACCAGCCCCCTTTTCTAAACCCTGCCCCTAAAAGTTAATGGCCCCACCACAAACGGAAATCGTCTGCCCGGTCACATAATCACCAAGATCCGTGACGAAGAATTCCATCACTTTAGCGATGTCATCCGGCTCCGCCAGTCGGCCGAGGGGTACCTTCAACTGTTTCCTGACGTTCTCGATTTGGTTAAACGATTGTTGCATTAACCGTTCCGTACCCACATAAGCCGGTGATAGTGCGTTAACCGTAATATTGTAGCGCCCGAGTTCCTGAGCCAAATACTGCGTCCAGGAAATCACACCTGCCTTGGCGACGCCATAAGAAGCATAGTTGCCATTAGTCTGCGCGCGCATACCCGCCTGAGAAGACGTGTTAACGATGCGTCCATAATTGTTCGCCTTCATGTGCACTGCCGCGGCCTGGCCGCAGTAGATCGTGCCCATCAGATTACGGTCAAGGGTGTTCCTGATATCCGCATCGGACACGGTTGCCGCGTAACTTTCCTCTGCTTTACCGGCGATCCCGCCGGCATTGTTAACGAGAATATCCAGGCGCCCAAATGCGGCGGCGGCTTCGTCCACCATGGCTTTGGCATCCTGCTCGTCACAGATATTTGCCTCAATACCCAATGACCGTACGCCGAGGCTCTCAAGGAGGGCCGGCACAGATTCCGCACCAATGTCTTCGTCAAATTCCTTGAAGGATTCCAAATTAATGTCGTTGACTACAACATCGGCGCCTAGCTGCGCCAGACGTAGCGCATGGGCAAACCCGATACCTCTTGCGGCGCCGGTAACCAGCGCCACTTGTCCTTTCAGTTTCATATCAATACCTGTCATTTACTAGAGTTCTTGTACCGGCGAAGACCACTTGTCAGAGATCACTTCAATCAGCGACGGCCCCTCTGGGTTGGCTTCCTTATCCAGACATTCACGCAAACCTACAAGATCAGTCACCCTGTAGCTGCGCAGGCCGAAACCTTTGGCAACAACGGAGAAGTCGACATGCGCGAAATCAGTAGAGATATAGTTCTCATCGTAGCGATCCCGCTGGACATGCTTGATCCATCCGAGCGTATCGTTGTTGAGAATAATCGTCACGACCGGTAGCTTGTACCGGGCCATAACTTCCATCTCCTGCATGGAGTAACTAAAGCCACCATCACCGGCAAAATGCAGAATGCGCTGCTTGCCCTTGGCGGCCAAAGCCGCGCCAACTGCTGCGGGTGAACCCCAACCGAGGCCAGCCAGACCACGAGGCGCCATTATGCGACGTCCAGTTTTTGAGAACTTCAGATAAGAAGCAGCCCAACCCGAGGCCAGACTCGCGTCACAAACAACCACGTCATCATCAGTCAGCACCTGATTCACAACACCCATGATCGTGGGTGGTCTAACCGGTTCGTTGTCCGCCTGCTCAGGATCCGTATTCTCATCGTACCAGGCCTGGTACTGAGCCTGTGGTGCTTCAAAGTCCCAACTGTAGCTACCGGACTTACCGCCAAGCGCATTGATTAAAGCGGTAAGACCAAGCCGCACGTCCGCTACTAGCGCGATACTGTTTGGGTAGTTGCGACCAATTTCTTCCGGGTCACAATCCAGATGGATAATCTTTGTATTTTTGTTCGGACAGCGATAACTATAGGTAGTCATTTGACCAGCCTTACAGCCGATAAAGACAACCAGATCTGCCTGCTTTACCATATCTCTGGCCACTGGACTACCAAAGGTACCTATAACGCCAAAGGCATTGGTATGATCTTCGTCGATAATCCCTTTACCGGATATCGACGTAACGACCGGTATATTCAGCAGTTCAGCCAGTTCGAGCACCTGCTCGCCAGCGCCGGAGATATGCGCACCGCCGCCTACAATCAGTATAGGCTTCACAGCCTTAGCCAACGCTTCCGCCGCTTCACTCACCGAGTCGGGATCAGGGGCGCTGCGTGTCGCTGGATAGGTAGCACCATCGCGACCGGTCACGGGATCACGGAATTCGAAGTCTGCGCCCGCAACATCCTCAGGAATACAAACAACCACTGGACCCGGCTTACCGGAGGTGGCCACGCGAAATGCATGATCCATAATATTATCCAGGGATTTAGGATCAGTAATGCGAACCTGCCACTTGCTCACTGGCTTGAACATTTCCATTTGATCCATTGCCTGCGAAGCATTCCCACGGGTACGGCGATGTTCCCAAGCCCGCGACACGTCAGAAATAATGCAAATCAGCGGAATTGACGAACAATGTGCTTCCGCCAAAGGAGAAAGAAGGTTAGTAGCGCCCGGGCCTACAGTGCCATCACAGACGCCGGTCTTACCGGTCATCCTGGCATAAGCATCGGCGGCGTAACCCGCACTGCGTTCATCACGCATCAATACATGCTCAATGGCGCCCTGAAACTTACTAATACCTTCATATAGGGGCAGTGTCTGCCCTCCAGGCACACCAAATACCTTGTCCACGCCATTTTCTAGTAGCAGTTGCGCTAAACGATCACCGACTATCATAGTTACACCTTATTTCCGCATTCTTTAAAAGAGCGCAGCATTATAGGGGTAAATGGCTACAGGTTCATTTATAGAATGCTATAGAGGCGACAAATCTGAACTTGACTTCCCCCAGTTTTTATCCACTCAGTCCAGCAATTTCGAACGCAGCCGCGCAATGTGCTGCGTGCTGAGGCCGCTTTCGAGCAAGTACCCTTCAACACCGCCATAATTCTCATCTAGAAACTCAAGAGCCAGCGCCATCGTTCGCGGCAGGCAGCTATGCATGTAGATGGGCAAAGTGTCACCTTTGGCGTTCGGCAGTGCGCTTTCGGGGATTGTCAGGGGGTCCGACTCAGCATGATCCCTTTTTGGGTCCTCAAGATAGCGGTCTGTCAGCGCAAAGTCGGCGGCCACGGTGTCATGGGGAACCCCGGCAACACCAAGCAGCATTGCGGCAACGATTCCCGTACGGTCTTTACCAGCACTGCAATGAAATACGGTGGCGTGATCACCCTGGGTCATCGTTGTCATTATCTCGACGATAACACCACCACACTTCTCGAGTCCCGTGCGATATAGATCAGCAAGTTTTTCAGCCTGCCCTTGCGATGTGGGCGAAGACTTGAAACCTTTGAGCCGGTCGCCCCAGAAATCGTGATGATGAAATGCTATTTCGTCGGACTTAGTGAATATATTAGGTGCTGCATCAAGATCTGCTGGCGCACGCAAATCGATGATGGCGCCAACGCCATAATCGATTAGATCACGTTGTCCTTTTTCTGTAATGCGATTGGGTATCGCTGACCTTACGAAGCGTCGCCATTGAGTTTGGCGCCCATCCTTGGTGGTGTATCCGCCGAGATCCCGCAGGTTAGACGCGCCATCAAATGCGAGGTGTCGTTTTGGGTCTAGTGTTTCGTCAGTCATATATCGTTTCCAATTCTCTGAGTGAAGCAGGATAGATGTACAAACCTACGGTGACAAATGCCGCTATAAGCCCAACGACCGCCTGGCTGTCAGCAGCGAGGACATCCGTTATACGTAAAGGTATTGTAAATTTTACTCCGACCCCATTCATTCCTACATCTCTGGATTAGGGGCATAGAAGGGTTTGTCTCCACTGACCGTAACCCGCCTGAGCAATCGGCTGTGCGGATAGTAGTCGCTGACTGCATAGTGCTGCACCGCGCGGTTATCCCAGAATGCTACTGATCCTTTTTCCCAGGAAAAGCGGCACATGTACTCGAGTCTGGTGTGCTGTGAGTATAACTGCCTGACGATGTCTGCTGATTCTTGCGAGTCAAGTGCAACCCCGGTACGCGAATCAAACAGTGAGTCATGACGAATAAAACCGGTATGAATATACAGGGCCTGCTTGCCTGTCTCAGGATGTGTTCGAACTAAAGGATGTGCAACACCGAATGGTATTTGTGACTTGATCGACTCGACCAGATCTTCGGGCAGACCGGGCAAAAACGTTCGGTAATCATTGATGCCATGAAGGTACTCGATGCGAGCCTGCAGCGTTGCTGGAATACCGAGATAGCAGGCATGACTATCTGAAAACACCGTATCCCCTCCGACCTCCGGCACTTCAATCAATTGCGCAATGGACCCAAGCGAGGGCTTTTCCATCCAGGTGACATCAGTATGCCAGTTATTGATGGAGCCTGGCTTCGACTCGTGATGATGGATCTCGTAAATGTATGGATTGTCGCCGGTCTTGCCAAATGGAAAGGCATCCAGGCCACCAAACTTCTTGCCCAACGTGACCTGCTCGTCTTCACTGAGATTCTGGTCGCGAAAAAAAACCACCTTGCGTTCAAGTAGCGTGTCGCGAACAAACCGAATCTTCTCTTCGTTCAGGTCACGCTTCAGATCGATATTGTGAATCACCGTGCCTATAGTAATAGCGAGATGTTCAAGCTCGTAGCCATGCTCATCAGCCCGAGCTTGTAATGCATCCGAAACTGGCTGATTGCCCATGCGTTCGTACTCAAGGGCTATGCCCAAGCCAGGCCGGTTATAGTCCTTGAACAGATCTTCAGGTCCATCTGCTTCCTGGTTGGATAACTGCTGCAGCGCGTCCTTGACAGCCGAGAACTCATCGGCGGTTTCGATCGCAATGCGGTTGTACTCTGTTTGTTCTGGCATCACTATTCCTCGTTCTTATACTTTGAAAGTATGCCGGTTTAGATGCGTCAGGGATACTCGCAAGATTTTCTCACCAGTCAGCAATGTTCTAGCAGAATAAATGGGGTCGGAACCGATAATGACCTCACCAGAAGAGTTTCGATTAGCCACTCGTAGCTGGCTAGAGGAAAACTGCCCTGATAGCGCAAGAGGCCCTGGCCCGGTCGCCGGTGGCGGTTCTAAAGTTCCGATAGACGCCGATTCCGCACTATGGCTTGAACGCTGTGCCCAGCGAGCCTGGACGGTCCCAATCTGGCCAACCCAATATGGCGGCGCGGGGCTCAGCATGGACGAGTACCTCGTTCTTCTGGCCGAGATGCAGCGAATCAAAGCACGCTCTCCCCCTCGCCGGCCAGGGCGTCGCAATGATCGGCCCTACCTTGCTTGAATACGGAACCGAGGAACAAAAGCTACAGCACCTGCCAAAGATCGCCAGCGGCGAAGTGCGCTGGTGCCAGGGTTACAGCGAACCGGGAGCCGGTTCGGATCTCGCCAGCCTGCAGACGCGAGCTGTGTTGGATGGTGATCAGTTCGTCATCAACGGTCAAAAGATCTGGACCCCCGGTGCCCAGCACGCTGATTGGAGGTTTGGTTTAGTTCGCACAGACACGAAGACACCCAAGCACGAGGGTATTAGTCTGTTACTCCTACCCATGGTCCAGCCTGGCGTGACCGTACGCCCCATCAAATTGATCAACGGCGACGCGTTTTTCTGCGAGACGTTCTTTGACGATGCCATTGCCCGCAAGGAAGATCTCATTGGGCAACTCAACCGGGGCTGGACCATCGGCAAACGCCTGCTACAGCACGAACGTTCTGGCATCACTACTTTGGCCGGGGGAACTATCAAGCCTGACCCTCTTGCGCTACAAAAACTGTTCAAACAGGTTCGGCATGACACGGATTATGACTTGCTCGACCGGATCGTTCGCTTTGAGATGCGTAAGCGGGCTTTCCGACTGACGCAGAGTCGCACCATCGCGGAATCAGACGACGGCCAAACCCCAGGACCACAGAGTTCAATTTTTGAACTATGCGCTGCCAACCTTGAACAGGAAGAAGCAGACGTTAAATCGCTGACCATTGGCATGAATGGTCTGGGATGGGAAGGCGAGGGCTTTGATGCCAGTGAAATGAATATGACACGTCAATGGCTCAGCACCAAGCGCCGCACCATCGCCCGCGGCACCGATGAGATTCAGAGGAATATTATCGCCAAGCGGGTTCTCGGTCTACCTGATTAGGGGCAAAAAAGCTTGTCGGATGGGCGCTAGCGGAGTCAAGATGACAAGATGAAAGACAAACACAAACACGAACTCAGCCTGTTTAAGAATGTCGCCAGCTGCTGGCTTTTTCAGTATCCCTTTAGGACGTGTGGCAAACCCGTGTTCCGACCTCATCCAATTTCACACCTGCCTTGGCATCTTACAGATGCGTGGGACGATTTTGCGTTTTTAGAAGATGAGAGTCCGATCATTGTGGCAGTGCTTGCCGTCATTGTATCGCTGGTTTTTCCTATGGTAGCGGTGGGCCTTGCAATAACATTCGTTTCGTTTTGGTTTCTGGATCTTTTTGCATCTCCTCTAGCGTGAATACCTCGAGAGCCGGGCGACCACTACCGAGAATACGACTTTCTCAGTATTTCCTGCACGGGCATAATCCCTATTGTTGCAATTTTTTTCGTCGCGACGGGTCGCTTGATGTAACAACTAGCTAGAGTTCCCCACAGATATGGCCGCCATCAACAACAATGGTGGACCCTGTCATGTAGCGGGAGCCATCTGAAGCAAGCAATAGTAACGGGCCGTCCAGATCCTCAAACTCGCCATAGCGTCGCATGGGTATGCCTTTAACGAAGGCAGCAGACCGATCACTTTCCAGCAATATCCTGCTGACATCCGTCAGAATGTAACCTGGTGCCAACGCATTAACCCGAAGACCAATTTTGGCTCCCTCGAGCGCCATGACCTCGGTTGCTTTCACCAGGGCTGCTTTAGATACAGCATAGGGAAACTGACCCTTGATGGTTCGGAACGCCGAAATTGATGCGATGTTCACGATGTTGCCTTCGCTCTGGCCATTGGCAATCATTCGCTCGGTGTACATTTTTGAAATTCGCCAGACTGACTTGAGATTGGTATCCATCACATAATCCCAGTCATCTTCATCGATCATGGCGTAGGTTTTTGCACCAGACTCTACCCCGGCATTGTTGACGATCACATCTATCGGGCCACCCACATCCTCTGCGGCCGCCATAAAGGAATTAACACTCTCGGGTTCGCGGACGTCCAGCTCAAAGCCCCACGCCTTACCACCGGCTGCATTAATCTCTTTGACTCGCGCTTCAATCTTTTCGGTTCGACGAGCACCCAGCACTACGCTGGCACCGGATTCAGCCAGCACGCCGGCAAAATGGTGACCAAACCCTGATGAAGCGCCGGTGATCAGCACATTCTTACCGGTCATTGAAAAAGGTTTCATAGCTAAATTCTCCAAAAAAATTGATGTCAGAAAAGGACTCAGTTAAAAGCGAGAAGGACTGTAAAGATTAGGTAATCAGTTCTCATACTTCGCTGAGGGCAGACCCGCCCTTATCACCAAATCGCGCCTCCAACACATCGGTTAGTGGCGCACCGTTCTCGGACATGGCATCACCGGAGCTGACTAAGTAAGCATAAGGCGCGTGTGAACCGTGGGGCAGTTTTCCCGCGGCGAGGTCTGTGGTCGCGTTTAGCATCATCTGTCGAAACCGTACTACGCCGAGATCCGTTTGCCCCAACATTTCTTGAGAGCGATCAGCGATTAGTCCCTGGCTATCAACAATGGCCGCGTCCTGCTCCGCGATGCCGGTGATACCGGTGAAATTTGAATTGCGCTGTAGATTGCGATCAATCAAATAGTCGTTGTCACGATTACGTATTGGCACGAAATTATCGTCAACGGTCGCAAAGATACCCTGCCCCGCCGCCATGCGTTCTCTATCCTCATCGGAAAATGGTTTTTCAATGTTGTAGGCGAAGCAAAATATCCAGCACGACTCATCATTCACTGGCACCCAGGTATTCCCTTGACTGTTTTCACCCGGAAAGCTATTGGGTGCCAGGGAATGGTTCGGCATCATAAACTGGGTAATTCGCCAGTAGAGCTGGTCGTCGTCGGCTTTTCGTGACGTACCGAACACCAGGCCCGATGCATGCTGAAGGATATTATATTTAGGTGTGGCATCCTCTACTAACCAGCGATAGCGCGCCTTCTTGGGCTCGTTGAAACCAGGTTTTTGTGGCATCAATGGCGCTCTCTCACCATCTTTGAAATTGGTATGAAGAAAGGAAAAGTGAGCGGTATCCAAACCACCCTCGACTGCCTGCGCCCAGTTACATTGCTGAAGTTTTTTCGAGACGAACCGATGTTGTGGGGGCAGCTCTGCGAATTCGAGTTTGGGCAGCGGTGGTGGTGTATCGTCACCCAGATAGGCCCAAATGATATCGCCATATTCCTGAACCTTGAGCGCACGAATAGCCGCCTTAGGTTTTAACGTTTTTGCTATCTCGGGTTCCGCAGTCGGCACATCGACGCATTGTCCATGCACGTCGAACTTCCAGCCATGGTAAGCACAGCGTAAGCCACATTGTTCGTTACGCCCGAAGAAAAGATTGGCACCACGATGGGCGCATCTTGGTGAAACCACCCCAACGCGACCCTCGCTGTCGCGAAAGGCCAAAAAATCCTCTCCAAGGATCCTAACACGCTGAGGTGCGCCGTCAGACTTAAGCTCCCTTGCAAGTAAAACAGGCATCCAGTAGCTACGGAATACGCTCCCCATAGGGGTCCCTGGACCAGTCTGTGTGAGTAATGCGTTTTCTTCAGCCGTGAACATAGCTACTGCTCCACTCGTTTATTAATTGATCATACGCCCTGCCGCACTAGCGCACCTTGGATATCTTACTTACGGCCAGTCGAAGTTACCGTAACCTTCCTGCAGTCGCCTCATGCCCTTAATCCATCGGTCATAGTCACTAGCTTTGCGTTGAATGTAGGTCAACACCTCGGGGTGCGGCAGGATCAGGAATCGTTCCGCGGCAATGGTTTCAACCACCGACTCGCAAAGCACTTCAGGCTCCATCAGGCCATCAACACTGGCTACGCCATCAGGATTGCCTGCCGTCATGGCAGTACGCACTGCCTGAGGGCAAAGTACGGAGACTTTAAGACCTCTGCCCCCGTAAGTGACAGACAGCCATTCTGCAAAGCTGACTGCAGCATGTTTGGTGACAGCATAGGGTGCAGAACCCACCTGGGTCAGTAATCCGGCTGCTGAAGCCGTATTGAGCAGGTATCCGTCACCCCGTGCGACCATAGCGGGAATGGCTGCGCGTGCCGCGTAAATATGCGACATGACATTAATTTCCCAGATTCGCTGCCAATCTTCATTGGAGGATTCAGGTCCTCCACCGACGCCTATACCGGCATTACTGCAAAGGAGATCGATCTGGCCATAGTCATTTTCGGCAACCTGAATGAGATTCTGGACCTCGGCTTCTACGGCCACATTGGCAGGAATCGCGCGAGCACCGATCTCATCAGCCACTTCCTGAAGGCCATCCGCATTCATGTCAGAGATCACAACCTGTCGGGCACCGTCTGCGGTGAACCTTCTTGCCATGGCCCGGCCTATGCCGCTGGCACCACCAGTAATCACGATGACCTTGTCTTTGATTTCCATGATTCTTTTCCATCAGATAAGTAATCACGCAAGATTGACATAACTCACCATTGTTGCCCAGCCTGTTATTCAACGCATTGCTTCCGGTATAGATAGTTTTAACTGAACCGCTTTGTCTGTTACTTTAGGACGATGGCGAAGGAACTCAGTACACTCCATCCCAATACTATTTACAGGAGAACAACTTGACGGCAGCAATGGACAGGGTAATGGATACCATCGATAAGCTTGATCTCAAAGAACATATCGCAGAGCTGGAAGTAAACGGTTTTACTACCATCAAAGGGGTATTGTCCGAGGCTCAGATTGAGCTGGCGAAACAGGCGATTACTGCCCGTGTCGAAGAGAAATCAGGCAAGCCTGTTGACCTCGAAACCGGCGAGGGATACGAGGGCGGATGGCATTATGTGCCGCATCTGTTGTACGACGATAAGGTTTTTGAAGACATTCTGATGGAGCCCAAACCGCTTGCGCTGCTTACCTATCTCCTGGGTGAAAGCTGCCTGCTATCCTCTGTTGGCTGTCACTTTAAAGGCCAGGGTGGTGAACCCTTACTGCTGCATTCAGACAACGCCAATGGCCTACCTCAACCGTTTCCATCATATGCCCAGATTGCGAATATCAATTATGCGCTGAGCCACTATTCAAAAGAGGAAGGCGCGCTGGTCATGGTGCCTGGCAGCCATCGGTATGCACGGCATCCAAGACCGGAAGAGACGCAGCTGACTGGAGATGCCATCAATCCTGAAGCCGTAGCGATGGACCTCGCACCAGGGGATTGCGTCATCTGGCACGGCAACACCTGGCACGGTTCCTTCGCACGTGAAATTCCGGGCATAAGGATGAACCTAGCAATGTACTGCTGCCGCCAGTATATTCAGACCCAGGAGCAGCACCAAGGGAATGTGCCGCAGGAGGTGCTCGATCGTCATACCAACGATGAGCGTTTCCAGGTTTTGTTAGGTGCCAAGCTGCCTTACCCCTGGAATAAAGCGGGTCCCAAAGCGGGCCTCTTGGCGAAGAGTCCGCGAGGCCTGTTTGATTAGATTCCCAACATCAGTGAGGCATTTACTGTGGCGTGTACCAGATTGGCGAGGTGTAAAGGCGTTCCTGCGTGGTGAGCGGAATCTCAGGATTTAACTCCGCGCCTTTTTTGGCGACATCGAAGGCGATCCAGCGCGGTGTTGGAATCTGCAATACGCGCACGTAGTAAAAGGCATGTTCTCTGGAATCGAAATCCGGATCTGTCCAAACAGTCGTCAGCTCCGGGTCACCAATGCGGTTAGTATAAGTAGCATCACTTAGATCTACTGTATTGCCCACAGAATCTACCTCACCCGCAGTGTTGACTTTTCGGTCATCAGACACGGCCACGTTGTAGACCTTTTCATGAAGTTTTCCTTTCGTGTCGCGCCATCCTTTAATGACCTGGACACGATCCAGATTGGCACCATCGGGGTCCCTGACGGCATGAATCAGAAAACTAGGTGCGCGGCGTTTGGGCGCCTGAGTCAGATCTCCTCCCATGGGGACACCCTTGCGGTAACCCACCTCAACCAGGTGTGGTTTAAAGGCATCATCAGCTTCAAAATCCCAACCACCAAACAGCCGTACTACCATGCGCGGTCCGGTACTGGCGAACACTTCCCGGCGTTGCATGGCTGCAAAAATCGCCTGTCTGGTGTTTTCACTGGCCCAGACTCCCGCAAAACCCGCCGCATTCCACATAGCGCTCGCGACACGAAAGGCGCCCTGTTTACCCAGATAACCTGCTTCATCAGCACTGCTTAAACCAACATGCGAATCCGTGCTGCCAATAAGACCCACCTTGAAGGGGTTGATGCCTAGTTTCGCCTGTTGACTCAGACCATGCTTAAGGGCTGGACGTGCAAAAGAACCTTTCAAGGGATACTGCTGTATGTTTGAACCCTTACCTTGGGGTTTTTTATCGTTGTTCTTTGCCGTGGCCTTGCCTTTGGGTTTTTTATCGCTGTTCTTTGCCATGGCCTTACCTTTAGCACCAGCCTTGCCACCACCTTTAGTCTTTGCTGCGGCTATCGCCTTCCTGTACGAAGGGGATGTCGCCCCCATTTTTTCAAAATCTGCGAATTCATCATCGGGTGAGAGATCAGGATGTGCTTCACTATCGCCCTTATACTGCGTGGCCTCATAGATCCGCTCCCATCTGGATCTGGTCTTTGCATAAGCGTTGGTCTGCGGGTTGCCGGTAAAATCAAGCAGAGAAAACATCGCACCGTTACTGAGATTGGCGTTGTGCGGAATTGACATCACGCGGCCACTCGTCTTGTTTTCATAGTCTGCCAGATACTGCCAGAGGTCCTCCGGGTCGGCGCTGTCAATCAGAGAATAAGGCACAACCTGGCTGGTTTTCTCAGCA
>Ga0302134_10000272_pt1 | contig 21124 bp, 23 predicted proteins | sample CB9_SCM_MG_FD_203123 | JGI IMG/M metagenome (GOLD analysis project Ga0302134, IMG submission 203123) | Marine microbial communities from Western Arctic Ocean, Canada - CB9_SCM | ecosystem: Environmental > Aquatic > Marine > Oceanic | place: Canada: Western Arctic Ocean | collected 2017-09-19
AGACTTCAGTTTCCAATATTTCGTTGAGGTTTACTAGTTGCCTTGGGCTAGCATTATGGTGAACCATCACCAAGTCCACACCACTCCAAGGATGACCTCTAACTTTGGCTTTTAACTCGTCTCTAATTGCCTCTAATCTACCTGAGCCGAGAACATGTCGTGGGTCGGTTGAGCCGGGTTGGTGAATGACTTCAATAATTTCTATTCCCATTGTGGAAGCCAATGAAGTAAATTCTCCAACATCTGTTTTACGAGTTAAGAGGATGGCTTTTCTCCCTTCATGAGCGCGCCGTCCTTCCTGTAATTGGACACCAGCAGAACCAGACAAAAGAAAGTCCGCTCCTGTTGCCATCAGCCAGTGCTAAAGAGTAGTGGTTGTCAACCCTGCGGAAGGAAAAGAAGAATTGGCTGAGGCGCGTGGGAGTTTCGTGGCTGAGCATAAAGCGAGCATTACTTGGTCGGGGGAGATGGCCCTGAGAGCGCAAATACTCTCAATTGCTGAAAGGATGACTTGTAATGTTAAAGAGGGTGAAGGTGAAATTTGTTTCACATTTTCATGTACTACTCTTTCTGAGTTAAGAAAGGTCGTGGATTCTTTTCTTGAAAGGTGTGCACTCATTCAGAACAGTTGAAGTTCAAATCTAAGATTACTGGGGCATGGTCTGAAACGACCAAACCTCCTTCTCGTAGAATCTCAACATGGGAAACTAGTTTTGCTGCTGCTGCGTTTCCGAGTAAGTAATCAATCCTCCATCCTTTGTCATCTGCTCTAGCCTTTCCCCGATTAGACCACCATGAATAAGGGCCTTTTCCTTGACCGCGATATTCTCTGAATAAATCATGCCAACCACTTTCCAAAAGTTGGGTGAACCACTGACGCTCATGAGGGAGGAAACCACTGGTGTTTTTATTTCCTTTAGGGTTCCAGATATCATCTTCTGTGTGGCAAATATTCAAGTCTCCTGCAAGGATTACGGGGGTTTTAGAATTGGCGAATTTCTCTGCAAAATTAAGATAATCTTGCATCCACTGCTCTTTCCAAATTTGGCGTTCTTCCTTCGATGAGCCGGAAGGGAGGTAGGTATTACCAAGAAGCAAATCGCCATGCCTAGATAGCAAAAATCTCCCCTCTAAGTCTTTTGGATCATTGCTTGCCTCAATGCCGCGTCCTTCTTCTTGAATACCCACTCTAGACCAAGTTGAGACGCCTGAATATCCCTTTTTTTCAGCAGGATGCCAAACTAATTCCATTCCTTTTGGTGGACTCCAGGTTTGCGGTAACTGCTCTGGTAATGCTCGAACCTCTTGGAACATCCATATATCTGCATCAATTTCAGAAATGAAATCATCCAAACCTTTTCGGATGGCGGCCCTAATGCCGTTTAAGTTCCAAGTAACGATGCGCATATCACTTGCTCAATCGGTTTGGTTTAGAGGTTTTCGTGGAGGGCTTGAACTGCAGCGACACCACTCTTGAATGCTCTTTCTGATAACCAACCTTCACCATTAATCCAATCTCCTGCAAATGCTAATCCTTGTTGTAAATATGGTTGTTCAAACTCTTTTTCCTCGGCTGTAGATTGGCTTATGACGACATCTTCTAAGCACCTTTCATTGACTATGTTCTTCCTCCATCCTTGAACCCGTTCATCGAGAAATGATTCTATCGATTGTTTGTCATTATACGATAAAAAAGACAGGTGGGAGTGGTCTTCGCGGAAGTCTTCAGGAAGTCTTTCTGGTACTATATTGCTCATCATTATTAAGGCTACTTTTCGATCTGAATCCCAAATTGCATGTACTCCCTCAAAGGCTTTCATAGATAGTTGCAAATCCCATACGATAGCTTTCAGGGGTTTGTTTTCATATGCTGGCACTTGCATTCTACTTGTCTCTAAGATTGTCTCAACTGAAGCAAATGGAACTGCCAGAACGATTGCGTCGGCTTCAACTTTCACGCCCCTGTTGAGAACTGCCCCTCTCAACTTTCCACTACTGTCTTTAACCAATCTCTTCAAAGGTGAATTAGAACGAATTTGTACTTCTAAAACATCTAATGCAGAAAAAAATCGGCCCGTGACCTCAGCCCAACCACCCAGCGGGACATGGAGAGATTTTCCTTTCAGGGAATTGATGATTGTTGGAAAGGAGGAAGGGAGAAGATTTTGATTCCATGTGTTAAGTATTGTCAAGCATTCAATATAATCAATAAAGGGTTGTGATTCGCCCTTTATCCATTCTTCAGTGTTGAGGCTAGGATTGTTTTTTAATTCTGAAGAAAGGTAACGTGATGCCGATAGTAGCCGTTTCTTATCTGTGCCTTTTATTTGGTGTGCTTTAATTGCTTCGGGGCTCCCTAAAACCCCCTGTAAAGTGCCATCCCTGATAATTTGAAGGCGTTTGCTATCAATCCTACGGGTTGCTAATTTGACCTTGCTACTTTTATCCAACCATTGCTTGATTTCTCCAGTCAAATCTAGGAAATGAGGGCCTGCATCAAGAATCCACCCCTCTTCTGTTGTACTTGTTCCTCGACCTCCAAGGGTTCTGTGCGCTTCAATCATCGCCACTTCATAGCCAAGCCGGCTTGCCTCAAGGGCGGCGCCGATGCCTGCTAAGCCAGTACCGACTACAAGCAGCCTCGCCATGCTTGGCCGGTGATGTTTTGGTATGAGAATACAACCCCTTCAAATCCGAACCTTCAATTCAAGATGGCTTTTGGAGGAAGTGTGGCTCTCCCCCATGATCGTTCTCATCTGCTAATATCAGATGGAATGCCAACTCCTCTTTTGAGGCAGAGTATTGGAGCTTGGACTGAGAACTTATTACGGGATGATGCAATAACAGAGGTCCCGAAAGTTGAATTGGAAACTTCTGCTAATATCAATGCCAAACAAACTGGATTGTTTGCAGGGGCTCTCATAATCAACCAACTTCTTTCTAAAACAGATGTTCAAATTGATTGGTTTATTGAAGATGGAAATACAATAATAAAGGGTAAAATTGCTACTTTGAAAGGGCCAAGAGATTCTATTCTGAGTCTTGAAAGAACTATTCTAAACATCATTGGTAGGTTGTCTGGAATTGCGACTACAACCTCGGCATGGGTTGAAACTGCACCCTGCGCAGTGGCTTGCACAAGAAAAACAACCTGGGGGTTGTTGGATAAATGGGCTGTAATGGTGGGAGGGGGTCTGACCCACCGACTAAACAAGTTAGATGCTTTGATGTTAAAGGAGAATGACTTGACTAAATGGGGTTCTATTTCTGATGCTTTGGCTGAAGTTAATCCAAATGACTGGGGGTTCGTAGAAATTGAAGTCACTTCTGCAAATCAAGCATTTGAAGCAGTTGCTGCTTGGACTCACCCCTCCGCTCTTGTGGTCATGCTCGATAATATCGAGCCTGATGAATGTAGAAAAATAAAACAGCAAATTGGAAAAGAAAATGTGGTCATAGAAGTGAGTGGTGGAATTAGTTTCAATAGTTTGCAAGGTTGGCATGGGGTGGATGTGCTTTCAGCGAGTGCTCTGAACCAAGGCGTTGAGCATATTGATTTCTCCATGTTGTTTGAGGGGGTGGAGAATTGACTCATGCATCCGACCCATCTCATCCACGATACAAGTCTCTCCTTGCGAGGGGGCGCTTAGAAGAAGCCGCAGAAGCAGGTATGTTGGCAGCATCAGCACTGATTGCCCATGGAAGAGGAGAGGCTTTCGATTACTTACTTGGAGAGGTTACCACAAAAAGTGCCGCTAAGGCAACAAAAGAAGCAGCAGCACGTTTGGCAGCAGCGAAAAGGGGGGTTATCTCCTTCAATGGTAATACAATGGCTCTGGCTTCAGATGACTTACTTCGTTGTGCAGCGTTAGCTGGAGCGGATGTGGAAATCAACATCTTTTATCGAACACCGGAACGGATGTTAGCATTGATGTCTTTTCTTGAAAATGCAAAAAATAGAATTCTAAATCCAACACCTCAGGGAATTAATGACGATGACTGGAGGAAGATGGTGGATGGGGTTAGGTTATTGGGCGCCTTGCCTGATGGTAGAATTCCAGGACTTGAAGGACCAAGAGCCAATTGCCATAGTGATGGCATCCTTGCAGCAGATGTATTGGTGGTTCCCTTAGAAGATGGAGATAGGTGTGAAGCATTAGTGGCAATGGGTGGGGATGTTATTGTCATCGACTTGAATCCGATGTCAAGAAGTGCCAAAATGGCAACAGTAACTGTTGTCGATGAAATAAGCCGATTTGCAACAAACTTGTTTCAAGAACTAAAAAACCCTGGCCTTGTTGACAAAAACTGGGATAATTTGGATATTCTACAATCAGCACTGGATTGTATTAATGACAATCTCAAGAAAACTGAAAATGTCGGGTTTTAGCATTTTCAAGGACGAATAATTCAGCAAGTCAGATTTGTAATTATTTGAGTTTTTCAACAACTCTTGCAATGATTGCACTGCCAACCTCTGTTGTTGAGGCTTCGCCACCCAAATCATAAGTCAAGACTTCACCTTTTGCGATATGCTCAGCAACCGCTTCATCGATTGCTTTTGCAGCCTTCAATGCTTCATCATCATCCTTTCTGTATCCCAGCCATTCAAGCATCATCTGAACTGAATTCAAAGTAGCGATCGGGTTGACTTTGTTTTGCCCAGCGTGCTTAGGTGCTGAGCCGTGCACAGGTTCGAAAAATGCATGGTTATCACCAATATTTCCACTTGCAGCCATGCCCATACCGCCTTGAAGGACACTTGCGAGGTCCGTTGCGATGTCACCAAACATGTTTGATGTGACAACTACATCGAACCACTCTGGGTTTCTAATCAACCACATGGCAAAAGCATCAATGTAGGCGTGATCAACTTCGATGTCCTCCCATTCTTCAGCCATCTCATCGAAGACTGCACGGAATAATTGGCAGCCTCTAGTAACATTCGACTTGTCTACGCAAGTAAGTTTCCTCACACCTTCAGGGCTCCCATTTCTCAATAAAACCAGTTTGCGTGCGAATTCAATGACTCTTTTGCTGCCGGCTCGAGATATAGGCCGTGGGTCCCATGCTACATCCCCATTCAGACCTGGGAAGTCCATCTCCGGCGGCTCGTATTCCTCACCCCCGGTGGCCCGCATTGCTGACCTGTGGAGGAGGCTATGATAGAGCCCTTCAGTATTTTCCCTAATGATTACCATATCGACTTTTCCCGGAGTCCAAACTTGTTGAAAATTCCCATGGACTTTGTGCTGAACTCCTTCGTAGAGTTTGATAGGCCTAACGTTTGCATATAATTCAAGTCCAGCTCTCAAGCCGAGTACAACTTGACCTCCAGCAAGGTCTCCATTGTCACAAACTACTCCTGGCCAGCCAATGGCGCCTAGTAGAATTGCATCCGCCTCGTCTCTACACACTTCAAAAGAACCATCGGGCCATTCTAGCCCCGTTTCTTGGTAATATTGCCCTCCACAAGGAATTAAAATTTGATTAAAACTCAAACCTGTATTCGCCTCGATAGCCTCGAGTAAGGCACAACCCTCTGCCATCACCTCTCTGCCTGTGCCGTCGCCCGGCAAAACAGCAATGGTGTAATGAGGCATATTGGCAGCCACAAGCAACCCCTACATGAACGCGCCGTCCATACCGTCCGTGTTATTTCTCACCGTGGTCATGGTTTGGCGAATATTTTCAAAATACTCGATTGGAGGCCCTTCAGGCATAGGGTTCATCAACCCCCATACCAGAGGACGGTGAAGTGAAGGAATCCGAGAGAAGTGGAGCGGGGGGGTCTGGATTAGGTTCTGGGCCATTACCGGAGGTGCTGGAAAGGTTGTGCGATGCAATGCACGGGCTTGACCCCGATTGGAACCTCGAGGTATGGTTAATCAAGAAAGCCGAAGAAGAAATTGAGTTACTTAAAATGGACCTTGAAAGGGAGAGACTTAAACTTGAGCAAAAAATTCACAGAGTTGATTCAATCGCCAACCGGTTAGAGCCTGAAAATGATATTGTAGAGGTAAACCAAACTAATTTATTCGACTGCTTTGACCTTACAGTTATTAATGCAAATCGTCCATTACTTGCTGAAGATATTCAAGATGAAAACACGGTTGACCACCCTCACCCTGCAAAAAATCTGCTTGATTATTTGCCCGGGGAAGTAAGCGATGACCCATTACTTGCCGTGGTGGCTCAAATGGTATTATTTGAAATGGACAATTTGATGTTTGGTGATGCAGAAATGGTATCTATTAAGCAATTTAATGACATTCTATCTAAAAGAGGGATTTCTCCCGAAGAGGTAGATGAAGCAATAGATCACTTACTGATGGCTGGTGCAATTCACGAAATTGAAGACGATTGTTTCATCCCAGATGAGTGATTTCACGACTCGTCTCCGTTTCCTATATGTGAGAGCGCCATGAGGCTGAGGTCGGAGGATGTAATGTGGACCCTGATTCAGTAAAAGCGATTCTTGTTGCCGGGGGGGCTGGAAGTCGGCTTCTTCCCTTCACTAGATACACCCACAAAACACTGCTGCCTTTGCACCAGCGACCTGTTATCGACTATGCTCTAGGGACAATCAGACGGGCTGGAATTAAGGATATTGCGATAATAGGTAACCGCTTCATTGGGCAAATAGCCCAGCACATAGGTTCTGGGCTTGAAGGTGAAAATATTCATTACGTTCTTGAAGAAGAGCCGAAGGGTGTCGGACACGCCATTAATCTTGCAAGGGCTCATGTTGAAGGGAAGAGATTACTGATTTACTTTTCAGATAATATTACCAGTGCTGAATTGGATGGAGAAGTTAGGCGCTGGGCAAAGTCCGAGGAAGAGCCCGGTGCTTTTCTTTTAGGCAGAGTTGTTGAAGACCCTCGGGCATTTGGGGTTGGTGTGTTTGATGAAGAGGATGAATTGATTGATATTATGGAAAAGCCAGGGAATCCCCCAAGTCAACTAGCAATCGGAGGGATATACCTTTTTGACAGAAATTTTTGGCAAATTATGGATGAGGAAATGGCTACAAAGGGTGATGATTTCTCAATAACAGACGTCAATAGACGCTACATTAATCAAGGCAAAATAGAATTACGTATTCTAGAAGATGATGTTTGGTTAGATTGTGGGACTCCAGATGACTTATTGGATGCTGGGAAACTTGCTTCCGCGGGCGTCCTCTCTCCGTCTCCCTGTAATATTCGTCCAGGGGAGAAGCATATTGAATGAGGTGATTGGTTGAAAGTCGGCATCATTGGAGCGGGAATCGTCGGTGGAGCGATTGAACATTGGTTTTCAAAATCACATGAGTTATTCATCCATGATCCTGTGAGAGGTACAACATTGAGCGATGTTACTTCAAATGTGAATATGGCATATATCGCAGTACCAACTCCTTCAAAAGAAGAAACTGGAGAATGCGACACAAGTATAGTTGAATCGGTATTAGATGAATTGCCTGAAGGATTCATCGCGGTTGTGAAGAGTACTGTAGTTCCAGGAACAACCCAATCATATCATCAACGTTATCCACATTTGAAAATCGCATATAGTCCTGAGTTCTTAGTAGAACGAAGGCATCTGGAAGATTTTGGAAATCAAGATGTTTTAGTTTGTGGAACTCACCATTCAGAGGTTGCAGAGTTGGTTTTCCAACAACATAGAGAAGCCGGTGTATTAAGGAAAGACCAGTGTTTCCATGTTACACCTACTCAGGCTGAATTAGTGAAATATACAAAAAATACATTTTATGCTTTGAAAGTAATCTTTGCGAATCAAATGTACGATGTCTGTCAAGGTCTAAATGAGGATTGGTATAAGGTGATGGAAGTCATTACAGCCGAGCAAGTTCAACCGATTGGCCCCAGTCATCTCGACCCAATATTCGGCCTGAACCGGGGGTTTGGTGGGAAATGCCTACCTAAAGACAGTCAAGCATTAGCGGCATTAGCGGAAAAATTAGGCGTCAAATATTCATTTATGGATGCGATACAAATAGATAATGAGGCCTTGAGAAATGTACTGACGGGTAAGCACTCGGATGTAGAAACTCTCGATGATTGAACTTACAAAGCGTGGGTTTCAAGTTGTTCTAAGTCAATAATTTCCAGAACCAATTCATGTGTTGACTCAAGGTCAACTGGACAGGCGGCACCCTGTTTGTATGCATTCAACCAAGTTTGTGCACATACACACCATTTATCTCCTGCAACAAGACCTGGAAATCCAAATTGTGGGGCTGGAGTTATCAAATCATTACCTTCCGATTTCGCAAAAGCCAAGAAGTCATCTGTCAATATACAGCAAACTACGTGCCTACCAATATCGTTTACATCAGTATTACAACAACCATCTCGAAACCACCCTGTCAAAGGGTCTGAAGAACATTCGGCTAGATCTCCACCTAAGACATTAACAGAAGGCTGCATAGGAGCGGGGAGGGGTGGTTGGTGAATGAGGCTTACGGAGGGAGGCTTGTGGCGATTTGCTCATAGGTAATGGCATGCCTCGGTTGCTTGATGCTACCAGATACACTACACAAGTTACCTCAATCTGAACGCTTTGCATATGCAAAGTTACTTGCCTTTATTACAAGAATCGATAACGAGTTATCTATTGATGAAATGGCAATGTTTGAGCAACGTCTTGGTACTGCTCTTTTATCTCCGGGTCAAAGAAAAGAAGTGCGAACTGCGCTGAAAAACCCCCCTACCCTCGAAGAGGCGTTATCAGGCCTTGGTCATGAATCAGGGAGGCTTGCATTACGAGATGCTGTCTTAATGGCGGCTGCTGATGGCCATGTGGATGAAGATGAAAAGGCCGCTCTTCTGAAAATATGTTCACACCTTGGGATGAATGCAAAAGTTGTTGAGAATTTGTTGCAATGGGTAGTCAGAGGATATACCTGGATGCAGGAAGGATACGATATCCTCAATGATTCCTGAGGGTTTTCCTTGCTTCCAGACGTACTGGAAACGCTGCCCGCTGATGATAAGCGGGACTTGCTGGCAATACTAGCCTTCGTTTGTGCTGCTGATGGAGAACTAGTTAGAGAGGAAATGGCGGCCTTGGAAGGAAAAATGGGTCAAGCATTAATGCACCCAGAAGTAAGAAGGGAAATCCGCCAAATGTTACGGCAACCTCCTGATTTTGATAGATTGGTTGAAGGGATGGCTGAAAAAACTCTTAGATTAGCATTGAGGGATGCTGTTTTGATTGCGGCATCTGATGGTGGATATCATGATTCTGAATTGAAAATAATCAAAAAATTGGCTGCACATTCTGGTGCCGATAGCGGCACTGTTGAGCGTTTATTCGAATGGGTGGAAGAATATTGGGTGTTGTTGGCCAAGGGAAGGGAAATTGTTGGAATTAGTTTGCCTGGTGATGCAGAAATCCTGAAAAACGCATAATTTTGGATTTTCTTTTTCGGCGTAGCATTCAAACCGGAACCACTACCCGAGCCGCACGGGGTGGGATGATTAGGCCAGATAGCGTAAGCGGATGGTATGCTCGATTGGACAGAATTGAGTCTAATCGCGACGTCCAAATGAAGCAGTGGTTAGAGGCATGGAAAGGCTCCTTGGATCAAGGTGTACCTGTCGCAGCATTATTGCCTGAAGCATGGCCAACCCTTCCCGCTGCATTGTTAGCAGACGCGGGGCATGTCTTGGACCAATTACTTGCGAGACATGATGCTCAACAGGATGGCCGAAGTCCCCGCGGCGCCCATGCAATTCCCATTCGATTAGTAGATGCTATTATCGGGGAGAGTGTCTTATGCTCTCCTTTCAAATTAAAGGCGAAGGAAAATAAAATGAACATGACATTAGATGCCCTTCCCCCTGGTTTTAGAGACTGTTTGAATGATTTTGATATTAATGTAGGAGATGGAAGAGCAGTCGAAGAGTTTGAAGAAGATGAATTGGTCATGAACGAAGTTAAATCAGGTAGCAGGACAATGTCTGGTATTCCACTTCCTTTAGCAGACCCTGCATGTGGGGCAGGGGTATTTGCGGCTAGAGTTTTAAAGAAGCATTCTGACTTTTGGTTATATAATTCCTCTCTTGAAAAAATGGCTTGCGATACTGAAGCTTTGCTAAATGGGCTGCAATTACTTGATATCGATCCAATGGCGGTTAAAGTATGCAGCAAAAGGTTGATTCTTGAAGGTGTTAGGCTTGGTTTGTTTGGAAAAGAGGAAGGCATGCTTAAAATCTCAAATGCAAAGAGGATTCTGAAAAGTGTCATTCGTTGTGGAGATGCTCTTCAAGGCTCTTGGCCATGGGAGAATAGGCCAATTGTTTGCTACATTAATCCACCATGGTTGAGAATTAAAGACCGGTTCCGAGGCCATGAAGATGGTTCTAGCCTTCGTAAAGCACTTGGAAAGAATCTGAGGGAGTGTTTGAACAAAAAGGGGGAGCGAAGATTCTCAACTATGAGAGGGAACGTAAACCTATACCGCCTATTTATCGAAAGAGGATTACAAATTCTACAAGAAAATGGGCGCCTACGCGCAGTCGCACCTGATAGCCTATTGAGGGAGCAAAGTAGCGCCCCACTCCGACGTTTGATGGTTGAGGACAACGTATGGAACTCACTATGGTGTATTGAAGAAGGGAATCAAATATATCCTGGAATTGCCCAAGGTGTATTAGTTGTGGATATTTCATGTAATGGCTCAACTGAAGAAATAATTTCTGTCGGGCCTGTCCGAAGAAAGGATTTACAGCCGATGGAAGGAGGGGTTTCAAAAGAAGTTCCCCGAATCTCAATCAACCGAAATAGATGGATGGATTGGACGCGAGGTACTTGGGCAATTCCGAGGCTCCCTCGGGACCCATATGAAAGAAATCGTGTTCTTAGGGTGATTGATGAGTTGGCTCAGAGGCCACGATTATCTGACCCAAGAAATGACCTTGCTTCAGAAGGGATTGCAGCAAGGGTTAGAGTGGGGGAAATTGACCAAACCTCTTGGTCTCATTCAATTAAGGCTTGGAAAAAATCAAAAAAGAGTATTCCTTTTGTTAGAGGTGCTCATTTCTACAGTGATTCTGAAGGAAAGGTGGAAATTCGCCATCCAGCCTTTGATGCAGGTGTTGACCTTGAACAGGCGATGTGGGATGGGGCTTTGCCAGATAACCCCCGGCCTAGGTTGGCTTGCCAGGCTATCGTTAATTCCCACCAAAACCGCCGACTTCGCTGGGCAGTGATGCCCGAAGGTTGTGTGTTAGGCAATAGTGTCAATCATTTACAACTCCCAGAGGGGGTTGAAAGGCGGTTGAGGAATGACCACGGTAGCCTTGAGAAGGGACTTCAATGGATCTGTGAACAATTGAATGACCCTCGCCTTGATGCATGGGCCAAAGCCTGGGCGGCGAATAATAATGTCAATAACTACGAGTTGGAAACCTTACCTGTTTCGTTTAATGGTCAGGTCATCGCTTCGGCCTGAATCTTATCGCCTTTGCAAGTGGTTCCAGCAGTATATTCAAGGGTGGCATTTATTATCGGCATCGCTATGGATAGAACGTTCGCGGGGTGAAGTACTAAATGGGGATTCATCCGAAAATAGGTATTACTGGGTTGCCCCGTAGTGGGAAAAGTGCAGTAATGGCCAAAGTGGTCAAAATGCTCGATGAAGAGCGCCGAAAAGAATTGATGAGTCGAGGGCATGACCTTGAGCAACTCGAACTAATTGGTGGAATGCGAACAGAGCCACTAGTTATTGATGGCCAAAGGGTTGGCTACAAATGTATCAACATCAACACTGGGGATGAAGGCGTGATAGCTCACAGAGAGATTGACTCTCGGCTTCGCATTCTTGGCTTCGGAATCGACACCGCTGAGTTAGAAAGGGTCGGAGTGCCCGCAATTGATTACGCTAAAAATAACTGTGAGGTTATCATCATCGATGAAATTGGAAAATTTGCAGTTGAATCTGATGAGTTTGTCCAAGCAGTTCGTTCTGCTCTTGAAGCAGATAAACCAACTATAATGGCGCTTCACAAGAAGAGTAGACACCCACTCTTACAAGACATTAGAAGACGCGATGATGCTCGAATTCTTGAGGTTACTCCGGTTAACAGAGCCTTGCTCCCTTACAAGATTCACAAGTTAATGCGTGAGACCTATTGAGCCGCTTCATTCATCGCTATCCTACCTCTCGGAGGGGTATGGATAACCCCGCCGTCGTAGCAAGGCGCTTGCTCTTGGCAATCGCTACTGCCTTATTTTTAGTCTCATTTCTTGCCCTTAGAGAGGGGCGTCTACCATTAGAGTTCAATATTGGGTGGAGTATTCCAATCATGGCTTTATTTTTATTAGGCCTAGGGCTTTCAGTTCCGATGGATAGTTCTGCGGAAGGCTTGCTGGCTCGTTGGTTTCCGGCTATGGATGAGGGTTCATTAGCAGAAGAAATTCAAAACGAAGTTGAAAAAGGTTTGAAGGATGAAAATCTTGGTGGGGCTTGGGCTCAACTTGAAGAGGCTATGTTGACTGAAAACCTCGGTGAATCCGAGTAGGTTGGCTTGGCGAAAGGTTGAGGCTCCTTCGCCCCTCGCAGTTATTGGTGAGCGGTTATGACTGAAGTGCCAGAAGGTTTGTACTATACCAAAGAACATGAGTGGATGCGGATTGAAGGTGATGAAGTTTTCATTGGAATAACAGACCATGCTCAAGATGCATTGACTGATATTGTCTACATCGAATTGCCTACTGAAGATGAGCAACTTGAAGAAATGGATGAATTCGCAATCGTCGAGTCGGTGAAGAGTGCTTCGCCAATATTTGCGCCAATTTCAGGAACTATAACTGCCGTAAATGAGGCTTTAGATGATGCACCTGAATTGATGAATCAAGATCCATATGGAGAGGGGTGGATTATCAAATACCGTCCGAATGACATGGCAACGGTGAAGGCCTCTCTTTCAGCCTCGGACTATCTCTCTATTATTGCTGAATGAAGGTCGGTAAAGGTGTCAAGAGAAGGCTTTACCATCTATGTTGATGGCTCTTGCCTTGGAAATCAAAATGTCGATGAAAACACCCCTGCCGGTTGGGGAATGGTGGTAGTGACTGGCGATTCTGGCTTAGGAAAGGGGTCAGGGAAAATCTCTCATGAAGAAAATGGACGGGTAATTACCGATTCAGAAAGTTCTGAATTTATTGGTGCTGAAATCGGTTCCAATAATACCGCTGAGTTAACTGCGTTTGCAATGGCGTTGCGTTGGGTTTTAGTTAATTTAGAAGGTGAAGAGGTGTTGATTCGAAGTGATTCTACATATGCTGGAAATTTGGCGGATGGCTCTTGGAAAGCAAAAGTAAACAAGGAATTAGTGGCTACATTGAGACGTTTATGGGAGGAGGTCTATTCGGCCTTCGACCTATCATGGCAGCACGTGCGTGCCCACAGGGGGCACCGTTGGAATGAGCGGGCTGATCACCTCGCAAGCAGGGCTGCAACTGATGAAACTCCGCTTCCCTTGGAGTTCTGGAAGCCTGGGCAAAAATAAATCATTCAGATTCTTGAATTCCGTCTTCTTTCAAAGGACCCAATAACACTAACCACGCATATCCGGAAACTAATAAAGCTAGTAATCCTACTAACAATAATACCATCCCTGCTGGTTTTGGCATCCATTGCGAGGGGCTATTCCCCGATGCCCAACTCAGGAGGGTAAATGCCAGTCCTACTCCTGCAACTTGTGGCACACTCCTTGCAGGGTTCTTCCATAAATTGGTGGTTGGTAATATCCCCCTAACTTCAAATATCGCTCGATACCACGCTTGGTAGAGGAAAAAACAACCAAATAATCCGATTACTCCTGTTGTGAATGATGATTGCCAAGGGCCTGGCCATGGAATGTCAACAAAGGTTTGCGCAATGAAGAGAACTCCAAAACTAAGAGGGGCGATAGTAGATGGCGGGGGTTGCTTTTCTGGCTCGCCCATCAATCCTCCGAAGGAAAGGTGTTCTTCAAATCTCTCTCTCATAAATGGCTATTCAAAGGGTATCAATCGATAAATCTTTCAATCCAAGAATCTTCTTTAGATGTGGGTTTGCCAGCAGGGGCTTGTTGTTTCCTTGTCTTGACTAACATCAATATCACTACCGCAAAAAGGAGAAAGGCAATGACGGAAAAAGCGATTCTCAAGGCATCATTTTCTCCTTCCAAAGTAGATGATGATTGTTCTTGCTGGTTTTGGGTTACCCCGTTATTCTCGTCAATTGGTTGGGCTATAAATTGCTGTTCACTGGTGGAAACTGATACCACTACATAAGTTGGATTACCAACGCGGTCATTGATACGGATATCTACTTTCATTAGATTACTTATTGCGATTGAACAATTCCAACGGACCCCGTCTTGTATCGCCTCTGACCAAGCGGAGGTCGGGTTGGATTGGTTGCCCAATAATCTACAAGAGACGGTTGAAAGTTGCTCACTACCATGAATACTCAAAGAACCCAACCCTTCTTCAATACCGCTGAAAGAAATGCTCATACCATCGTTAAGCCAAGCAGACTCTGTTGGTAGGCTTTGCCCGATTGGAATGATGGCAACAAGAATAGAAGGTGAAAGCAGGTCTTCTTTTACTAATGATACGGCTCCTACAGTTAGTATAGTGTCGTGGTTCCCGTGTGCATCTTCAACACTGATAGCGTAAGTTGAGGTCAAGGCTGAATTTGTATTTGATATTGTATGATCAAAAGTCATGTTTTTGGAGCCGCTACCGATACTGCCCACCTCAACCCATCCTGGTTGAGTAACATTCCATTTATCGCTTTGGGACCAGTCTCCTTGTATCCTCCATATGTGGTATGTCAATCCTAAAACTTCACTTCCAGACCATTGAAGAGTTGTTGTAAGGTCAGGGCCATTGAAAGTAGCACTTAAATCTGGAACTTCATTTGGTGCATCGGCATCTTCTGAAATATTTGTAGGTCGTGAATTTAAACCTGAAATTAGGTGTTGGTGATGGTGAAGGTCGCTGGCTTCTGCCCAAATTCCTTCAATTGTTACTCCGTACCATGAGTCCCTTTCAACGCCGCTGGGAGTTTCGATGCTGATTTCTGTGGTATTTACTATCTCAACTAATTCGCAACTGCCACTTTGCAAACATGCGTTATCAACTTCTCCTGAATTGCTCCTCCAAAGGTGATATTGTGCGTTTGATACACCTGATGGTTGTTCCCATTGAATAGTGATTTTGGGGCCTGCTATTTGGAAAGTCAAGTCGGTTGGTACAGACGCTGATAATTCAATTGTCCTCTCCGAAATTGGTCCGGTGGTTGGGTTCATAATGTCTAGACTGTCAATTACATTTCCAACTTCATCTCTTAATGTGACTGCATACCAAAATTCACCATTGCTTCCTGATGAAATTGTGTTGTTATATGAGGTTGCATTATATGCCAATTCGGCTAACAGGACAACACCCTCATCAGAAACTTCTGTGAAAGAATGACTTGCACGCCATACTTGGGTGGTCAATTCTTCTTCGACAACTCCCGAAGACCACCATAAGGATGTAATTCCAGTGCCTTCATTAAATGAAGCCTCAAGTGGTGATATCAATGCTGGAGCCACATTATCTTCTGAAATGGGTGTGGTCATTGTATTACTGCCAATGAATCTCAAATCCTCCCAAGTATCAAATCGATAAGTGACTGAATAATATGCGCTTTCTTCAACCTCCCCACTTAATGAATATTCATATGAATTGGCTGAAGAAGATAATGTGGCGATAATTGATTTATCCATATCTGCCCAACTAGTATTAGCAATTGGTGAAAGGTGCCTCCACACCCAAATTGTTCGATTAGTAGGCACTGGTAGGCCTACTTCATCTGCATTAACCCAAGAAATGGAGGTGGATTCGTTGGCTGCGTCGTATTCTGCCGATACACTGAGTGGGGCCCAAACTGGGTGCACGTTTTCTGCTATTGAACTACTCTGACTTTTTCCGATTGTTAATGCTGAGGTGCGGCTGCCATTTTCCAATACCGTAACAATTCCATAATGGAAGGTGCCTTCTGCACCAGGTTCTGGTTGCCATGTAAATGAATGTTGTTTTGATGAACATGATGAATATGATTCATTAGCCTCGCAAGCCATTATCCCTGTTGTTATTGGGGAAAGGGAAATAATATTTGATGCATTCATCAACACCGCTGATCTAAATATTTCATAACTCGTATTTATCAGAGAATCTAATAAAATATAATCAGTAGTATTGATGTTTCTCCACGTAATGATTGTTGATTCGTCGCTACCAAAGGTGGCTTGAATATCTCTTGCTTCAAGTGAACTATCAGTACTCTCATCAGCTCTCGTTATGCCGGCGAAAAGACTAGAAAAAAGCAATAACAATGAGAGAAAAACGCAGCGAAATCCATTGTCCATATACTGCGGGGCGGGGGGGTAGGCCATAATCAGTTTGCTTAGTACGGGAAAAGTTCAATTCCATTATCGGTAATGCCATTGCATGTTGCATGACATACTTCACCACCTCAGCCCGGCCCAGCGATGGAGTCACGCCAAGCTATTAGCCCACCTTGCTGCAGTTGACGGCAAGGTTGGTAGAGATGAACTTGCATTTTTTGAACAGCGTTTGGGTGCTAGTTTGTTATCTCCAGAGCGAAAAGCACAGTTAAGAGAATCCCTTATTGAAACTCCAGAGTTGGAAGAATGCATGAAAGAAATGGATGGAAGAGCAGTGAAATTAGCATTGAGAGATGCTTGTTTAATGGCTTTAGCAGACCGAGATATCAGCGACAAAGAGAAATTAAAATTAATCGGTATTGCAGACCGCGTTGGAATGTCTGAAAAACAAGTTAACGAATTAATAGACTGGGTTGTTAAGGGCTATCATTGGATGCAAGAAGGCTATGACTTACTAGCAATCGATGTATGAGAACTATTCCTCGCTGTCAATCATAGAAAGCGCGTTTCGTAGACTTGGTAATTCAACTTCCATATTATCAGTTGGCCCACGGGCCTCTTCAATTATTGTATGAGCCGGCGCTTCACCGCCTTCAAGGTGGGCCTTCCAAGCAGTTACTGAATCTGGACGGCGCAATTCTAGAACGTCCCATAAACGAATCAAAGATTCCTGAGATGTATCTTTTAATTTGTGAAGCAAGAAAGAAAAGGAAGTTGGATCTACTTCTTCTAGACGCATGAGTAACTCCCTCAATCTTGTACCGATTACTTCATCTCCATCAACCCACAGTTTCGTCAGTATCCCTCTTTTATCTTCTGGATACATCCGAATATACTCTCTAAGGTGGGAAACGAGGTTTCTCCTAACAATCGATGAACTATGGCTGGTTAATTCTTGGATGGTGTCGCCAAATTTTTCTTCATCGAGGAACCTTAGGTCTCCAACGGTGGAAGATGCGGCGGCAAGGACACTCTCATCATCACTTTGCAACATATCTTCAAGATATGCCACAGCATCCCAACCGATTCGGCGGAACATTCTCGTTAATACATCGGCTAGTGCTCTACGAACTTCGATATCTTCCCTTTGATGTAAACGCTTCAAAGCCTTCTTTCCTAATTCTAAATCGGCTTCAAGAAGGCGTGCCAAACACCCTACTACGGAAGCAGCCACTGCAGGAGATGGGTCTGATGCTCGTCTAAGGATAATTTCTGCAACCCCTAAAGGTACAATCAGTTCCTTTCTTTCAAGTAATAATTTCAACCATTCAACCAGCAGAAGACGACGTTCTTCGCCACTTTCCTCTAATCGTCGAAGTAATTCAATTGCAGAAGCACAACCATCGTCATGAGCGATTACTTCAGTTCTAGGTAATGTTGAGTTTGGGTTCCAACCAATTAGGTGAGGTCCGGAATCAGGTTGAGAATGCCAACTACCTGGGCGTTGTGCCAGTGCAATTGATTCCAAAAGATGGTACCCTTGATGAATTGATTGGCCGTGACTCTTAATGCATAAACCATCTGTTAATGTGAACGATAACCACCATCTCAAAGCATCTGGAGACTGTTCATCGAGCGCTTGGGATAACCACTGAGTTGCGATTGAGAAAAGAATCCTCTCTGCAACAATATCTAGGCGGCGTAACAACCATTTCTCATGTTGCTCAAATGGCTCTTCAGTCAAGCTCATTCGATGTGGCACAACTAATTCTACAGTTTCCATAAGATGTCTTTCGAATCCACCCCTATCGGCAATAAAAAGTCCGTGTGCTTGTTCAATTAATTGTTGGGCATCTGAGGGATGGACAGGGGGGAATTCGGTATCTATCCTTGGAGGTGAAGGCAATGGCCATGACTGGACCCCTCGCTCCATTGCCCCAACAAGTCTAGTGAGACAACGCTCTTTTACGGCATCAACAACTCTCTGTTTGGCCTTCATAATTTCACCTCAACTACTGTGTATTGATTTTTGTGCAAAAGCCCTACTAATTGTTCGGATGCTCCTTGGATATACTCTACTATAGCCGCTTTTTCAGCGGACATTTGAACAACCTCAGATGTCGAGTTCGATATTCAGGTTCTGGATGAGTTCCTTGTACCTGTTTCGGATAGTTACCTCTGTGACTCCTGCCACTTCAGCGACCTCTCTCTGAGTTCTGCGCTTACCACATAGAACACTTGCGATGTAAATGATTGAGGCTGCTATTCCGGTTGGTCCTCGGCCGCTGGTCAATTCCTTTTCTTGGGCTGCCTTGATCAGTTCGTGGGCTTTTGCTTCAACTTCTGCGTCAAGGCCGAGTCCAGAACAGAATCTTGAGATGTAGTCTTCAGGGCCTGTGGGCATTATTTTCATCTTCAATTCACGAACCATGAATCGATATGTGCGGCCAATTTCTTTTCGACCGGTGCGGCTTGCTTGGCCAATCTCATCCAGAGTACGAGGTACTCCGCATTGACGGCACGCTGCGTAAAGGCTGGCTGCAGCAACTCCTTCGATAGAACGTCCGCGGATCAGTCTCTTCTCAACGGCTTTCTTGTAGTTGACAGCTGCTGCTTCTCGGACAGATTTTGGTAGGTCTAAGCGACTTGCCATTCTGTCTAGTTCCGCTAATGCCATAGCAAGGTTGCGCTCGGTGGCGTTAGATACTCTGCTCCTCTTCTGCCACTTTCTCATACGGTAGAATTGGGAACGGTATCGGCTGTTGATAGTCTTACCAGAATAGTCCTTGTTTTGCCAATCGATATCAGTTGACAATCCTTTGTCGTGTAGCATGACTGTCATTGGAGCTCCGGTTCGGGCTCTTTGGTCTCCCTGCTCTGGGCTGAAAACACGCCATTCTGCACCTTGATCGATAACATTGTCTTCGATAACAAGTCCGCAGTCATCACATAGGACTTCTCCGCGGGTTTCATCTCTAGTTATCGCTCTACTTGCACAATCAGGACATTTGACAATATCCTCTACTTGTTGTTCATCCATTCAAAAGACCTCCACAAATGAGGATAAAACCCCACCCCATTAGTTATAATCCATTAGTAGGGGTCTTTTAACTGTTATGGTATGTATTTTCGGGTTATTTATCCATCTATATTTGTAAGGTTTCGTATTTTCTCTATAATAAATTAATCTAAATACTGTCATGAGAAAATGCTTTGTAAATGGAATCGGTCATATATGTCTGCCCCATGGCTTGGCTGAGGGGGGGAATAAATGCAGTGGCCACCGAACCAAATTGAACTCGCGGCTGACTCCAAGGTCCTCTTCCTAACTAAAGACCTTGATTTGATTAAGCAGCAGTTATATGATGGTCTAGAACTTCAAATGAAAAATTTGAAAGTCGAAGATTTACTCGATGATATCAATACCGATATGATGACTCCGGCTTGGGTTTGTTTCGATCATAAACCCGAGGAGATTGCGAAAAATGCATATGCTGGTTTGATGCACAACGGTTTGCGAGTATTCAATGAAAATGCCCTTAAGAATGGTAATTTCGATATAATAGTTTCAGGTTTTAGAAAGGGCACTGGTTCAAGTCGAGAAACTGCTGCTCAGTGTGAAAGGTGGAGTGGAGTTAGAGTTGTAATCGCAGCATCATTTGCTCCAATACATGAACGGAATAATATCAACCTTGGACAGATAATGGGTGATCATTCTATGTTGGAGCGGCTGCAAGAAGGAGAATCTATTTCACTTCAGGAATTCACATCAAGATATGATGAAACAACTAGAAAGATTCTGGAATGCGGGGGGTTGTTTGCTTTCTCAAATCAGGTTGTGAAGGGAAATATCAAATTAGCAAAGCCAGAGAGTGGTCAAAAGCCGATGACTATGACTGAAAAAATAATTTCGCGCAACCTCGTTGGCCTTCCAGCCGGTACTGTTGTTTCACCCGGAGATGCAGTTATAGCAGAAGTGCAAGGAGGATATTCGCATGAATTTACCACCGCACAAGTGCATTGTTTTCTAGCCGAGGAATATGGCTCAAATTATTCCCTTCCTAACCCAGATAAGTTTGCTGTATTTGAGGACCATCTTCTCTATGCTGACCACAATCCAAAATTCAAACCCCATATGCATAAAGTTCAACGTCTTCGAGACTTACAAGTAGAGTTCCAAGTACATACAGGAGTTCGAGATTATTCGGCAAAAGATGGGGTCTCTCCGGGAATCTGCCACCAAGTAGCAAGGGAAGAATTCATCGATATTGGGGATTTCATTCAGGCAACTGATAGCCACACCTGCATGGGGGGGGGTTCTAATGCCCTAACGTGGGGAGTTGGCTCAACAGAGTATTCCAATTTGATTTACAGTGGTTTTGCCTTTGTTCAAGTGCCTGAAAGTATTCGTTTCGAATTAGTTGGAAGACTCGATGAGGGATGTACTGCCAAAGATATCATGCTTTACATTCTTGCTAACCATGCACGCAAAGAATTGACTTTAGATAGAGTCATGGAGTTTGGGGGTGTTGGCCTTCAAAACCTATCTATGGATGAAAGGGCAACTTTGTGTAATATGGCTACAGAGTGTAGTGCAAAAACAGGAATTTGTGAAGCAGATCAAAGCACTGTTGATTGGATACTCAGCAGGCGGACTAATTTGAATGAAGAAGAAGTTATGTCGGCTTCAGTAAAACCCGATGAAGGATGTGAATATGGAGGGGGGGTTC
>Ga0302134_10000278_pt1 | contig 20967 bp, 21 predicted proteins | sample CB9_SCM_MG_FD_203123 | JGI IMG/M metagenome (GOLD analysis project Ga0302134, IMG submission 203123) | Marine microbial communities from Western Arctic Ocean, Canada - CB9_SCM | ecosystem: Environmental > Aquatic > Marine > Oceanic | place: Canada: Western Arctic Ocean | collected 2017-09-19
TCAAAACAACCGATTATCTGGTCGTGCAAATTTACTGATCATGCCCAACATGGATGCAGCCAGTATTGCCCTTGGCTTATGTCGCTCTATTTCTAACGCAGGAATGATTGGACCCTACCTTAATGGTTTGGATCGAGCGGCACACATTCTGATTCCCTCAGTGTCCGCACGGGGTATCTTCAATATGGCTGCGCTAACCGTGGAGGACGCCCTGTGTCAGGGAGTCGGCGTACAGCAGAAGTTGCTGTCATAGAATTTGAGGCAATGTAGTCTATATAATTGCTAATCTTTGTTTTGTAGGTGTCTATGGTTAAGAAAACGATCCCATCGACAAGTAATCCGTTCGCGAAGCGCGAAGCGTTGGCGTTGTCTGTGCCAGACCAGGTTGTCTCTGCACCTGGTGCTTATGAAAAGACTCTGCAGGATGCCCACGAAATCATCAACAAGCCCTTTTTTTCCGCGGGTCTCAAGAATATTCAGCGCCAGCATCTGAAAAACCGCATGACGGTATGGGAGCGCATTGCGGTGCTCACGGATGAACCACCGAAAGTGCTGTTTCAGAATTGGGGACCTGATCTCGATGGTGCTTCTCTGGTCACTGCGATTATCAAAGTAGACGGCCGGGATGTCGCCTTATATGGCCATGATTTCACTATCCGCGCCGGGTCGATGGATGCCACCAATGGTAAAAAGTTAGCGCGTCTGTATGAATTGGCAGGCAAGCGCAAGATTCCATTGATCGGCATGAACGATTCATCTGGTGCGTTTGTGCCTGCTGGTGTGGGTGGCCTCGATGGTTACGCTGAGGCATTCACGGCTTTACGCAAGATTAGCGGTGTCGTACCGTCCATCATGTGCATGTTCGGATTTAATGCCGGCGGTGGTTCTTATTTACCGAGGCAGGGTAGTTTCCTCATCCAACCGAATGAAACCTTCTTTGGTTTGACTGGCCCTGGTGTGGTGAAGTCGGTACTCGGCGAAGACGTCACCGCCGATGACCTGGGTGGGCCCAAAGTCCACAGTCAGACGGGCGTGACTGATATTGTCGTTGAGGATGAAGTCACGGCGTTACACAAGGTCAAAGATTTGTTGCGTTATCTCCCGAGTAATAATGCCGAGTTTGCGCCCTTTCAGGCGACGTCGGATCCCGTGGACAGAAAAACCTGGGATATCGATAGGCTGTTCAAGAAAGCGTTCAATTCACCGACAGGATTCAATACGCCATTTGACGTTAGCATTATGATTCAACAGATCTGTGATCATGGTGATTATTTTGAGATTCAACCGGATCGTGCCAGAAATACCATCACCTGTTTTGGGCGACTGGCGGGCAACGTTGTTGGATTTGTGGCCAATAATTCAGCAGTAGGGTCTGGCCAGATCGACATTGACGCGGCATACAAAAACGCGCGCTTTATCAGATTCTGCAATCTGTACAACATCCCCGTGATATTCATGGAGGACACTACTGGGTTTTTACCCGGTAAAGAGCAGGAAAGTCGCGGTATTGTGCAGGCAGGTCGTGCCATGCTGGATTCGATTATCGATCTTCGTACACCTAGATTCCTGGTGCTTGTTCGTAATGCCATCGGTGGAGCGTATGCATCCTATAACAACTATCCAACAGGTGCGGATCTCGTTATTGCCCTGCCGACGACTCGAGTAGCGGTCATGGGCCCACCGGGTGTCGAGTTTGTTTATAAAGATGAGTTACGGGGTCTTCGAGCTTCTCTGCCCGATCGCGTCGCGAAAGAAAAAGCAGCCGCCGCGAAAGAAACTGGAGATAGAGATCAAATTGCCAAGCAGCGTGCCCAGCAATGGCTGGTCGCTGAAGAGGCGCTCCTTGCGAAACGCTATGAAGAAGAGCTGATGAATCCGCGAGAGGCGCTGAGCCTTGGTTCAGTCTCACAGATCGTGATGCCCTCCGATCTGCGTCAGGTGCTGGCCGAACATATGTCGTTTCATGTGCGCCATTATGAGCCTATGCCGTTAAATTCGGTACAACGAGAGTTTCATTAAGGTATGTCAAACCACTGGTATCTCAGAAACCCGGATATCCACGAGAATCGTCGACGTGGTGGTAGTGAGTCAGAATGGCAACGCAGTTTTTGTTGTGCGTCGTTAAGACCACTGATTATCTGTCGCGGTCCCATTCGTATAGAAGCGATGAATGTCTTTGAAGAGATGGGCATTACGGACTATGGCTTGCTGCTATCCGAGAAAGATTCGATTACCTATCCCAATGCGCTGTCACCTGAACTACGCAAACAGATTGCGCCCTCGCGCGTGCATAGGGTGCAAGATTATTCGGGTGCGACCCGCGAGGAACGTCAGGAACGTATCCAGCAGATCATTGGGATTGCCGGAGTCAATGGCTACGATGCAGTATTCGCGGGTTACGGTTTCATGGCCGAGGATGAAGAACTGGTACTGGCTTTAGAGCAGGCAGGTCTAAACTTTTTGGGCCCAAAATCCAAAACGATTCGGGAAGCGGGTCGCAAGGACCTCGCCAAGCGGACGGCCTTTACCGTTGATGTGTCAGTAACACCGGGCGTTGATAACGCCGCTGTTCTGACCCTGCTTGATCTTCATCCCAATGAAGCAAAGCTAAAGCGTCTTGCCGCTAAACATAATCTTACAATGGCCAAGGGATCACTCGAGGTGCAGGCGGAAGTCCTGTTGAATGCGTCCTATAGCAAGGGTGTCGACCTTGTTACTATCGATCAGGTCGCGGCAATTCTGACGCGGGAAATTAGCGCGATTTTTAAACAGGATCCGGGACATCGTATTCGTTTGAAAGCCGTTAGCGGTGGTGGCGGTAAAGGTCAGAGAATATTGAACTCACCGGTACAGTTTAAGGGTAGTAAGAAGGCCCAGTTAGCGGGGGCTGTTGCTGCGGTGGAACCGGCCTACCGTGAAGTCTTAGCGGAAGTGAAAGCGACGGGCATTGGTGACAATAAAAACGTACTCGCAGAACTCAATATTGAAACGGTCAGGCATCAGGAAATTCAGGTAGTCGGCAACGGACAATGGTGTATCACCATGGGCGGCCGTGATTGTAGTCTGCAGATGAATGAACAAAAGCTGCTTGAAGTATCCACCACCCAAGAAGAGCTTGAGCGAGCGATTGCTGCTGCTAGTGGCAAGCAGGCAGCAGCGCTTAAAACTGATCTGGATATTCTGCAGCGTATGGAGTCTGAGGCAGCGAGATTTGGTGCCGCTGTGGGGCTTGATTCCGTATCGACCTTCGAATGCATTATTGAAACAGATCAGCATTATTTTATGGAGATGAATACACGGGTTCAGGTGGAGCACCGGGTTACCGAGCTCTGTTATGGATTGCGATTCACTAATCCTGATGATGAATCCGATACTTTTACGGTTAACTCAATTGTTGAGTTGATGGTGCTGTTAGCGGGGCATGGTAAACGCCTGCCGGAGCCGCAACTAGTCCGCAGAGAACAATCGGCGGTAGAAGTCAGACTCAATGCGACAGATCAGGCGCTTCGACCCCACGTCGGTGGTTTGATCTCCGCCTGGTCAGAAAATATGCCGGGAGAAATTCGCGACGACCAGGGCATCTGCCTGCACAATCCAGATACCGATGTATTTATGAAGTACCATCTGGCCGGTGCCTATGACTCTAATATTGCGCTGTTGTTAACCACAGCTGACGATAGAGGCAAGGTGCTGTCAGATATGGCGGAAATTTTGCGCTGCATGCGTCTTTCCGGAGAAAATCTGAAAACCAATATTGAGTTTCAATACGGACTCATTAACTGGCTCATCGGCCAGAATCCTGAGGCACGCCCTGCGACAAATTTTGTGACACCCTATCTTTCGGCCGTGGGAGAGTTAAAAAAGCTGGCGAATAATGTTGATATTGTTGCAGCCTATGGCGCCATCGAAAGAAAGCACCGGACTGCGACTAAGGATAAGGCTCATGCGGGCGCCATTAGCGACATCATGCGGCGAAAGACGAGTCTGTTAGCTCGCGCACTCAATCGTATGTTCGCTGAGCCACATTTTTTGGCAGGTTGGTTGTCCCTTAATCGAAATAATTTTGAGCTCGGAAAAACGGGCGTACTCTTTCTGATCAACCCAATACACTTGCTGCAGGCGCTGTATCATTTTTTGAACATGGAAGCCGACAATGGAAGACCGGCGCTATACACCATTTGGGATCATGATCAGGTTCTACTGAAAGACGCGTTAGATTTCTATGCGGTGGTCGACGAGACACTGGGTAGCCCCGGTTGGGCGGAAGTTGACGCTTGTCTATCGGGGACCGCACGACAATTTAAAGGTCAGGCGGAAGCCGTGCGAGCAGCCCATGCCGGGTACCAGTTGGGCATGGAAATACTCGGTATTTTGCCTTATATCGGTATGAAAACCGGTTTCTTTAAACTAAAAGTATTGCCAGATTTGAGTGTGGAGATTCCGGAACATCTGTTCGATGCGCCGGCCAGCATACACGAGCTGTCGCCACCGCCGTCTGCATCTGCTGATGAAATTATTACCCCATCCGGGGGTATGTATTATGCGCGGGAAGCGCCGGACAGAGAGGCGTTTGTGAAAAAGGGAGATCATTTCGATGAAGGTGATCCACTTTTTATTATTGAAGTCATGAAGATGTTTAATAAGGTCTATGCGCCTTTTTCCGGAACGCTTGATGAGGTTGTGATAGATACCGATGCCACCATCGTGAAACGTGGTGAAGTCGTATTTAAAGTCACCCCGGACGTGGAAGTTGTGACGGAAAAAGATGCTGAGATTAATGATCGAATCAAAGCTGCGACTGATGATTTTGTAGCCTACCTAGGTGCCTAAAAATGATTGTTGCCCTGGACCATATTGCTATTGCGGTACCTGACCTTGAAAAGTCTATCAGTAGATTTCTAGAGGATTTTGGCCTGAATTATGAGGGCTCAGAATCGGTAACCGCGGCGAAGACGAGTACCGCATTTTTTCCTATTGATGGCACTAGTATAGAACTGGTGCATCCCCTTGATGGTGAAGGACCACTCGTTGGCTATCTTGAAAAATATGGGCCGGGTTTACACCATATTTGTTTTCGCACGGATGATATTGATGCTGACGTAGCGCGCCTGAAAGACAAGGGGTATCAGTTTCTTGCTGACGAACCGTCATTCGGTGCACACGGTACTCGTGTAATTTTCATCCATCCCAGATCCTGTGATGGCGTATTGATCGAGTTAAACGAGGTCGTCCATGACGAGTAGAGACAAAATTCCCAAACGCAGTGTTGCTGATTGGCAGACTGAAGCTGAAAAGCAGCTGAAGGGTAAATCTGTCAGCAGTCTGGATGTTGATACGCCTGAGGGTATTTCTTTAAAGGCGCTTTACACAGCGGCCGACACGGAAGGTCTGGTCTTCGCAGACACCATGCCTGGTATGGAGCCATACATCCGGGGGCCTCAGGCGACCATGTATGCGGGGCGGCCCTGGACTATTCGGCAGTACGCAGGTTTTTCAACGGCGGAAGAATCAAATGCGTTTTATCGACAACTGCTGGCAGAGGGCGGGCAGGGCATCTCTGTGGCGTTTGATCTGGCGACCCATCGTGGTTACGACTCAGATCATGAGCGGGTTACGCATGATGTGGGCAAGGCCGGGGTCGCTGTAGATTCCATCGAAGATATGAAGATCCTTTTCGATGGCATACCGCTTGATAAAGTTTCAGTATCAATGACGATGAACGGTGCGGTGCTGCCGATCCTCGCTGGATATATCGTTGCTGCCGAAGAGCAGGGCGTCGCTCAGGCTGACCTCGCTGGCACGATACAGAACGATATTCTCAAAGAGTTTTTGGTCCGTAATACTTATATCTACCCACCGGGGCCGTCGATGCGCATCGTTGGGGACATCATCGCCTATTGCACCAAGCACATGCCCAAGTTCAACACGATTTCTATTTCGGGTTATCACATTCAGGAAGCCGGCGCAGACGCCGCACTGGAACTTGCCTATACGCTGGCAGACGGCAAAGAATATATTCGTACGGCGTTATCAGCAGGCCTCGATATTGACGATTTTGCCCCTCGGTTATCGTTTTTCTGGGGTGTCGGTATGAACTTCTATACGGAGATTGCTAAAATGCGGGCTGCCCGCCTGTTGTGGTCTCGCATTGTGGATGAGTTTTCTCCCACAAACCCCAAGTCCAAAATGTTACGTACTCACTCTCAGACATCGGGCTGGTCCCTGACCGAGCAGGACCCTTACAACAATGTCGTGCGCACCACGATAGAAGCCATGGCCGCCGTATTTGGTGGGACACAATCGCTGCATACCAACGCCCTGGATGAAGCTATTGCGTTACCATCAGAATCCGCAGCCCGTACAGCGCGCAATACCCAAATTATTCTGCAGGAAGAGACAGGTCTCACCAACGTTATTGATCCGTGGGGTGGCTCCTACATGATGGAGTCACTCACGCAACAGCTTGCCGACCGTGCGTGGCAGTTGATTGAAGAGGTTGAATCCCAGGGCGGTATGACAAAAGCCATCGAAACTGGATTACCGAAATTGCGGATTGAAGAGTCTGCGGCAAAGAAGCAGGCCAATATTGATCAGGGTGTGGATGTCATTGTGGGTGTTAACAAACACAGGACGGATCAATCTGATACCGTCGATGTGCTGGAGATTGACAATTCAGCCGTTCGCGCTACACAACTGTCCCGGTTACAGGAGATCAAAGGCCAGCGCGATCAACAGAAGGTAGAAGGCATACTGCTCGCGATCACCAAGGCTGCCGGCGGTGATGGCAACCTGCTCGAGCTGTGTATCGATGCTATGCGAGCCCGGGCGACGCTAGGTGAAGTATCGCAAGCTATCGAAACGGTGTTTTCGCGCTACGAGGCTGAACCGAAAATGATATCAGGTGTTTACGGTGATCTGCTATCTGAAGATGAGCAATGGCAGGGGATAACGACCCGAGTCCAGGAATTTGCCGACAAATACGGTCGACGACCCCGTATGTTGGTGAGTAAGATGGGCCAGGATGGTCATGATCGTGGTGCCAAGGTCATTGCAAGTGCATTCAGTGATGCAGGGTTTGATGTGGATCTCTCCCCCATGTTTGCTATACCGAGTGAAATTGTACAGCAGGCCTTGGAAAAAAATGTCCATGTCATCGGTGTGTCTTCGCAGGCTGCTGGGCATAAAACATTGGTGCCGCTGCTTATCGAGGAGTTAAAGAAGGCCGATGCGGAAGATATTATCGTGATTGTCGGTGGTGTTATCCCGAAACAAGATTACGAATTCCTCGAGCATATTGGCGTGCAGGGAATCTTTGGCCCGGGAACACCCATACCGAATGCCGCCACCAAGGTACTTAAGACCATCGAGGCGGCGATCGAAGCCTAGTGCCTAATCGGTGACGTTAACGGGCTTGCATTCAAATACCACCATCCATGCGTATCACTTCAGCGTTGAGATATTCATTCTCCATCAAAGTGACAGCGACGTGGGCGATTTCATCGGCTTCGCCAAGGCGTTTCGGATAGAGCTCCTGGGCTGATAGCGCATCTAGAACCTGTTTTGATGCACCCTCAAGCAGTGGTGTGCGGATAAGGCTGGGCGCAATGGTATTGACTCTGATGCCCATGCTCGAGAGATCCCTGGCGATCGGTGATGCTCCGATATGATTATTTTTGCTACGCAGATCAGCGCACGATCGAACTGACACATCCCATTTCTGAAGTAGTCAGTAACTGGGGTGAGCTATGTAAAAAGGCCGGGATCAATCTCGGCACGACTGCACCTGATGATCCTGTACACAAGATATTTAATACGCCGCCAATGGCGAATACACCGACTGGAGATAGTGATCTTAAGAGCCATGGCTGGACCAAGCTGGTTAAGCGCAGCGATGGCACCTATGAGAACGTCACCAGATCAGGTACGGAAAAACGCTTTTTGGATCCCAAGGATCCGTCATCAATGCCCCACTTACACAAAAAAATCAGTGATTAATTCAGTGATTAATTCAGTGATTAATTCAGTGATTAATTCAGTGATTAATTCAGTGATTAATAGCTTGTTGAGTGACTATGGATAACGTCATTAGATAGTTGAAATTTATGCGCCTCACGATATTTCTGGTTGTTGCCGCCATCTTTGGCAATGCTGCGTTTGCAGAAAATGCTACTGATTATTATCTGGTGCAGTATAGTCCGGGTAAGAACTGGCAGGAAAGGACAGGTTACGCGGAGCAGCCTGGCCTTGCTGGGCATCATGGCTATCTACAGAAGTTGCATATCAATGACCAACTCGTGATGGGCGGGAAATTACGAGATAAGGACGTGAGTGTAGTGGTGCTGCGGGCGGTCTCTCTATTATAGGCAAAGCAACTGGTATCGGAGGACCCTGGTGTACAAAACCAGGTAATAACGGCGGAGCTATCTCGATGGGAAGTTTCCATGTCGTCATTGCGCATGGTTAGGCGTAAACCGGTGCCTTCAGATCAAGCGCAGTCCTATCATCTAAAGAGAATTGATCCGGGCTCGCAGTTAAAGCAGTAGTTACGGGACCAGTTTGGTATCGATTAGGTGATCCAGCACATCAAGCATCCGTTCCTGGCCAATGCTACCTGTAGGCTTCACGATATATTTGCCGTGTACCATTAACGTGGGTACGCTAACCACCTGGTAACGCCTTGACATCTCATCCCCCGACACGACGCGACGTTGTACTTCATCCGATTCAAATGCTTCCTGGTAACCCTCGATCTGGTTGTCTTCTGCCCAGGCGATGAGCCGGGCAGGGGTAGTGAGAAGCAGTTTGCGATCATGAATGGCGCTGAAGAAATCGGCGTGATATTGCTCCTCGAGCCCCAGTTTGACCATCGCGAAGTAGTGTCGTGCCAATAAACGCCAGGCTTCGCTGGCTGGCATCGGTGTTCGTACAAACTTAACCGCTGCAGCATTTTCTTTAACCCAGCCCTCGATCATTGGATCGAAGCGATTACAGGCCGCGCAACCGTAGGAGAAGAACTCCATGACTTCTATTTTTTCACCGCGTACCCGACGAGGTGACTCAAGGGCGATGTAGTGCTCTCTCTCGATGAAATCACCAAGCGGTACTTCAGTGACGACGAGCGTCATGAAATAGCCCAGTATTGCGATCACAACAACCGCACCCACACCGAGAAATATTTTCTGCTGTTTCAAAAATCTTGATTGATTTTTAGCCATGGGCCCAATGTATCTAAATTGACGCCATCGAGCAATATTGTTTTACCGACGGTAAGCACTTTGTGGCAATAAACTGGACAATGCCATTGGTGTAGACTGGCATTTTTGATTTTTAGGAGTAACGAACGATGACCCATATGCCCGCGTTGAGCCTCGTAGCTGTTCCTGGACGTAGACAAGCTACGTGACCTGGCGACCAAGATTGAAGAGAAAGGTTTTTCCGGTATTTACGGACCCAGTCTGGGAGATTCTCTAGCGCTCTGTGAAGCACTTGCATTTGCAACCCATGAGATTCACTTCGGGACCAGCATCATGCCTATCTATTTTCAGCAGGTGATGGATTTTTACAGTACGGTGTCTTTTATCCACGAGGTCTCCGGCGGCAGATTTAAGTTTGGGATCGGCGTGAGTCATGCCCCGGCGCTGCAGTCTCGGGGTATTTTCGGGGGTAAACCCTTATCTGATACCCGAAAATTCGTCGAGGATTTGCGTGCCGTCCCGCGAGTGGGCGAGCTACCCCCTATCGTTTTAGCAGCACTACGGACAAAGATGATTCGGCTGTCGGAAGAAATTGCTGACGGCATGGTGTTTGCTAACGGTGCGAGATCCCACATGGCCGCGTCACTGTCGGTGCTGTCGAAAGATGTCAGCGATGAGTTTTTTATTGGCGATATGATTCCGACTTGTATCAGTGATGATGTTGACGCCGCCAAAGCAGTCAATAGGAAAACGCTGACCTCCTATGTGAGGTTGCCGAACTACCGTAACTATTGGAAAGAGGCGGGTTACGTTGAAGAGATGGAAGGCATTGAGCAGGCTTTGGCAGATGGAGACGTAGACAAGGTGCCTCATTTTTTGACGGATAAGTGGCTTGCCGATACCACGCTGTTTGGTTCAGCGACCGCTGTGCGAGATGGTGTAGAAGCCTGGTTTGACGCCGGCGTGAAGACACCAATATTGGTGCATTCTTCAGTCAATGGAGGCCAGATGGTCGCCTTTGAAGAGATGCTGGCGATCTTCTAAAGCGCTATGCAAAAGTTTTAGGTCAGATTCATTTGGTTGCTTTCTCTGCCTTCATGAAGATGCCGAGTAAATGTCCGGCGAGAATTAGCGCAGTAAGGTCATATAACAGTTGCCAGATTTTCCACCCGGACGATATTTGCCACCGGACCATGTCACCGCCGTGGATGGCAATGACCGCAATCGCTGCAGCCCCCAGAGATAACCGAGCGAAATCCCGGAACTCAGTGACGCCTGCAAGCTTGAAAAAACCTGCCATGACGATAACGATTATGAGATTCAATACAAAACCACCAATCATGATAGAGGGATCCATTTCAGGCCGCCCCTCTAAATTAATATGTACAAATCCCACGGGGCCCTGTTCGTAGAGCTGGCTGCGCTGATCAGGTTCATGGTCAAAACCCGGCAGGAAATAGGTACCTGATTCTGGGAAAGCTTTGCGCATGAGTTCTTGGGTGGCGGCATCATCAGGGGTCTGTTTCCAACTGCTGTAGGGCATTTCACTTAAACCCCAGAACAAAAATCCCCACAGACAAAGAACAATTGTAGTCACGATTATACCGAGTGAAATCTTCATAGGTCTTGGCTCCAGAAAGTTATGCTGCGTGTTTGTTAAGAAAATCTTTTGTCAGTGTTACGAATGTATCGAACTGATCGTGGTGCAGCCAATGACCGGCGTTGTCGATATTTTTAAGGGTACAGTGTCTAAAACGGTCGATCGAGCCGTCCTGGCCAACCCGGTGCGCGAACCCCTGCTTTGCGTTCAGTATTAGGGTGGGACAGTCGATGTTTTCCCACAAACGTTCCATATCGTCGGGTTCGAGATTGAAAGGTGCTCTACTGTGGGTGTAGTTATCAAACTTCCAGCTATAGGTCCCATCCTCGTTCCGGTTACTACCGTGAGCGGTGAGATGCCTGGCCCTGGCTTCGCTCAGGTGTGGATTGGACTGTTGCATGCGCTTAAAGGCATCGCTCAGTTCAAGGTACTTTCGCGGAGTTCTACCTGCGAGATCGCGAGTCGTATTAATCCAGTTACGGGTTCTGGTTTGTGGATCATCATTATTCTTGTGCCAGGTGCTACCGATCCCCTCCAGGATAACGAGACTGGCGACCTTTTCGGGAAAGATTCCCGCAAATAAACTGGCTATCGTGCCGCCCATGGAATGGGCAATGATGTTGACCGGGTCGAGGTTTTCTTGCTCCATGAGCTGAGCGATATCATAGACATAGTCGAGATGGTTGTATGAGGAGCCCTGGCACCACTGGGAATCACCGTGACCCCGAAGATCTGGCACAACCAGGTGATAATCCTGATAGAGCTCTTCGCTGGTCCAGTCCCAGGTGTGGCAGTGATCCTGAATCCCATGGATGAGTAAAACATGTTTCTTATCGGCGCTTCCCCAGTCCAGATAGTGCAACTTTAGTCGTTGCGAGAAATAGGTATGAGAGGTGGCTCGCGCCTTTGTTTCGTTATTAGTAGTGCCCATTAAAAAGCTACTTCACGCCGCATAACCCGATCATAAAAGTCGCTGTCGAGTTTACGGTAGCGTCGTATTTCAGGGTCTAGCACCAGGATTTCATCGTTGACCTGTGCCAGGTGGAAAGCCTGATTTTTCAAATCATTTTTCTGCAACTTGTGGGTGGTAGTCGTAGGCAGATCCTTAAGGATTCGTATAAAAAGAGGCCTGGCGTAACCGGGAAGGTTGTTGTTGATGTGGTCTGTCAGGCTCGTAAGGTTGATGGTGCTGCTGCTAACTCCTTCTTTAAAGACGATGGCGGCCATACCAGCTCTGCCATCAGCGCCAGGAATTTCGACACCATACACATTCGAAAATATCACGTCTTCGTGATTGTTTATTATTTCACCGACCTCATTGGTAGACACGTTCTCACTTTTCCAACGGAAGGTGTCCCCGACTCTGTCGACGAACTGATAATGTGTTTGTCTGTAGCTGAACCCAACATCGACGGTCTTCATCAGGTCGCCAGTGTTAAAGTACAGATCGTCCGGTTCTAGTGCATTACGAAGCAGTTTGTTCTGGGTGGCGTCCTGGTTGGTGTAACCATCGAATTTTGATTTTTGAGTAACCTCGATCAACAGCAGACCGGGTTTGCCAGGATTGACTTCTATACAGTGACCATCGTCGTCCTTCACTATCTCATCGCCGGCAACGTCGTACTGCACTAATTTTACCGGGGCGATGCCGAGTCCTACGGTACAGTCTTTGTTAAAAACGTTGGCAAAGCCGCCGTTGCCTTCACTGGCTGCATAGAACTCTCCGATGCGCGTGATATTGAACCGTTCCTTAAAAGCCATCCAAATGTCGGGCCTAAGACCATTGCCGACGATACTGCGAACCGGGTTGTCAGCATCATATTTTTGTACAGGTGCAGCCATCAGATATCTGATGAACTCACCAATGTACACGAAGCTGGTACATTCGTATTTTCTGACATCATCCCAGAATGCGCTGACGGAAAGTCGTCGTCTAATCACTGTGGCTGCGCCGGCCTGAAAAGTTGCTGCCAGGCCAATAATCAGTGCCGTGCCATGGTACAGCGGCAGGCAATTGTAAACTCGGTCTTTGCGCGTTAAACGTAATAGAGCGTTAGCAGACAATGCGCTTCCGAGCAGCATCCTACGATGAGTGACTACGGCGGCTTTAGGCAGACCAGTCGTTCCTGATGTAAATATATAAAAAGCGGTCTGGTTGATGGTTATTTCATTAGTGTCGGGTAGGTTGCCAGCCTCCAGTGCTTTGTCTACGGAATCGAGCACGGTACACCAGTCTGGTGGCGACGTGGTTCCGGTATCCTGAACGAATAGAAAATCCCTACCATCTTCCAATGCAAGTTCATCCCGGACCTCATTGATGACATCGGTGAGTTCCTCGCCAAAGATGCATTTCTTTGATTCGACAAGGTTTATGCAATGCACTAGGGGTCGATGGGTGAGATTGGTGTTGATAAGGCCTGCAATAGCACCCAATTTACAAATAGCGATGACATTGACGACGAATTCGATACGGTTCTGCATGAATAGGCTCACGCAGTCTCCTGAAACGATTCCCTGAGCCTTGAGCAAGTGGGCAGTACGGTTAGCGCGATCGTTGAGCTGCTGCCAAGAAATGACTTCCTCTTCGCAGAGTAGCGCGGTCTTGTGTGGATACGACGCCGCATTTTGCTCAACTAATAGCGAAAAGGAGGCGATTTGGTCGCTGGGGGGCGGCTTGGCGGTGGCAGCGTTGACTAAAACTTTTATATCGCCAAGGATATCGGCTATGGAACCCATGTCTGCCTCGTGTTAATAACGTGCTGGATAGTAAAGTCATGATACGTTCGACGCCCCCTTCGAACAAGGGACAGGATTAGAAAAAGGAGCAATAGATGTCAGAAGAATTGGTAATAGTTTCGGTTAACGATGGAATAGGTGAGCTCGTCTTGAACCGACCACAAAAGCGCAACTCCTTAATTGGACCGTTGGTAGATCAACTGGATGCTGGTCTGCGAAAGCTGATAGACGATGATGCATGCCATGTCGTTCTTATTCGTGGCGCGGAAGGTTACTTTTGTGCGGGCCTCGACTTAAAAGTATTTGCTGAAGAACCGGCACCGGCATGGCGAGACGACTTTCAAGACGCTTGGACGAACTTTCACAACGATGTATTCAATTGCCCAAAACCGGTATTGGGCGCTATGGAAAGCTTTGCCATTGCCGGAGGGGCAGCGCTGGCGCTCGCCTGTGACTTCCTGGTGGTGGGCAAGGAGTCCTTCATGCAGGTCTCTGAAGTAGAAATGGGCCGCATGGCCCCCATGAATCTGGCGTGGCTTAGCATTAGATTTAGTCATACCCTGGCAATGCGAATGGCAGTGATCGGGCAGAAGACTTATGGCGAGGATTTACTTCGGCTGGGGATTGCGACTGACTGTGTTGATGATTTCGAAATACTCTCTACAACAAGAGCACTAGGGCGCAGGCTTGCCGACTTTGAGACGGGGGCAGTACAAACCTTAAAGGCATCGTTACGTCGCGCAAGTAACATGGGCGATTTCCTACAGAGAGTTGAGAGAATTCAGGGTAATTAGGATTCGTTAAGAACGTTTTCATGGCGTGATTGGATTATATTTCAGTTAACGGATCTGTCTTAAGGTGTCAGGTACAGAATTTTTGTAGGAATTGATGCAATATGCTGTTTTTGAAGGTTTTTTTTCCATTTTCAGGGGGTCAGATGTCGAGAATCGCACTCACCATAACTGTTTACCTCGGGTTTTTAGGGCAAAAATACGTTTTCTAAAGCTAACTTATTCACATTTGGGGGGTCAGTTCACGAAATTCAGTGATTGCGACCAGAATCTCTGTGGCTGCAGATTTTATAATTCATAAGTCATTGAATATATTGAATATTAATTAAATTGTACAAAAATTGATCAATTCATGAAAAGCTGGGTTTTTAGGGGTTTCGGCTGTATTTCAGGTAGTTATCACCAGAGTTATCCACAGATAATGGGGATAACTAAAGTTTCACCTCTCATTAATTGCTTCAGGAGTATTGAGGGAGGCCAGGGAACTTCAGAAGGTGACGCATCTCTGATGATCTGACCACTCTCTGACCACTCTCTGACCACTCTCTGACCACTCTCTGACCACTCTCTGACCACTCTCTGACCACTCTCTGGCCACTCTAAAGCTCATAGCTGTTTACTAGCCAAATTCATCAGTAAAGGGCACGCAGGGCCCTAATATAGTGGATCTAGAGTTGGGGGAGGATTATGCGAGGGCATATGAAAGTTAATGCTATCGGTATCGGGGTGGAGCATGCGCGCCCACGAATGTGGGCGCGCAGTAGATCACTAGTCACCAAAGTGATATTTGAATGTTGCGTGGACGTAACTCGGGTTAATTCTCCGCCACCAGGAGACAGCACTTATCACTGGTACCGTGCGATTTTGATTGACCCGAGCCGCAGCAGTCATCTACCGGCGGTGACCATGCCAACACTGTTCTTGTGGCCAAAGGGGGCTGGTAACGTATCGCGAGAGACCGCAGTGGCCAATGCCAACTACGTGACGGGGCCGTATCGCTTCGAGGTTCTCGAAAACGCCCGCAACTTCGCGCTGCAACTGGAACCGGAGCGGATCACCGAGTTGTTGGTAGAGCACCTGGCCCAACACGATTGATCCCATCATTTATCTCTTAGGCTAAGGGGTCAGTACCGGTACGCATAAACGGAGCGATGCGGCTAGGTTCTGTATTCTGTGAGTCTTTGGGGGGTAAAAGTGCTTTACCAATAACTCGCTCCAACTCAGGATACTTCTCCATCAGTAAATGAGCACGAAGCCTTTGTAGAGCTTAGCCGGGAAACTGCTCTCCACGAACCAGCCGTCCAGGTAATTCTCCAGTGAACTCATCGTTGCGCAGCGTTTCAATGCCGGAAACAAAGGTGTGTCGATAGCCTTTGGCTTGTTGCACCAGACGTCGGCCGCCGGCCGGAAGATCAAACAGGACTTTTGGTGGCAACAGGCGAAGGTTGTCATAGTCAATCACGTTGATATCGGCTTTGTAACCCGGTGCAAGTACCCCGCGGTCGTGCATGCCGTAGGATAGGGCATTGCCTTGCGTGTGTTTGCGCACAAGAAACTCAAGCGGAATACCAGGCCCTCGCGTTCGATCACGTGCCCAATGCGTTAGCATGAAGGTGGGTGCGCCTGCATCACAGATGACACCAACATGTGCACCCCCGTCAGCGACGCCGATAACCGAGGCATCGTCGATGAGCATCTCGCGAATCGCATCAAGATCGCCCCCATAGTAGTTCTCAAAGGGATACATGACGTGTCCCTGCCCGTCATTGTTGCCTTCGCTGTCGAGTAGCCAGTCGAGCAGAAGCGTCCATGGCGCTTTTCCCTGTTGTTGCGCGATCACCGCAAGGCTTTCCTCTGCGGCAGAAGGTTCGTAATTCATTGTGTCATCGAGACGAAACAGGTCACCAAAAATACTCTCAATCCATTGTGTGTGCCTGTCCGTGGGATGTTGTGTTGTCAGTTGCTCGCGCAGAAGTGCATCGTCCTGAATGCGCTCAATCTTCTCTTGCGGTGCTAAATGTTCAAGTTTTTGCCATGCAGGATGGCTACGGAATGGATTCAGCGTGGTTTCAAGTCCCATCACCATACCAATGCCGCGCACGTGAACCTGGCCGTTGCAGTCGATTCCCTCGGCGCGTGCCTTGCGGATATTGGCCATGGTTTCACGCCAAAGTTCCGGTGCATTTCGGACCTGAACGATCAGGCAGGACAGGGGGCGACCGGAAACTTCTGCGGCTGCACGCAGGGCAGAAAATTCACCAGGTCCAAAATCGGAGTTCACTTCGATGACCCCCGTGCCGGCACGTTTCATGGCAGTGGCCAAGCCAAGCAGTTCATCCTCCCCGGCGGTTAGCGATGGGATTACCCGGCCATCTGCTGCGCGGTGTTTGGTCGTTCGGGAGGTGGTAAAACCCAAGGCCCCGGCCTGCAGCGCTTCCTCCAGCAATGTACCCATTGTGGTGATTTCATCGGCGGTTGGCTGTTCCTGATGATCCGCGCCACGTTCCCCCATAACATAAAAACGCAGCGCTGCATGTGGCACCTGGGTGCCGATGTCCATGATGCGTGGCATCTTTTCGAGACAGTCCATATATTCCGGAAAAGACTCCCAGTCAAAAGACACCCCTTCAGACAGGACGGTCCCGGGAATATCCTCGACACCTTCCATAAGATTAATCAGGTAGTCGGTCTGGTCTGCCCGTACTGGTGCAAACCCCACACTGCAGTTACCAAAAACAGCAGTAGTAACGCCGTGCCAGGAAGAGGGTGTGAGGTAAGGGTCCCAGGTGGCCTGTCCGTCATAGTGCGTGTGGATATCGACAAATCCTGGTGTCACCAGAAGTCCCTTGGCGTCAATTTCCCTCGTTGCGGGCCCTTTACAATCACCAACTTCGTCGATGATCCCGTTCTTGACGGCAACGTCAGCCCGTCGTGCGGGTGCACCCGTGCCATCAACAACCATGCCGTCCCGAATCAGTAAGTCATACATTTATTTTGTTCTGCCAGAATCTGGGTAGGGATGCAGTATTTCACATCGGCCTGATGGTTTCACGGATGGGAGGAGTGAGTCCAACTCGGTATAAGCGACGCCGAAATTCCTCAGCCTTTCACTAAGGTATCAAGGCGAACAACACGCTCATCATCGCCACCCATATATCGGGTAATGATTGTGCGAACCTGGGAAACGTCGAGGCTGTCTATCGACAGCATGGCTTCGAGATCTGCCCAGTCTTTCGTGCGGTTAAAAAACACTTTGAAAACGGCAAGATCGACGCAGGACAAAAAGGGGATCGTGGTACCGCCAAATTTTTCCCAGCGAATTCGCCTGGCTGCTTCGTCGTGAAAGTCGGTTGTATTGAGAAACAGATCCAATGGCGTTTCGTCCCACCAGATACGGACCTGTCCATCTCGTTTGAGTATCGTCACATCCTGTTTGCGAACACGTACCCCTTTGGGCATGGCATCAAGGATTTGTTGGAAGCCTGTCACTGGTACAAATATATTGACGTCGATGTCGATCGTGCCACGTGCCCGTGCGGTGCACCACGCAAGCGCCAATGCTCCACCGAATGCATGTGGCAGGTCAGCGCTTTGCAGCGCTGCATGAACCGCGACAATTTTTTCGACCAGGTCAGGCACTCGGGAAAACCGGATAGTCCATTTTTTTTGCCACACGTGTTGGAAACTGTTCGGCGAGTTTCAGTACGGCTGCAAGTTCTTCTCCGCGCGCCAGTCGCTGGTGATGACGCACGCGTTTCGAAGTAACCAAGTCGACAGCAAAACCACAAGACTCAAGAATTCTCAAAAATGTAACGACGGACGGTACCTTGATTCCTTTTTCGTAAGCGATAAGCGTAGCGTGTGAGGTTCCAGCCCGGCGCGCAAGCTCACGCAGGGATAGTCCCGCCATCTGTCTCGATTCGCGGAGCTGGGAGGAGGTCCGATCTCTGTAAGTATCTTCGATTGATGTCATCGTAAAATGGTATCCAATTGAATACCATAAAACAACCTTCAGTTGGTCTACAGTAAATGAGGATGCCCAGGGTCTTTGATCTAGTTTCGAATTTCTCCGCAGGATCGACGCGGGTATCTCACGACAGAAAGGTCGTTCTCGCACTACAGAGTAGGTTCAAGGCTAATGGATCTTGAAGTGTGCTGAGCCATAATATTGTCCTCATCGTAGCCGGGCCTTGAACTGCCCCTTCGGTCCACATATACTGTGCGGCACAGTTTGAGTGCAAATTATGAAAACCAATATAACCATTCGAATAGACGATGGACTCGCACACGAAGCCAAGGTTCTGGCGGCCAAACGGGGGACGTCACTCAGTCGACTGATCGCTGAAGAACTCAAGTCCATCGTGTCGCAGGAGGAGGCCTATCAAGTAGCGCGAACGGGCGCCTTGAAGGACATACAGGAAGCACCATCACTCGGCTATTCGGCTGTAGACAGAAACTCGCTGCACGAACGATGAACAAGTTTTTTGTCGATACGAATATTCTCGTCTATGCCTACGACGTGTCAGAAGGCGAAAAGCATCGTATCGCGAGCGCCCTCATCGAAGATCTATGGAATACCGGGAACGGCGTTATCAGCGTGCAAGTACTTCAAGAGTTTTTCGTGACCGTTACGCGCAAAGTTGCGAAACCCGTCCTTCCCGCCATTGCACGAGAATGGGCTGCACGTTATCTGTCCTGGCAGGTCGTTGCTGCTGACGGGCAGTCCGTGGTGAATGCCATTGAACTACAGTCTCAATACCAGGTGTCGTTCTGGGACGCGATGATCCTGCAGGCAGCACAGCGTGCCCAAGCCGCGACGTTGCTGTCTGAGGATCTCAACGACGGTCAGCAATATGGTGCCGTTGTCGTAAAGAATCCGCTACGCTGAGATTGCGGAATGTTGGCTCCGGACTAGTCATGCCGGGTTGGTGAAAGGGTAATCGAGGTAGAAGGTTGAGATTATGAGGAAATTCCTCATCAGAGCGAGAAATACTCCGGTCGATGCCGCTGCGTTCGGCAAAGGTATTGGCGGCGATGTGCATGTTGAGTACCTGGTTCAGGTGCTTCAGCAGGCCTTGCTGATCTCCAAGGGGCATCGAGCGGATACCCTTATCACACTGGTGCTGGAGCATTCTGCCGATTATTCACGGGCTATCAACATCGATGGTAGCTGTCTGGGCAGCCTTGCTGGCTGGCATGAGACGGCGCTGGTAACGCTGCTGGCGGATATTCTTAGTGCCGGGAGTGGCTTAGCCAAGGAAGAATCTCTGGCCTATGGGGAGGGACTGACAGTGAGTGCCACCAGTTTCGAGCGACTACTCCCTGAATCCCCCAGGCTCTTTATTCTGGATCGTAAAGGCAGTGATATTCGCGAGGTGGCGGACCTCGACGATGCGCTCTTCGTGATGACAGACCATATCCCGATGCCCAAGAACACGCTGAAGCATTTATCGCGGCTAGGGGCCAAGACTTTGTCGCTGGGGCCGACCATGCTGCATACGTCGCAGTGTATTAGCGTAATCCACAACGAACTGGATCGACGCGCCTGAAGTCTGCTGTTGTTTGCCCCGAGTGATTAAGGAATAATCACCAGTTAATTTTTGGCAGCAATCATTCGGTAGGCAACTAATATGGTAGATCAAATTGAGTCCATCGCGATCTTGGGTGGGACTGGAGATTTAGGGGGAGGGCTCGCTCGGCAGTGGTCCCGTGCTGGCTATAAAATTCTAATTGGTTCGCGAACCCTGGAGAAGGGGGAAGCCGCAGCAAAAGCGTTGCTGGATGAGTTCCCCGACCTTAATGTCACCGGCCACGAAAATCTGGATGCTGCGACGGCGGCGGATCTGGTCGTGCTAACCGTGCCCTTTGCACACCAGATTAGTACGCTCGAGACAGTTAAGCCGGGATTGACCGGCAAGGTGCTTGTTGATGTCACGGTGCCCCTCGTGCCGCCCAAGGTAGGGACGGTACAGTTACCGGCATCCGGTTCAGCAGCGGAGGCCGCTCAGGCCTGCCTGGGTGACGATGTTCAGGTTGTATCGGCATTCCAAAATGTCGGCGCACAACATCTTAATGAAGACCATGCCATTGCCTGCGACGTACTGGTGACCGGGAATAAACGTGCTGCCCGCGATACCGTGATTTCTCTGGTCGAGGCTTTAGGACTCAAGGGCTGGCACGCCGGTCCGCTGGCCAATGCCGCCGCCGCCGAAGCCATGACTTCAGTGTTGATCACGATCAACCGCCATCACAAGATAGAAGGTGCAGGCATTGTGATTACCGGTGAACCCGCAACGTCATGAGGCTCACCTACATTGGCGTTGACAATATCCCCATGGTTGAACCTGGGGATGATTTGCTCACGCTGATTGATGCGGGCCTTGTCAGCATGGGTGAACAGCTGATGGCTTCTGACGTTATTGTTATGGCGCAGAAGATTGTGTCAAAGGCGGAAGATCGATATCTGGATCTAAACTCAGTGATACCCTCTGCGGAAGCGCAGCAGCTTGCGGTTGAAGTTGATAAAGACCCGCGGAAAGTTCAGGCCATCCTCGATGAATCCAATGAGGTCGTGCGCAAACGTCCGGGCGTGTTGATCGTTGAGCAAAACCAGGGTTTTGTACAAGCCAATGCCGGTATCGATCAG